>Ga0256407_10006421_pt1 | contig 18153 bp, 9 predicted proteins | sample RumenRJG_04DNA_FD_193489 | JGI IMG/M metagenome (GOLD analysis project Ga0256407, IMG submission 193489) | Bovine rumen microbial communities from Lethbridge, Alberta, Canada - RJG_04 | ecosystem: Host-associated > Mammals > Digestive system > Stomach > Rumen | place: Canada: Alberta | collected...
AATGATTATAATACAAAAACAAAATATTTACAAAATTTAAAAGATCAAGCAGTTAAAACAAATAAAAAAACAATTAATAGAAAATCATATGGTCCTCCTTTAAAAAAAGGACTTTCATTAAATCTTTATTATAAAAAGAAAAGATCATCAAAATATATTAAATCAGTAGAAATATCACCAAGAGATTCAAATAGAGAAACAGATGAAATAAGATTTCGTTGTTTATCATCAAATAAATTACCAAAAATAAATGTTCAATCAATATTAATTGATCATTTACGTTTTGGAGAATATCTCTTTGATGCAATTTGTTTACTTTCATCAATAAAAATATCATATTTAAATTTAGATTATGTTGAAAAAACATGTAAAAATTTATTAGTATTTACAACAACAGATGATGCAATTTTAAAATGTCCATATCCTTTAATTAGTATTGCTTTAGCTGCTGAATATTTACAAAAATTAGGTAAATTAAGTCAAAAAATATTAAATAAAACATCAAGTGTTGCTTCTGAATTATTAAAATTAGGTGCTTGTATGCAATCATCAATGAAAGATGAAGATTTATTAAATTATTTTTTAAGAGAACAAACTGATTATATTGGAAGAAATGCTTTAGAAATTTATGCTGAAAATGACTTTCATATATTATTAAGTGATATTGGTGTTGGTGATATTGTTGGAAAAATGTGGTATGGAACTGGACATGAGGAAAATACTGTTAGATTTTTTAGATTAACTCGTATTTTAAAAGCTAATATGTCATATGAACATTATTATAGAGTTATTAGTACTAATTATTTATCTGAAAATGCAGTTTATTCTTTTCAATTTTATCATTATATTAAAAATTGTTCTATTAGATTTAATATTAGTTCTTTTTCAACTGCAATTAGTACACTTTTATATCAAACTATTATTTACTTTTATGTTAATGATCTTCAAGAAAATGAAAAATCATATTTGAAATTATTATTTTTTTCTCATACTATGGCATATTCAAGTTTAACTAATACATTATTAAATGTTTATTATCATTATAAAACTGGAAGAAGATTAAGAGTTAATAAAGTTGATATTATTACAAATGTTATTTTTGCTCTTGCTATTTTTTTAAATATTATAGATTTTAGTAAATTCATTTATAAAGATTATGAAGATGAAGATAAAGAAAGTTATAATTTAATTTCAGGAATAATATATTCAATAATTATTACAACTGCATGGATGAGATTTGTAAATACAGTTTTATTAACAAATATATTTGGTAGTTTTTTTAGAATAATATTTCAAGTTGCATGGCATGTTTTTGCTTTTTTATTAATTGTTTTTTGTATTACTTTCTTATTTGCTCAATGTTTTACTGTTTTTTTTCAAAAAACAAATGACGATTTTGAATATATTTATAAGGGATTTGTTGCTTTATTCAATTCGGCTTTTGGAATTGTTGAATTTGAAAACTTTAGAGAAATTAAAATTTTTGGATATATTGTATTAATGGGATATACTGTTGTTTCTAATATTATGCTATTTAATTTAATTGTTTGTATAGTTAATAATTTATTCGAATCTTTTCAAGAAAAATCAATTGCTGAAAATATGAGTGTATTAATTTTATCGCATGAAAGAATTAGATGGGATGAAAAATATGGTTTAGTTATTTTATTACCTGCTCCTTTTAATTTGATTTCTTTGATTTTTATTTTTGTGTTAGTTATTTGTGGACATTATTATGATGATGAAAAAATTGTTAAATTAAATTATATATTTTCAAAAATATGTTACTTTTTAATTGCTTTAATTTATTTTTTCTTTTTAACTTTAATTGGAATTATTGTTTATCCTTTTGCTTTAATTAAATCAATAATATATTCTTTATATTATGATTCAAATAGTACTGGAAGTATGGAAAAAATTTTTATTTTAGTAAAAAGACCTTTAACCTTAATATATTACTTTCTTGAAGATTTATTCATTTTTTGGAAACTAGTTTATAAAAAGCCAGTTATTAATAATGAAAAATTAATAAAACAAAAAATTGCGAAAGAATATATATTAGCATTAAGAAAAGTTTTAATAAAATTTAAATATAAACAAAAAAAAAGAATTATCCCAATTCATGAATTATATTTAAAATTAAGATTAATTGAGAAAAAAAAATTACCAGGAATAAATGAATCAAGTCCAATAAGTTCAGGTTCATTTAGTCCATCACCAAATAAATTTAATAGACAAAGTATATTAACATTCAATTCCTCATCATATCATGAACAATTAAATGCAAAAGAAACAATGAAAACTTTAATAAGTAAAATTGTAGATAATGAAGGATATATTGATATTGATAGAACTTTATTAATACTTCCTTTTAGAGTTAATTATTCCGAAAGTTTTTTGAAGAATTTAAATTATATTAATATAAGAATTTTTCAAAGAGGAATTACAAAATATTTTTTTAAAGGTCAAGTTTTTAATCAAGTTTATTCTTATAAAAAATTGCAGCTTTTAGTTAGAAAATTATTGATTAAATTTAAATTAATTTATCATTATGTTCCTAGGGATATTCAAGAAATAATTCATAATAAATTTTTTTCAATTAATCGTGAACCTAAATTTTCAAAGTCTGCACAAGCATTTATTGTTCAGGAACAAAATGAAGAGATAAGTGAATATGATGATACTCAAGATTTTCATTTTTTACAAACTTTAAAATGAATATTTTTCATATTTATTAGAAATAATATAAATAAATTTTAGGATTATATTCAAAAACATAAAATTTTTTATTAAAGATGAATTTTTTCTTTATATTATAAAAAATGCTGTAATAAAGGAAAGTTTGAATTTCAAAAATAATTTTTTTAAAATTTTTATCAAAGAATAAAAAAGAAAAAATAATTTATATATATTGTTATCTATATAATTCATTTAATTAAAAAACAATTTAATTCAAGGCATTTATTATAATAATTTATGTTAGAGAGTAAAACTAATTAATTTTAATTAAAAAACTAATTTTAAATATATTTAAAATTTTTTATTAAGGTTATCATTGGGTTTTATTTCTTTAAATTTTAATATATATTCACTTTTTTTCTCATTTTAATATTATATATTCATTTTTTATATTATTCCATTATTATAATTTAATTTAATTACACATTTTATATCTGAATTCCCTTTTTTTTATTTTCTTAATGATATTATAATATAAATAAAAATAACAATAATCTTCATAAAAAAATCTTTGATTTATTTTTTGATTTAATTAAATTGCCTTATTAAATATTTGAATTGCTAGCTTTTTTTTATTTTTTTTCCAATATCAATTTTAATATATTTGATTTGATTTCTTGTTGTAATTTTAGAAAATTTTATTTATTAAATTATTTATTTTATTTTTTAAAAAGAGATAATATTTTTTAAATAGAAATTTTTATCATTTTCTATCCAAAAAATTTTTATAAAGCCTATTTTTATTTAATTAATATTAACAGTTTAAGGTCAATAAAAATAAAATAGCATTATTATTGCTTAAATTAATATTATTAATTGGAATTAATTTAAGTAATAATCTTTTAAGAAACTTATGAAATAAATTTCTAGTATTAAATATAAAAGTTTAATTATTTAATTATAATAAAAAGAATAAATGTAATTATCATTATTATTTATAAAAATATAATATTCTTATTTAATTTACTATTAATTCATAAATATTATTTTAATTTTTAAGGAATATAAAAATTAAAATTGATTTGAATTTTTAAAATATAAAAAATAATCATTAAACATATTTTTCATTTTTTTATTTATAGAAAACAAAAAATAACTGAAATTAAATTGATATAATAGAATAAATTTAATATCTATTGAATAAAATAAGCTTGAAATTTGTGTTGAAAGAATTTTTCTAAATTTTATTTTTCTAGAATTATTTAATTTTTCATATTTCATTATTTTCAAATAGAAAATTTTTAATATAAATTAAAGTTTATTTTAACTTATTTATCATAATATTCACATTATATTAATTTTATCATAACAAAGAATATATTTACAATAACTATATCTTCAAATAATATAATTTTTTATATTCTTTTAAAAAATTGGAATAATATCTATAAAATTTTAATAATATTTAATTTTACAGAATTATAATTAATATAACCTTAAAAAATTAATGATAATAATATTGATTAATTTAATTATTATTCATTATATGAATTGAGATTGATTAAATAAGTGATATTTTTATAAATAATTAAATCATATTTATTTATATATTAGTTTACTTTGATTATAAGCTTTTCAAATTATATATTATAGAAAAAAATCTTCTCCAAAAAATAAATAAACATATGCAATTATTTATTTAAATTAGTAAAAAAATTATCTTTAAAAGAAAATTTATTAGTATAGATAAATTTAAATTAATTCTTTTTATATTATCAAATAATGAAAATAATATTAGAAACAGCAATTATTTATTGATGACAATCAAAATTATCCAAATATTTTATCATTTGAAAAATAAATAAATCTTTATTAAATATTAGAATTAATAATCAAAAGATAATGAAATTATGAATATTCAAAAATTTTGATTATAAAATACAATAAGAAATAAAATTATTAATTAATGAATTGAGCATAAAAATAATAATTTTTATTTTCAAAGAAATGAAATGAAACAATAAATTATTTAATTAATTTAAATAAAAATATAAATGACTTCTTATTAAAAAGAAATATATATATTGACTTAATCACCACATCAAATATTATTTATTATTTTAAAACTAATATAAATCATGAATTTATTAATTGAATTTAAATATAATAATACTTTAGAAATTATCAATAATTTTATTTTAAAAATTCCATTATTCTGTAATATATTCTTTATTTTGATTATTTTTTAATTATTTCAAAAAAAAATTAAAAATTTAAATAAAAAACTCCATTAATTCTTTTTTGTTAAAGAATGATAAAAATTATTTAATTTATTTAAATGGAGATCAATTCTTCAGCATTATCATTTTCAACATTTCTTCTTTTAGTTTTAGAATTAAAGTAAATTTTACCTAAAGCAAAAATAACAATAAATCCAATAAACAAATAAAACATAATATTACCAAACAATAATCTATGTTGATCAACATGCTTTTCTAATATAAAATATTTAATTTCATTTGCATTGAAAAAAATAGTTAATTTTCTTGCATCTGGATTAATATTAATAGCAAAATGTTTACAAAAACCTCCATTAAATAACCATCTTCCCATTTCTGAACCTTTACTAATAAAATATTTATTATCTTTAAATAAATTTTCTGTTTTAGCATAAAGTTCATATTCACCAAATTCAAAACTAACATAAGGAATTTTATTTTTAATTTTTTCAATTACTTCATTGCTACATTCAATATGAGTAGGTGGACGATTTGGTTCTGTAGGATTTATAAATTTGCATTGTTTAAATTCTGGTGTTTGATATAATAAGTCAAAATATTTCAATGGTGCTGAAAGTGTAAAATCATCTTCTGAATTGAAATTTAAATCACCATAATAATTTTCTTTAAATTCACCAAAAAGTTTACTTTTACCATTTTGGAATTCTATGAAAGAATGGAATATTTCAAAATAATATACATTTGAATTAATTTGGAATTTTAAATTTAATTCCATTTTATCTTTGAATCTATCTCCTAAAATTTTTTTATTTAATCCTCCATAATATACTTTATTGTCTAAAACTCCAAAATCTGCTCTTGAAATTATACCATTATATTGTAATAATTTTAATGTTTTTTCTATTTCAGGTAAATAAAATAATGGTTGATATTGCAAATCATGAAGTGTTTCTAATTTATAATATTCATTGTTTTTTTTTAAATGAACATATGATGTATTAACAATTTCAAAATCTTCATTTCCATTTGGGGTTATTTTTTTAATGTTTTCTTTATCAAATTCTATTTCTATAAATTTCTGTTCATATGTGAAGATTGATGAAAAGAATAATGCAAAAAATATTATATGGAAGGAATTCATTTTTGTATAAATTTTATTTTTGAATATCTTATTTTATTTATTTATTTATTTAATTTTTATAATATATAAAAATTAGGATGTTATTTATATAAAAACATTTTTTTAAAGAAGTAAATGAGTTATATTTTTTATTTAATTTATCTCATAAAAATGAATAAAAAAAAAAGAATTTATCTCTAAAACAATATTATTATATATAAAAGATTAAATAATTGGAAAAAATAATATTTTTTATTCAAATATTCAAAAAATATATTTTTATATAAAAAAATTCATCTTATTATAATAAATATAATAAATAATAATTGTTATGAACTATAAATAAAAAATAAAAAACATAAAATAAATTATAAAAAATGATTTATCAAAAATAAATAAAAAATGAATAATATTTAAAGTGCCATAAAATATATATAATTAAAACTTTAATAATAATGCTTAACTCTGTTTTTCATATAAAATATTATCAAAAATAAATAAATATATTTTAATCTATTAAATTAAATTAATTAAAAAATATTTTATTTTATTTTAAGAATAATGTTTGGTTATTTTACTTCATTCTTTACTACAGTTAATAATAATTATAATATTGAAGTGGCAGCACCTTTATTAGTGTCTATTTCATCTCAAAATGAATTTTCAAAAGTGAAAGATTTGTTTGAAAAATGTGTAGAAGATTTGCCTTTGGATGGAACAGCAGAAAATGATTTAAAAACTATCTTTTTTACTTTTGATAATATTCAAATAATAAACTTTTCTAATAATATAATAGAATATATGAAATTTCAAATAAAAGAAAAAATAAAATTATTAAATCAGAGTGTCCAATTAATGTCACATTTTATTCATTGTGTTTATCAAAGATTAAATTCTGCAAAAGAATTAATAGAAATATCATATAATCAAATAATAGATGATAATAAAGATGCAAAAGAAGTTATTAATTCCTCTTTCCCATACAATATTTTTATTTTTTGTGTTGATATTTTAAATGATGAAGATTTTTTATCACAAAAAGATAGTTTCAAAAATGAGGTAGATAAATTTAATTTTATTTATAAATTAACTTCAATAATATTTTATTTTATACATCATAGAGATAATCCAATTGAAAAAAATATGAGTTCATCAATTGAAAATTTAGATACTTTAAAATTATTTATTTTTAATGGAAAAGAAATATTTATTACAATTAATAAACAAAAAAATTTTTTCTTTAGATTGTTTAATACATCGATGAATAATTTTGATATTATACTTACAAATAGAGTTGATTCAAGAATAAGTCAAGATACTTTTGAAACATTTTTATTTATGAATTTATATATTTTCTTATTTTTATGTTGTGATAACAACAGATATCTTTTAAAAGAAATTATTGAAACAAAAAAAACACCTATTCAATTTAATTCCAAAACTCTTATTGTAGGAAAAAAATTATTAAATGTTGAAAGTGATGAAGATTTGTTAAATATATCAAAAGAATATTTTGATGAATATAATTCCTTTTTAAAAAACAATCTTCTTCAATCAGCAAATAATTTCAGAAAATTAATATATGATTTTTATAATAATTTAGAAAGTTTGACTGTTTATTTTCAAATAATGATAAAATGTATAATATTATATTCATTTACTGTTTATCCAGATATATGTGAAATGATAAGTTTAAATTCAGAAATTATTAATCAGATAATGGACAAAATTTCATATGATAATACTTTTGATTTAATGATTATTTTTTTATTTTCAAAATCAAAAAATTTTTATATTTCAATGAAACATTTAAATATAAGTATAGAAGCATTATGCCTAAATTCTTTAAATAATATTATTAATCAAAGACTAAATAATAAAAAAAATTTTACATATTCAATTTTGTTTTCATTATTAACTTCAAAAAGTTTAGCTAAAAATATTCATGAAATAACAGATAATTGTTATATCTATCTAGAAAATTATATAAATTATTTTAATTCATGTGAAATTACAATTGACAATATTTATGAAACAATGGCATGTTTAAAACCATTTTATGAAATAATATTAAATATAGTAAGAAATTTAGATTCACCTTCTCGTTTTGTTTATCAAATCATATTATATTTTGACAAATGTAAATCTTGTCACGAAAAATTAGTTACATTTTTAACAAATAATATTAAATCTGAAGTAAAACAAAAAATATATGGAGAATATAAAACATCATATGAAAAATTTGAAGCTTTTGTAAATGATACTCTTTTAAAAATATCAAAAGAAGGATTAGGAATAAAATATTCAAATGTTGAGGATGTAATTTCAATAATTAATAAAATATCTTTTAAAGACAATAAACAAATTCAAGTAGAATCAAATTATTTTATATTTGGAGGTGATGCTGAAAGATTTATTATTACTTCTTTACATTCTTTTGATAAATATAAAATAATATATAAATAATTAATTCTTAATTTAACAATATTTTTTAATTATTTAATAAAAATTTAAAATATGGAATCAAAAGCATCAAAAAAAGAAGAACAAAAGGCAATAGATATTAATGCAATTTCTAATAATAATCAAAAAGAAAATTTAATTTCAACAAATTCAAATAATAAAGATAATCAAAATGAAAAAAAATATGATAATATAATTAAAAAAGTATATCAAAATTTCACTTATGTAGGACAAATGGAAAAAGATAAAATGATAGGTGTAAGTTCAACATATTTAAACAATGGTGAAAAATACATTGGAGAAAGGAAAAATAATAAAAAAGAAGGATTGGGAATATATTATTTAAAAGATGGACATATTTATAAAGGAGAATTTAAATCAAATAAAAGAAGTGGTTTTGGTATATTAAATTTTAAAAGTGGAATTTATTATATAGGTGAATTTAATAATGGAATAACTGAAGGAATTGGAATAATAAGATATAAAAATGGAACTTGGTATGAAGGTGAATTTAAAAATAATTTAAGAAATGGAATTGGAATATATTATATGAAAGATGGTATTAAATATGAAGGAGAATTTAAAGATGATAATATGGATGGTTATGGAATTATGACTTTTAATAATGTTTTAAGTAAATATGAAGGTGAATTTTATAAAAATAAAATGAATGGTTATGGAATTTTTTATGCTGATACAAGGGATGAAAGTAAAATTCAAAAAGGTTTATGGAAAAATGGAGAGTTAATTGAAGAAAAGAAATAATATAAATAATTAAATTTTTAAAAAATTTGAATAATTAATAATTATAAAAATTATTTATGATTTCCTTTTTTTATTTCCTTTTTTCATTATATTATTTCACTTTATGTTATGAAATAACAAATCAAAAAAAATTAGATTATATTTCTATTAATAATATGAGTGATATTGAAAATGTTGTTAATGATAATTTAACAAATAAAATAAAAAATATATATGAAAAAGAATATTATTTATTTAATGAAATTCAAGAAATTTCACTAAATCATATAAATAAACTAACAAAATATAAAAAATATTATGATTTTATAAATGGCTTATCTTATTCCTTTTCTCTTTCTGATAATCCATCAAAAACTATAAATTATTTAAATTCTAAAAATCAAATAATTGTAGATGATTGTTCTTATTTTCATTCAGTTCAAATTAAACATTTAAAAGAAAATAAACATCTATTAATTTGTATAAATAAGAATTTTTCTTTAATTTCATTTTATAATATTTCTGAATCAAATTTTAATTATTTATCTTCAGTAAAATTAAATATAGCAGTTGATATTAATAATACTCAAATTTCTTTTTCCGGTTTTGAAGAAGATAATTCAGTTATATTTTTATCAAATAATGAAGTTTTTATTATTGTTTTACAAATTAATTTTTCTGAAGGAAATGCTTATATTCCAATAATTCAAAAATTTCCAATTGAATTATTAAATCAAACAGATTCAAAAATGATTTTTTATGATATTGTAAATTATCATTTGAATAGATATTTAGTATTAGGATATAATACAGGGGAAATATTAATTTATTTATGTAAAACAAATTCGATTTTATTAAAAACTCATATAACATTTCCTTCAAAAATTGATAAATTATTTTTACAACAAGGATTACTTCTTATTGTTTATAATTCTAATAAATTAACTGTATTAACATTATTAGGAGGAAATTCTATATTAGTTGTTTGTAATAATTATTATCCTATTTTAGACCTTATTTACGATCACATAAATTCAATTTTGTATATTTTAGATATAAAAGGAAGATTAATTATCAAAAATTTTAAAGTTAATTTAAATAAAGTTTATTCAAATGAATGTGAAACTTTATATCAAATTTTTATTCCAAAATATTCTAGAAATAATATTAATGATATTAAATTAATATTTGTTAAAGGAGATGTTTTTATTAATGGGAAAAATTATTTAGGGTTTTTAAATAAAAAATTTGAATTAGAAAATTATTTTGTAAGAAGTGATTTGATATCAAAGGAAAAAATATTTAATGATGGAAAAATATTTTATTTTTATTCAATTTATTTAAATAAATTTATAATATATAAAATAGATTTAAATAAATTCAAAAATAAAGTTAATAAATCAACTAAAGAAAAAGATAATAATAAAAAGCAAAATGAAAATGTAGACTTATATAATGATTTTAAACCAGTAGAATGTAATGGAAATATATTATGTTCTATATTATTTAATACATATACAAATAATAAAAATACAACATTTTATTTTTATATTTTAGCAGTTTTAATAGTAGTTTTAAGTGTATATTTTTATAATAAAAGAAGACAAAATGATTTATTAAGATATAAAGAATTTGAGGAAAATAGAATAAAAGGAAATCAAGAAACAAATAATAAATTACAAGAAATGTTAGGCCAAATTAAACATTTAGAAAAATTTGAAAATTATGAGGAATATAAAAAAAGAGAAAGAAAAAATTATAATCAAGAAGAAGAAAAAAACCCTTATTCAAATTTTAATGATAATGAAATTCAATATCATGGAGATGATGATGATGATGATGAAGATGAACTAAATGAAGAATTAAGATATTTAAATCAAAATGACAGTGATCAAATGAAAGCATACCATGATTATGTAAATCAAATGAATAAAAAAGAGGAAAATAGAATGAGACATAATAATTATTATCCTAGAAAATATTATTCTGATGATGAATATTAGATAAATGGAATTAAAAAGGCTAAAAAAAATAAATTATATTATATCATTAATGTTAAATTTCTTTTATATAAAAAATTTTTAATATTTTATTTTTTTTATAAAAAAATGTTTTAAAGTAAAGTTACATCAGTTTTATCATTATCAACATATAAAATATTTAATTTAACATATTCATCAAGAGTAGTATCTAATTGAGATTCTTTAAATCCTTTTTGTCTAATTTTTTTCTTTATGGAATTCATATCCGCAGTATTATCTTTATTTTTCTTACAGAGATCAACAATAATTTGATAAATTTGAGATTTAAAATCAGGTTTCCTACTTTTTTCAAAATTACCAATATTATTAACACTCTCATCTGTATTATTAATTGAGCTCTGACTTACCTCTACTAATCTCAAAGCTTCATCAATATCTTTTTGTAATACTCTATCATTCATTTGTAATTTGGCTAATGCTTGAGCCAATCTAACAACAGCTAATAATGATCTTGGTGTAATGTATTGATATCCTTGTTTTGTACTTTCTTTTTCTTCCTTTCTCTTTTCTACATATTTTTGTACTATGAAATTATGTAATTCTTTTGGTATTATTGGATTAGTTGTTTTAGCTTGAGCTATGTAACTTCTGATAAAATTTTCATCATATAAAGTTTCATTTTTTATTTCCATTGCTTTATTATGTTGATGAACATAAGCAACATGTTTAGCCAATTCAATATCTCTTTCATTTTCTGGTTTATCGAGTAGTAAGAAAATAAGATCAAATCTACTTAAAAGTGCTGCTGGTAAATTTATATTTTCATGAGGTGATAATCTAGTATTATATCTCCCATAAAGAGGATTAGCAGCAGCAAGTACAGAACATCTTGCATTTAATCTAGTAGTAATACCTGCTTTTGCTATAGATACTGTTTGTTGTTCCATAACTTCATGTATATTTGCTCTATCATAATCACTCATTTTATCAAATTCATCAATACAACATACACCCATATCAGCTAATACAAGTGCTCCACCTTCTAATACCATATCATTTGTAACTGGATCTTTTATAACAGCAGCTGTTAATCCTACTCCTGATGAACCCTTTCCTGTTGTGTATACTCCTCTTGGTGATATATGTGCAATATATTTTAATAATTGTGATTTTGCAATACCAGGGTCACCCATTAAAAGAATATTTAAATTTCCTCTTATTTTCATTCCATCATTCATTTCTTTATCAACACCACCAACTAAAAGAAGTAATAAAGCTTTTTTTATATCATCCATACCAAAAATTTCAGGTGCTATTGATTTAGCTAAATCATTATAAATAGTTGATGAATTTTTTTTTAATTTATCCATCATTTCAACAGTCATTTGAGTATCTTTATAACTTTTTTTTTCTTTAATAATTTTAAAAGCCTCAATATATGTATCATGAACTAATCTGGATCTATAAAATCTACTATCACTTATCATACTAGGTAAATAAACTCCTTCAATTTGAATTAAATCTCCAGGAGAGCATTGTCTACAACTCTCTCCAAAACATAAAATTTTAATTGAACGTGGAACTCTCCCAGTAGGAACTTCAGTAGAAGGTTCTTGAATTTTTAATTCTTGAAAAGAAACAAATTTAGAAGTTCTATTAATCATACTTATTTTCCCATGAGAACGATTATTTTTACATTGTGGACTCTGGCAATCAGTTAAAGGAGTGAAAATTCTTGAATATACATTTTGGTAAGTTTCACTTCCACAAATATCACAAATATAACATGCAACTCTTATAAATGGTTTTACATCAGTTGTTCTTACAACAATCCCTTTTATATTAACTAAAGAGCCAATTTGATCTGCTTGTAATTCTCTTAATGGAGTTGTTATATTTTTACTCCCTGGTCCTCTTACAATAATAACATTATATTTCCTTCTAAGATCTTTTGGTAGTTCATTTTTAAATATTGGTGTTGTTTTCCTTGTTGTGTTAATAGTGCCATTTCCAGAAGCGGCGTTAGTTAAATTTATATTTGCTAATCTTTGACGATTTACAATATCATCAATTTCTTGATTATCTTCTGAAATAATTTGTTTTGTTGGATTTGGCATAATTTCTTCTATAACATCTGAAAAAAGTGAAATATATCTTTTTGTATTTTGAAGTATTGAATTATATAAAATTATATCTTCTTCTTTTCCTTCTTTAGTGAAAAATGATTCTAAATCTTCTGTCAAGATTTCTATTGTTTTTATTTCTCTATTTGCAATTTTTTGAATTTCTATCATATATTTGTGACGTCCATATATTTTATCTTTACCAATATCAAGTGATTCATAAGATTTTAGGAATGTTGCAAGTTTTGTTTTTTCTATTTCAAAATGAGGTTGAAATGTTAAATAATTTGAATTTAGATTTGTTTTCATTAATAATTACCGCGATAATTCTCTAAATATAATTTAATTTTATTAAGATAATAATGAATTATTTATAAATTTAAAAGGGTTAAAATTTATATTTAATATAATTTAAATTTAATTTATAATTTTTCATGTATTTATATATGAAATTTTATTTCAAAAAAAATTTTATTTTTTTTAAAGTAATTGAAAATGTATTAAAACATATTATTTTGAAAAAAAAAATTTTTTTATTTTCTTTCCATAAATTTAATTTGATTTTTAATTTTATTTTTAATATTTCTATTCCTTTAAATTTTTGATTAATTATAGAAATATTTAATTTTTTTCTCTTTTAATTTGAGTAAGAACAGTACCAACATTTTTCCTTTTTAACACAATATTTATCATTACTCATAAATAAAGATCAAATTTTTAAATTATTAATAGTAAATCTGAGTTTATAATTTAAGACAAGATTTTTAGTATTCTTATTTGAATCTTAATCAATTTTTTAGTTCTGAAAATTTCACTAAATTGTTCTTATTGAAAAATCTATTTTTCTTAGTCTTCTTCAGTTTCTTTTTATTGTTAAATGTCTATGACATTCAAAAGTATCAAATGTTGTTTTTTCTTTTTAACAAATCCTATTCTTTTTGACATTGACTTTTTTTTCTTATTTTTCAGATAAAAATTTTAAAAAATTAAATTTAAAAATTAAAAAATGAAATTTTTGATTTATTTTTGAATAATTCTTTGAATATGTATAAAATATATTTAAAAATCTTTAAATAATTTTTATTTGAAAATATTTAGAAAAAATTTATAAAAAAAATTATCGACTAAAATATTAAAAATGAGAATTTAAATTATTTATCCTTTTTTAAATTGTATTGAATATAATATAAATCATGAAATATTTCAATATAATGAAAAAAATAGTAAAGGAATATTTATTTTAAATAAATAAAAAGAATATTTTTTTATTACCTTCATATAAACATTGTAAAATTATATTTTAAAAAAATAGTAAATAACTATCATAATTCGGTTTTTCAACAGATAATAAAGTTATAAAAACAAAAAAGAAAAAATTTAATATATTTAATTTTTTTTAAATTAATTAAAAAGTAATATCATTATAAATTTTTACAAATAATAAAAATAATAATTTTAATCATTTAGAAATATATAAAAAATAAGATTTATTCTCACAAAATAAATATTATATTTATTTTTATTTTTTGATTTAAATTTTAATGATTGGAGTTTTGATTATATTACAAAATATATTTCAATTTAAAATATATGTATTATTATAATTATTTCAAAATTATATTTATATATCATCAAATAAACTATATTTATTATAAATTTTTGTTTTTTTAATCTTTTTTCTACATCTATTATTATGTATTATTGAAGGAGATTTTGAATAAACTAATCTATTTCTAAATACAATTTTATTTTCCTTTTCTATCATTTTATATAAAATTTTATTTCTAAATTCCTGTTTTATATTATCTTTTTGTGATATATTTTTTAACTTTCTTTCTGTTTCTCTTTGTTTTAACTCTTTTTTTATAAAATTTGATATTTCAGGATTTTTATTGTAAGAATTAATTTGATTTAAAATTTTTTGAATACTTTTTTCAAGAATACAAAGCATAATTAAGATATTATTATATATATAATTTAAATTATCTTTATTATATTTCATATCCAAAATTCTCATTAATTCATTTATACTTACTAATGAAGAATCATTATTTATAAAAAAAAACTCAGGTGAATTATTTTTTATATATTTTAATAATGTACTAATAAAATATGAAACACAAGTAAAATGAAAGGGAAATTGTTTGAATAATTTATTATATTTTGCTTCATCAATTATTTTTTCTAATTCTACAACTTCAATTAAACTTAATTCATTAATCTTATTAAATGTGTCTGATTTTACTCTATTCCAAAAAGAATGTCTTTTAATATTGTTTTCTAAATTATTTTTTTCTTTTAATAAAGATTGATTAATTTGTTTTAATCTTTTTATTTCAATTTCATTATTTTTCATAATAATATCAATATTTTTATAATTATTATTATATGAATTTATATATTGTTTTAATTCCTTTTGTAATTCCCATATATTTTCTTTTTGATTATTATTTTTATTTAATAATTCTAAAATATTTCTTTCTAAATATTTTAATCTATAAGAAATTAAATTTGGTTCTTTTAAAATTACTTGATTATTCTTAAAGATAGAATCTATTAAATTTTTATATCCATCATATCTATTTATAATTTTTTTTTTTTCTTCTATTTTATTATAAATTGATTTAATTTCAATTAATAAATTATCCTTTTTCTTTAATAATAAATACAATTTATCTTGTTCTTTCAATACAATTTTTTGTAAATATTTAATATATTTACTTTTAGATGTAATATATATTTCAAGTAATTTTTTATTCTCTTGAATTTGATATGAATAGTTATTAACTGAATCAATTTTATTTCTTTCAAAATCTTTTAGATTTTGATATTTATTTTTTTGAGTCAAAAAGATATAATTCCCTTTAAATAATTTTTGAATATTATTTACATATTCTTCTCTTACAAAATGATGAGGAGTTATTTGATTTTTATCAAGATAGATTTTTTTAAAATTTTTTCTCAAGGAATTCATATTTGTATAAAATTTTGTTCCATATTCTGAATTATCAATAAATTTATTCTTTCCTTTTCTTCTATCATAAAATATTAATGGAGTCTCATCTCTTATATTATTGTTATTAAAATATAATTTTATATTAGTTTTAAATTTATTATGCATAATTTTCTTATAATAATCATTACATTGATTTTTTTTTTTAGAAAAAGCAAATGATTTGTTCCTTTTAGTATTTGAAGGAGTTATTTTTAATTCATAAGTATATTTTTTTGTATCTTTTATACTTGAATATGAAGGTAAAAAATTTTTAGTTCTAACTGTTTCAGTTGATGTAGGAAATACATTTGTAATTGCTGATTGAATATTCCTTGAAGAATTATGTAAATGTATTGATTTTATAAAAACATTTGATGAAGATTGCTTACAAAAACTCATATTATTAAATCTAGTTTTTTGGGAATAAATTAATTCCATTAAATCGATTTTATTTTTAAAATTTTAATTTTTTATTGAGAATATTAATCATTAACAAAATATTTCGGGAAATAATAAATTTATATATTTAAAGATGACTGAAAAAATCAAATACATCAAATAATTTTATTTAAATATTTATTTAACTTATCTTATTAAATTTTTTTAATTTATAAAAATATATATAACTTAAATAAAATATAATAAATTTTAAATAATATGGATAAAATAAATGAAAACTTTTACAAGTTAAAAGAGGAATTTTTTGATCGTCAAAAAAACCAAATGAAAATTTTATTTGCTCATACAAAAGATAATACTCAATATTTAAAACATTTGAATTTAGATTTCAATCCTTTTAATTATAAATGTAAAATAATAATATGTTAAATTTTAATTTAGATAAAGAACTTGTATCAACTGATATAAAAGATAAGCATTATCTTTTAGAGCAAGAATATAAGAAAAAAGGAATTCCATATTCACCTTATTTAATGTATGAACCAGAAGAAGTAAAAAAAAAAGAAGAAGTAAAAAAAAAAGAAAAAGGATTTGATTATTATAAAAGACATATTCATTTAGAAAATTATGATGAAGAACCTGAGTCATATGGTGTAATATCCAAACAAATTGAAGAATTAAAAAAAAAAAACAATGGTCATATAAGAGGAAAAACTAAATGGTTTGATAGTGTTGGAAATCAAAATTGGAAAGAATGTGAAGTTTTATCATATGATGAAAATGAAAAATTATTTTCTATAAAAATTATTACAATGAAAGAACAATTAACATCAGCAGATGAAAATGTTCCAATTACAATATATAAAAAAGTAACAAGATTCAATTGTTTAATGGAAGGAGAAAGTATGAAAAACTTAAATAGAAGAGTTAAATTAGCACAAAATTGGTATTTTTATGCAGAAAAATATATGGCACTTTATTTTTTTATTAGCGAAAAAATTATTCCAGATCCATATAATTTTATTAATAATGATTATATGAATAGATTATTTACTTTAGCCTTTTTATATAAAGGAAAAAATAAACATCAAAGTAATCCAATTGAAATTGAAAATATGAATAATTCAGAAAGATTTGGAATTTGGAGGAGATATTCTTTTAAAAGAGTTATTCCTGAAGATGAAGAAAAATTACAAAAAATTTTATCTTCTTTTATTAAAAAAAATGTAACTGGTTTTAATAAAGAATTAGAAACAATTAATGAAAGAAGTTATCAAATACATGAATTTTATAAATCTTTACCTACAAATTATCAATATTTTAAATTATTAAGTGATATTATTCCATTGAAATATTTTTTAACTCCAACTGATAGATTTTTATTACCTGAAAAAGAAAAAGGAGAAAT
>Ga0256407_10006424_pt1 | contig 18151 bp, 16 predicted proteins | sample RumenRJG_04DNA_FD_193489 | JGI IMG/M metagenome (GOLD analysis project Ga0256407, IMG submission 193489) | Bovine rumen microbial communities from Lethbridge, Alberta, Canada - RJG_04 | ecosystem: Host-associated > Mammals > Digestive system > Stomach > Rumen | place: Canada: Alberta...
GCGAGCAGACGCGGTATTCACCGCACTTGCGCAGTGCGTACAACGCACGGCCCAGCAGCTTGCTCGCGTTGGCGCGGCCCTTGTCGATCTCCACGCCCGAGTGGCCGCCGCGCAGTCCCTCGATCGCCAGACGGAACGTCTTCCCGTCGAACGGTTCGCGGCTCACGGGGATCGCGCAGTTTGCCCGCGCACCGCCGGCGCAGCTGACAGTGAAGATGCCCTCGTCCTCGGAATCGAGGTTGATCATGCGCCGTCCTGCCAGCACGCTGCCGTCCAGCGCCGCCGCGCCCAGCAGCCCGATCTCCTCGTCCACGGTGAACACCGCCTCGACGCTCGGGTGCTCCGGTGCCGCGCCGTCCAGCACCGCCAGCAGCATGGCGACGGCGATGCCGTCGTCCCCGCCCAGCGTCGTGCCCTTGGCATAGACCACGTCGCCGTCGACGGCGAGATCGAGCCCCTCTGTCGTCATGTCCTTCGCGCAGTCGGCGGTCTTTTCGCACACCATGTCCATATGCCCCTGCAAAATGACGGGCGCGGCGTGTTCATAGCCCGCCGAGGCGGGCAGGTAGATCACTACGTTGCCGGAAGCATCCTGCACATACCGCAGGCCGCGCTCCCGTGCAAATGAAGCGATCCAATCGCTGGCCGCCCTCGTGTTCCCGCTGCCGTGGGGAATGGCGCACAGCTGCTCAAAGTACGAAAAAACGCTCTTGGGTTCCAAATGCTTCAGAATTGCCATGGTTCGCTCCTTTATTTCTTGCTTTTTTGTCCGATGTATGATATAGAATAGAAAACGATCGTGAGAAAGGGGATGTTGCCGCATGACAGGGATCAGCGCCGTCGGTTTATCCAGCGCCGCGTCCAATCTGTCCGCGATGTATCGCGACCGGCTCAACGCCGCACGCTCGCAGGCGTATTATGCGGCGAATGTCTCCGCCGCCCGCAGTGCCGCCGTCAATCCCGCGCAGCCCAACACGCCTGTGGAGCCGGTCTCCCCCGTGCGCGCGGTCAAGCCCGACGCCGCGGTGCGCATGCCCGTCGTATTGAGCGAGCCTCGGCTCCCCACGGTGGATGATCTGAACTCCGCCGGCGAGGCGCTCGCGCGCATGCGCGTGCAGTATCCCGGGGAGGATGCGTCGGAATTTAATACTCTCTTAAAGAATCCCTCGGGAATTTCTTAATACTTTCCCGGTATCGTAAGCCTTGCAAGAGACAAGTGCTTCTTCTTTTTCATTCTCCTAAGCAGAAAGGGTCTGACGCGAGAGCGTCAGGCCCTTTCTCGTCCTTGCTTGTTTCTTATCTGCACCAGAAATGCCATGCCGGCGGCTCGGGCATTTCCTCGCCCTTGATGAGCGCGAGGATCACGCGGCGATGCACATAGAGCAGGCAGCCGAAGGCCGCGCCGATCAGACAGCAGATCAGAGTTTTCTTCCAGTTCATACGCAATTCCTCCTCGTTTGTGTTCTTATAAATAGGATATCAACTTTTCCGCAAAAGTGCAATAGATGCGAAAAAAATTTACAAACCCGCGGCGCGTGTTTCGCGCCGCGGGTTTGTGTTACGCCCGTTTCTTCCCCTCTAACCGAATTTTGTCCGCGATCATGGCGATGAACTCCGAATTGGTGGGCTTGCCCTTGGTGTTCGACACCGTATAGCCGAAGTAGCTTTGCAGCGTCTCCAGATCGCCCCGATCCCACGCGACCTCGATGGCGTGGCGCACGGCGCGCTCCACGCGGCTGGGCGTGGTGTTGTAGCGCTTGGCGACCTCGGGGTAGAGCACCTTCGTCACGGCGTTGATGACCTCCATATCCTGCACGGCGATGACGATCGCCTCGCGGACGTACTGGTAGCCCTTGATGTGGGCAGGCACGCCGACCTCGTGGATCACGGCGGTCACCTGACGCTGCAGCGCCTGCGTCTCGTCCTCCGCTTCCTCGGCCTCCACGCCCACCGCGGCGCGCATCTGCTCGAGAAGTGACGCGGTTTCAAAGGGCTTTGGCATATAGAACGACACCTCGCGCTTCATTGCCTGCGCCACGGCCTCGTCCCGATACAGGGCGGAGACCAGGATCGTGCGGGGCTTGTTCTCCATGGGCGCGATCCGGTCGAGCAAGCCGAAGCCGTCCAACTCCGGCAGCAGCACGTCCGAGAGCAGCAGCCGCGGCTTCTTCTCCTCGATCAGGCGCAGCGCCGTCAATCCGTCACCCGCCGACCCGACCACGGTGAACTCGCCGGTCTCCTCGATGCTGCGGCACAGCAGCTCGCGAAATTCCTCGTTGGCGTCCGCCAAAACAACTGTGATTTTATTCTCCATCTGTTGATTTTCCTTTCCGAAAGATCGGGCGACAGCTGACCACCCGTTGCGGCAAAAATCTGACGTCTTCGTTTTGCATGGCTACAAACTAGCATATTTTTACAGCATTTTCAAGACAAAACGTGTCGAATGACCGCAGAATCGTTCGACACCGTTCGACAAAATTCGACAAATTTTCGCGCGAAAAAACAGGCGTCCACAAAACCTTGTGGATACCTGTTTTTTTCGACACAAGTTAGGATTCGATCGCGCCGAGCAGCTTGTAGAGCAGCCGATAGAGCTCCGCCGCCTCGGCGTCCTCCAGATGGATGCAGCCGCCGACGTGCTCCGGCACCTCCAGCGCACGCTCGCGGAGCTTCTCGCCCTCCTCCGTTACCTCCACGATCAGCACGCGCTCGTCCTCGGTGGAGCGATAGCGGCGGACAAAGCCCTTCGCCTCGAGGCTCTTGAGCACCGGCGTAAGCGTGCCGGAGTCCAGATAGAGCTTTTCTCCCAGCTCCTTGACGCTGCATTTCTTCTGTTCCCAGAACACCATCATCGCGATGTACTGCGTATAGGTGATGCCGAGCGGGTCAAGATAGGGACGATACCGCTTCACCACCTCGCGGGACGCCGCATAGAGCGGGAAGCACAGCTGATTTTCCAGCCGCAGCGCACTGTACCTGCAATCGGAAACCTGTTCTGCCATATTCTCTCTCCTGTCTTTCACAAAGCGGTCAATCACTGTAATCCGAATCCAACACAATGTCAAACCGGTAATCCGGGTATTGCGCCTTCAGCTTCGCCGCCACCGCGTCGCGCACCGCCGGAGCGTCCGCCGAAAAGTCGATGATAAGGTCAAACATCACCGTCTTCGCCTGCTCGTCGCCGTAGAAGCCGTGCATTTGCAGAATCTCCGGCGACTCGTCCGCCAGCGCCTCCACGGTTCCCTTGATCTCGCTGAGCGCCGGCGAGCTGTCGCTCGCGGCATAGATGCCGACGGTCAGAATGATGCCCAGCTCCGCGTAGGCTTTCGCGGCGATGCAGCGGGTCAGATAGTGGATCTCCCGCGCGGTCATCGCGTCGGGCACCTCGATATGCACCGAGCCGATGATCTCCGACGGGCCGTAATTGTGCAGCGTCAGGTCGTAGGCGCCGCGCACGCCGGGGAACGAGGTCACGATCTCCTTGACGCTGTCGGTCAGCTCCGTGTCCGCCCGCAGGCCGATGATGCCGTCCAGCGTCTCCATCAGCATCTCGGCGCCCGCCTTGATGATGATGGCCGAGATCACGACGCCGAGGATGCCCTCCAGCTGCCAGCCCCAGAGGAGGTTGGCGGCCGCGGCGGCCAGCGTCGTAAAGGACAGGATCGAATCGAAAAACGCGTCGGAGCCGGAGGCGATCAGCGAGCCGGATTTGATCTCCTCGCCCACCTTTTTGACGTAGCGGCCGGTGAAGAACTTCGCCACCACCGCCGCGGCGATGATGATGAGGGACACGGTGTTGTACGCCGTCTCGTCAGGGTGAAAAACCTTGCCCGCGGACTCGCGCAGGGACGTGACGCCCGCGAGCAGCACGATCACCGCAATGATGACGCTGGTAAGATACTCAATGCGGCCGTAGCCGTAGGGGTGCTTCTTGTCGGGACGCCTGCCGGCGAGCTTGGTGCCGACGATGGTGATGATGGACGACATCGCGTCGCTCAGATTGTTCACCGCGTCGAGAATGACGGCGATGGAGTTGGTGACCAGTCCGACCACCGCCTTGAACGCCACCAGGATCAGATTGACGACGATGCCGACGATGCTGGTGCGAACAATTCGCTTGCTTCTGTCCATTACGCGCTCTCCTCCTCATACGCCTGACGCACGGCGATCGCCAGCTGATCGGCGCAGGATGTGGGGCGGCGTCCGCAGGTGTTGCCCTTGAGCTTTTGCTCGATCTGCCCGACCGTCATGCCGTCGCAGAGCTTCGACACCGCCTTGAGGTTGCCGTCGCAGCCGCCGAGGAAGCTGATATCGCGCACGACGTCGCCGTCCAGCGTGAAGTGGATCTGCATCGAGCAGACATTTTTGGTACGATAGGTGTGTTCCATGGTGTTCATCCTTTTGCATTCGAATCAATTGTATGCAAATGAGTATAGCAGATTTCAGAGAAAAGTCAACATTTGGAGCCGTTTTGTCCATAATCCATACGGTTTCAGGGATAGCCGCATAAAAAAGGAGGGCGCAAAGCGCCCTCCAACGGTCATTCCGCAGCGGGAAGCCCCGCCGCGTCCAGCATATTCTCGATGAAGATACCGTAGCCTCGGGCGGCGTCGCCCACCAGAACGTGGGTCACGGCGCCCACCAGCTTGCCGTTTTGCAGGATCGGGCTGCCCGACATCCCCTGCACGATGCCGCCGGTCTGCGCCAGCAGCTCCGGATCGGTGACGCGGATCAGCATGTTGCGGGTCGGCGAACTGCCGGCATAAACGCGCTCAATGGCAATCTGATACTCGCGCACATCGCCGCCGTCGCAGTTGGCGAGGATCGCTGCCTCGCCCGTCGTCACCTCGCCGCGTTTGGCAACGGGGATTGCCTGCTGCGCGGCGATGGCGTTGCTCTCGCCTTCGATGACGCCAAACAAACCGCAGTCGGTGTTCGCGTAGAGGCTGCCGCTGTCGCGCGTCAAGTCAAAATCGCCGCGCAGCTCTCCCGGCGAACCACTCTCGCCGCGTTTGACCGCCTTCACCGTCGCGTCCATAATGCTGCCGTGCTCCAGCGGCATCAGCGCGCCGGTATCCACGTCCGTCACGCCGTGGCCCAGTGCGCCGAACACGCCGCTCGTGGGATCATAGAAGGTCATCGTGCCGATGCCCGCCATGCTGTCGCGGATCCACGCGCCCAGACGGCAGACGCCATCCTCGCCCTCCTCGGGCGTCACGGGCAGCGTCAGCGTTTTCGCGCCGCGCTTGACGCTCATGGTCGCCCGCGCCTCACCGTTTTCGGCAAGCAGCTGCTGTAGGTGTTCCGTGGACGCCACGTCCGTGCCGTTGAACGAGAGCAGGATATCGCCCTCGCGCAGGCCGCTTTCCTTCGCGGGCGTCTCGCCGTCCGAGAGTCCGACCACCAGCACGCCGTCCGCAAAGAGCTTGACGCCCATCGTGTGGCCCACGGGCACTAGATACTGCGTGCTCTGCGCGCCGCCATCCCGTCCCGCGGCGCGCACGCCCGGCGCCATTGCCGCGCAGGTGACCAAAACCCCAAGGCAGGTCGCCGCGATCCGGCTGGAAAGAGAGTGCATCTTCTTCCCTCCTTTCGCCGTGCGGAAAATTTTTGCAATCCGCCGCACGGCTGTTTTAAGGAAACGCCGAATAAATCCCCGCGCACGTCTTGACGGCATCTTTTCCGTCTGAACTGCGCCAAAAATTCTTGAAATACGTCAGTATTCCTTCGGATTTTTGGCTTGCCGGACAAAAAATCTGCTCGCCAATCCGCACACGTTGATTTGTTCAGCGCTTCCCTAAGTTCTGCAAAATCGCATAAAATAAGCTTCCTAAAATTTAACCGGGCTGTCATGGAAAAAAACGGCGAATCGGCGGTTTGGCACGAAAAAAACTCCGCAGAGGCAATCTCTGCGGAGTTTGGAAGATATTGCTTTAGTTCGGATTGAAAATTTTCCAGATGTCCTTGAACGGATCGTCGTCCTCCTCGGGCTTTTCCGCGGCGGGCGCAGGCTCCGGAGCGGTCTCCGGCTCGCTCTCGGCCGCAGCTTCCTCGGCAGGCGCCGCTTCCTCGGGAACGGGAGCGGCAGCGGGGGCAGCCGGCGCCGGCGCGGCGGCAGCCGCAAACGCGGGCTTCGCCTGCGCGGCGATGGCGGTCTGCGCGTCCTCGTCGAAGCCGGTGGCGATGACCGTGACGCGGATCTCGTCGTCCATGGTCTCGTCGAAGGTCGCGCCGAAGATGGTGTTGGCGTCCGGATGTACCGCCGCCTGCACCAGAGACGCCGCCTGCTCGACCTCCTCGAGGCCGATATCCGCGGAGCCGGTGATATTGATCAGCACGCCGTGCGCGCCGTTGATGCTGGTCTCCAGCAGCGGGCTGGAAATCGCCATTTTCGCGGCTTCCTCCGCCTTGTTCTTGCCGGCGGCGCGGCCGACGCCCATGTGCGCGAGGCCCGCGTCCTTCATAACGGCGGTCACGTCCGCGAAGTCAAGGTTGATGAACCCGGTCTCGCGGATCAGGTCGGAAATGCTCTGCACCGCCTGGCGCAGCACGTCGTCCGCGATCTCAAAGGCGTTGGCAAAGGTGATCTTCTGATCGGTGGCGAACTTGAGGCGCTCGTTGGGAATAATGACCAGCGAATCCACCTTGTCGCGCAGGGCTTCGATGCCCTTTTCCGCCTGCTGCATACGGCGGCGGCCCTCAAAGCCGAAAGGCTTCGTCACCACGCCGACGGTCAGGATCCCCGCCTCGCGGGCGATCTCCGCCACGATGGGCGCGCCGCCGGTGCCGGTGCCGCCGCCCATACCGGCGGTGATGAACACCATATTGGCGTCCGCGAGCGCCTTGGCGATCTGCGCGCGGCTTTCCTCCGCGCTCTTGCGGCCGACCTCGGGATCGGAACCGGCGCCCTGCCCGTGGGTCAGCTTCTCGCCGATCTGAATCTTATAGTTGGCGCTGGAAACATTGAGCGCCTGTTTATCCGTGTTCACCGCGACAAAATCCACGCCGTGGGAGCCGGAGTGCACCATGCGGTTGACGACGTTGTTGCCGCCGCCGCCGACGCCGATCACCTTGATCTTGACGACGCTCTCCTGCCCGGTCTCCAATCCGAAAGCCATACTTAGGTTCCTCCTACTGTCTCTTGTGCAATGCGGGCAGATTTTGGACAGTCCGCCACAACATAAAGTGCTTTATAACGTATCTATTCTATTACGGTTTTCCGCCGCGGTCAATAGCAAGTTCAAAAATTATTCGGGAATAAAACTCGCCTTGCCCTCGGTCATCAGATCGATGCGCCCCGTTTCGTTGTTCTCGAGGTAATCCACCACCGTTCCCAGACTCTCCAGCTTGTAGGAAACGTCGGCTGTCCACGGCTGGCGCACCGTAAACCGCCCCAGATAGGTGAAGCTCAGCGCCGTGTCGTCCCCGAGGTCGATCTCCCCGATCTTCTCCCGCATACCGCGCTTTTCCGACTCTTGCAGCAGAGTCAGCACGACGCTCAGCCGGTAGGCGGCGTCCTCGCCGAGATCCACGCTCTCGGTCGCCCGCGGCTCGACCGGCTCCGCACCGATGATCGTCGGACAGCCCAGCAGCGGCGTCTCCACCGTCTCCAGCAGCTTACCGTGATCGCTGATGAGCCAGAGTCCGGTTTCGCTTCGGACGCCCGCGGCCGCCTTGCATTCGCTCACCTCGATGAGCAGCGTGTCGGGCAGCTTGCGGTTGATTTTGACCGTATCGACATAGGGCAGCTGCTCGAAGATCGCCTCCTTGACGTCAAATTTATTGAGGAAGTAGAGGTTTCCGCCGGTTTGCAGGCCCGACGCCGCCAGCACCTCCGCCTCCGAATACCGTTCGTTGCCGCTGACGGCGATATGATCCATGCGGAAGAACAGCGCAGCCGCCCACAGCATCGCCGCCGCGGCGACCACAAAGGCAAGCATCTTCAGGAGAAGGGTAAACCTTCCCCGTCTGCGTCTGTGGTTGTGTCTCGTTCTTGCCATATCCTGTCCCCTCTTATGTACGCTAAACCTCCCGGCGCTCGATCCTCGCGCCCAAGGCGGTCAGGTCCCGTTCCATGCTTTCGTAGCCGCGGTCGATGTGCTCGAGCAGCGTAAGCCTCGTTTCGCCCTCGGCCTGCAATCCCGCCAGCACCAGCGCCGCGCCGCCGCGCAGGTCGGTGCACTTGACGCGCGCGCCGTGCAACGTCCGGACGCCGCTGACCACCGCCACACGCCCCGCCACGCGGACATCCGCGCCCATACGCGCCAGCTCGTCAACGTGGCGAAAGCGGTTTTCAAAGATGTTCTCCACAAACACGGTGCTGCCCGCGGAGCGGAGCAGCGCCGCCATCAGCGCGGGCTGCGCATCCGTCGGAAACCCCGGATAGGGCGCCGTGCGCACCGGACGGATCGCGCGGAGCCGTCCGCCGCTTTTGAGCGTGATCGTCTCCTCCTCGCTCTGGATCTCGCAGCCCGCCTCGCTCAGCGCCGCCGTCACGGTGGACAGCGCGCGGTAATCCACGCCGTGCAGCCGGACTTCCCCGCCGCACTCCGCCGCCGCGCAGAGGTAGGTCGCCTCCACGATGCGGTCGCCGATGACGCGGTGCGTACCGCCGTGGAGCGCCCGTCTGCCCGCCACGGTAACGATAGAGCCGCCCGCGCCGCGCACCTCCGCGCCCATGGCGTTGAGAAAGTCCTGCAGCTCCGTGATCTCCGGTTCCCGCGCGGCGTTGTAGATCACCGTCGTCCCCTCCGCGCCGCAGGCGGCAAGGATGGCGTTTTCCGTCGCGCCGACGCTCGGCATCGGCAGCACGATCTCGGCGGCGGTCAGCGCCTTCGCCGTGCAGCGCAGCGTGCCGCCGCGCTCCTCGATCTCCGCGCCCAAGGCGCGAAGCGCCGCGAGGTGCATGTCGATGGGCCGCGGCCCCAGCTCGCAACCGCCGGGGTACGAGAGCACCGCCTCGCCCTGCCGCGCGAGGATCGCGCCGAGAAAGATCACCGACGAGCGCATCTCACGCATCAGCGCGTCCGGCACCTCGTTGTGATCCATGTGCGCCGTGTTGACGATCAGCGTGCCGCCCTCCCAGCGCGTGCAGCAGCCCAGGTGCCGCAGGATCGCGATGGACGCGTCCACGTCGCTCAGGCGCGGGCAGTTCTCGATCCGGCACTCCCCCGCGCACACGATGGTCGCCGCCAGCACCGGCAGCACGCCGTTCTTGGAGCCTTGTATCGTCAGTTCACCGCAAAGGCGTCTCCCGCCTTCGACGAACAGTTCCTGCATCTCGTCTCCTCCACATACCATGGTTTTCAATCATCCCATAGTATGCAGGGGACACGATATGGGGTTCCGCTTGCGTTTTCACTGCTGTTGTGGCAGAATAAGGGTACTCTTTTCAATGGAGGCTCTGCCATGAAAGTGAAAAAGTTTTTGAAGATCGTTCTCTGCGTTGTCCTGGCGCTGGTGCTTGTCGCGGGCGGGTATCTCGCCTATGTGTTTCTTGACTATTACCGCCTGCCGGACCATCTGGAATTGGAGGTGTCCTATAACGCCGAGACAGACAGGGCGCGCGGTATGCCGCTGGTGACCAACGAGCCGTACAGCGTTGTTTCGTGGAACATCGGCTTCGGCGCGTATGAGGATGACTACGGTTTCTTTATGGACGGCGGCACGCAGTCGTGGGCGTGGTCGAAGGAGCGACTGCTTGCCAATCTGGACAGCATCTGCGAATGGCTTGCCGAAGGCAGCGATTTCAAGCTTGTGCAGGAGATCGACACCGACGCCACACGTTCCTACCATGTTGACGAGTGGGCGATCCTCAGCGACGCGCTCACAAACAACCATGGCTGGCCAATGCCGTATTCCGTCTTCGCGCAAAACTACGACAGCCCGTTTCTATTTTACCCGCTCGCCCAGCCCCACGGTGCGAGCAAGGCGGGCGTCGGCACGTTCTCGGCGTATGAGATCACCTCCGCGCTGCGGCGCAGCCTGCCCATCGAGACGGGCTTCACCAAGTTCCTCGACCTCGACCGCTGCTACAGCGTGAGCCGTGTTCCGGTCAACGGCGGCGGAGAGCTGGTGCTCTACAACCTGCACCTCTCCGCCTATTCCTCCGACGGCACGATCGCCACCGAGCAGCTTCGGATGCTGCTGGAGGATATGCAGGGCGAGTACGAAAACGGCAACTGGTGCGTCGCGGGCGGCGACTTCAACAAGGATCTGCTGGGTGATTCCGCCGCCTACTTCGGCGCGAGCGACATCGAATACACATGGGCGCAGCCCATCCCGCCGGAGACCTTCGACGGTGTGGACATTCGGCTCGTCGCGCCGCTGGACGAAGAAAACCCCGTTCCCTCCTGCCGCAACGCCGACGGGCCGTATCACGCGGGGCAGTATGTGCTGACGGTGGACGGCTTTCTTGTCTCGCCGAACGTAGAGGCCGCGGAGGCGAAAGTCATCGACACAGGCTTCAAATACAGCGACCACAACCCTGTCGAAATGACTTTTACCCTACAAGGCTCATAACCGTTTCATAGATCCGCTGCGTGGCGTCTCTCACTCCGAGGGACGCCATGTTTTTTGCCATTTCGGCGCGCTTGGCGTCGTCGTGCAATATCCCCGCCGCGGCGGTGAAGAGCTGCTTGCCGTCGAGTCCGTCCTCGGCGAGCACCAGCGCCGCGCCGTGGTCGCCGAGCAAGTTGGCGTTTTTCTCCTGATGGTGGTTGGTCACGTTGGGCGACGGCACCAGAATTGCGGGCACGCCAAGCGCCGTCAGCTCCGCGAGCGTCGACGCGCCCGCGCGGGAGAGGACGATGTCGGCGGCGCGCATGACCTCCGCCATGTCGTAGATATACTCCCGCACGTCGAGGCTTGGGTGCGCCTTGAGATCGACGCCGCGCGCCCGCAGCTCGCCTTGCATCGCGTCCCAGGAAATCGAGCCGACGCCGTGGATGTGGTGGAACGGCTCGTGCGCCGCCTCGAGCGTGAGGAACTCCGCCATCATGGCGTTCATCTGCCCCGCGCCGAGGCTGCCCCAAAACGACACGATCAAGGGTCTGCCGTCGTCGACGCCCAGAGCGCGCTTCGCCTCGGCCTTGGCCTGCGCGAAGAAGTCGCCGCGCACCGGCGTGCCGGTGACGACCACCTTGTCCGGATGCTTATAGTGCTGTCGGCAGTCCTCAAAGCCCACCATGATCCGCTGGGCGTAGGGTTCCAATTGCTTGGTGGTAAGACCGGGGATGGCGTTGGACTCATGCACCGCCGTGGGGACGCCGCGCTTCGCGCCGTAGCGCACGATGGGATAGCTTGCGTATCCGCCGGTGCCGACGATCAGGTCGGGCTTGAAATCGTCGAGGATCGCGTCCGCCTCCCGCTCCGCAAAGAGCAGGTTCCGGACGGACACGAGGTTGTGCTCGATCGCCTTGGGCTTGAACGAGCGCCAGAAGCTGGACACGTTGACCGTGCGGAACGGGTAGTCCGTGTGCGCGATCAGGTCGCGCTCCAACCCACGCTCCGCGCCGACAAAGAGAATGTCCGTTGCCGGGTCCCGCTCCTTCATGTATCCCGCCAGCGCCAGCGCGGGGTTGACGTGCCCCGCCGTGCCGCCGCAGGTAAAAATCACTCTCATAACATCACTCCTACGAGGCAGGCATTTGCCTCGATACGCTCAAAACCAAGCCCATTTCCGCCAGCTGAATGACCAGCGCCGTGCCGCCGTAGCTGAAAAACGGCAGCGAAATGCCGGTGTTGGGAATGAGGTTCGTCACCACCGCGATGTTGAGGAACACCTGCAGCGCCACCTGCGTCGTAACGCCCACCGCCAGCAGCGCGCCGAAGCGGTCGCGGGCATGGAGGGCGATCCAGTAGCCGCGGATGATGAGCAGGGCGAACAGCGCCATGATGAGCGTCGCGCCGATGAGCCCCAGCTCCTCGCAGATGATGGCGAAGATGAAGTCGTTGTGCCGCTCGGGCAGGTACATGAACTTCTGGCGGCTCTTGCCAAGCCCCACGCCCAGCAGTCCGCCCGAACCGATGGCGAGCAGGCTCTGGCGCATTTGATAGCCCGCGTCCCGCATCAGCTCCGGATCGTTGGTCAGCGGGTCGCGCCAGATGGTGATGCGTTTGGCGTTATAGCCGATCTTGCCGGAGAGATACGCCCAGACGCCCGCCGCCGCAACGCCGACCCCCGCGCCGACCCACACGGTCTCGATGCCGCCGACGAACATCATCACCGCGCCGATGCCGAGGATCAGCACCGTGCCGGACAGATGCGGCTCCTTGATCATCAGCGCCGCGATGATGCCGAGGATCACGGCATAGGGCAAAATGCCCTCCTTAAACGAGCGCATCTTCTCTTTTTTCTTGGAAATGCTCTCCGCAAAGTACAGGATCACGCCGACCTTGGCGATCTCCGAGGGCTGGAACGTGAACAGCGTACCGAAACCCAGCCAGCGGGTCGCGCCGTTGACCGTGCGCCCCACGCCGGGCACCAGCACCAGGATCAGCAGAAACACCGCAACGCCCAACACGTACTTGCCCACCACGCGGTAGCGCGCGTAGTTGATGCGCCCGATCAGCAGCATCGCCACGATGCCGCCGAGGGCAAAGATGCCCTGGCGGATCAGATAGTAGGCGGGGTTTTCCCCCTCATAGTACGCCATGGGAAAGCTGGCGGAGAACAGCATAATGAGGCCCACGCCCGTGAGCAGCAGCGTCAGCAGGAGGAACGGCACGTCCAGCGGCCCGCGGCCGGCTTCACGCGCGGCGTTTTCCACCATTCTGCGGCGCTCGCGTTCCTGTTGCCGCAGCTCGCGTTCTTCTCTGGTCATACGTGGATTCCCCCTTTCCGAAAGAGTTTCGTCAAAAAGCTCAGAAGTGATAGCGTGCCAGCACGCCCAGCGCCGCGGCAATGCAGCCCAGCGCGCTCACCGTCGTGAACACCGCGACGAGCTTGACCTCGCTCCAGCCGCAGAGCTCAAAGTGGTGGTGCAGCGGCGCCATCTTAAAAAGGCGCTTGCCGTGGGTCAGTTTGAAATAGCCCACCTGCAAAATGTCCGACATGGTCTCGCAGATATAGACGAAGCCCACGGGAATCAGAATGAGCGGCATATCATAGGCAAACGCCAGCGCCGCCACCGTGCCGCCGAGGAACAGCGAGCCCGTGTCGCCCATGAACACCTTGGCGGGATGGAAGTTGTAAATAAGGAATCCCAACAGTCCGCCCACCAGCGCGCCGGAGTAGACGCCGAGCTGCTGAAGCCCCTGCCACCACGCCGCGGCCACCGCGAAAAAGAGTCCCACCGGCACCGTCACGCTCGCGGCGAGGCCGTCGATGCCGTCGGTGATGTTGACGGCGTTCACCGTGCCGACGATGACGAACGCGGAGAATATCATATAGACTGGCCAGCTCATTACCAGATGCGTCTGAAAAAACGGGATATACAGGTTCGGCGTCAGCATGCCCTCATAGCGCATCAGCGTGAGGAACGCCACCGCCGCGGCGAGCTGGAGCGCAAACTTTTGCAGCGCCGTCAAGCCGAGGTTGCGGTGGTGGACGACCTTCTCAAAGTCGTCCAAAAAGCCGATGATGCCGAAGATCGCGGCAAAGCCGAACACATAGAGATGCTTGAAGTCGCCGTGCAGCATCCCGCGCCAGCCGCAGATCACGATGGAAACCGCGATGCCCGCGATGAACATCAGCCCGCCCATGGTGGGTGTGCCCGCCTTGGCGTTGTGCCAGGTCGGGCCGTCCTCACGGATCTCCTGTCCCGCCTTGAGGCGGCGGAGCCACGGGATCAGGAACCGTCCCGCGATCACCGTAACGGCAAAGCTCAAAATGGCTGCAAGTGCTGTCAACATGTTGATTTCTCCTTCGTTCAAGGTATTTCCGCACGACCTCGCGCTCATCGAGCGCAAGGATCTGGTCTCCGATGATCTGGCTGGTCTCGTGACCCTTGCCCGCGAGCAGCACCACGTCGCCGCCGCGCGCGTGGTCGAGGGCGTAGGCGATCGCCTCCCGCCGGTCCTCGATCACGGCAAAGGGCGTCGTGCTGCCGCGCATGCCCTCCAGCACGTCGTGCAGGATCGCGTAGGGCGATTCCGTGCGCGGATTGTCGCTGGTGAGCACCACGAAGTCCGCCAGCATCGCGGCGATGCGCCCCATCCGGGCGCGCTTGCCGCGGTCGCGGTCGCCGCCGCAGCCGAACACCAGCACCACGCGGCGCTGTGCAAAGCCGCAGACGGTCTCCAGAATACTCTTCAGCCCGTCCGGCGTGTGGGCATAGTCGATGATAACCGTGTAGTCCTCCCCCGTCGGCACCACCTCGCAGCGCCCGCGCACGCCCGTGCAGTGGGGCAGCGCCCACGCCGCCGTCTCCAGCGGCACGCCGAGCAGCGTCAGCGCCGTCAGCGCGCCGAGGGCGTTGTAGAGGGAGAACTCGCCGGGGATCGGAAGCTCCGTCGCGTAGTGCTCCTCCTCGTCGGAGACGGTGAAGCACACGCGGTCGCTTTCATAGCGGGGATGCCAGCCCACGATATCATTGGTCAGATTCTGGCCGAAGGCGCGATAGGGGCAGGACGCGCCGTCCAGCACCCGCGCCGCCCACTTGCTGTCGCCGTTGACGGCGGCGGCGCGGCACTGGCGGAACAGCCGCGCCTTGGCGGCGCAGTAGTCCTCCATCGTGCCGTGGTAGTCCAAGTGGTCGCGTGACAGATTGGTGAACACGCCCACGGCGAAGTCGATCGACGCGGCGCGCTGCTGCGCGAGCGCGTGGGAGGAGACCTCCATCACCACATGGGTGCAGCCCGCCGCTGCCATTTTTGCCAGCAGTGCCTGCAATTCCAGCGCTCCGGGCGTCGTGCGCTCGGCGGGATAGCTCTCGTCGCCGATCAGATTCTGGTTGGTGCCGATCAGCCCGACCTTCGCGCCCAGAATCCGCTCCAACAGCTGCTTGAGAAGGTACGTCGTGGTGGTCTTGCCGTTGGTGCCGGTGACGCCCACCACGGTCATGTGTTTGGACGGCTCCCCGTACCACGCCGCCGCCAGCTGTGCCAGCGCAAGGCGCGTGTCCGGAACGAGAATATAGGGTATATCCATCTCCGGCGGCGCGTCACAGAGCACACATGCCGCGCCGCGGTCTATGGCGTCCGCCAGATACTTTGCGCCGTCCTCCTTTGTGCCGTGTAGCGCCGCGAACAGCGCGCCGCGCGTCACCGCGCGGGAATCGTCCGCCAGATGTGAGATCTCGGTATCCGGGGACGCGTGCAGCTCGCAGGTTGTCAGGTGTGAAAGCAATTCGGCAAGCTTCGTGAAAAACGAATCCTTTCACATTGATTTTTGCTCTCTTAGTCCGTCACAGAGGAGTCGCTCAGCTGGACGCGGACCACAGTGCCCGCCGCGACCTCCCTGCCCGGCTCTTCGGACTGGGACACCGCCCGCACCGAGGCGCTGGAGCGGTTCGTCGCGCCGGAAACCGACATGATGAGGCCCGCGTTGGTCAGCTTCTGGTTCGCGACCGAGGCGCTGTCGCCGATGACGTTCGGCACGATGCACAGCGCGTCGGACTTTGCCTCGCCGCAGTAGAGAAGGATCTCCGCGTTGTTCGGCACGATCGCGCCGCCGGCGGGCGTCTGATCCGTGACCTTTTCGCCGCTGCCGATCACGCGGCAGCCAAAGCCGATCTCCTTGAGCTTTCCCTGCGCCTCCTCGGCGGAAAAGCCCACGAGATTCGGCACCGTCGCGTCGCGGCCCACCAGCTCTTCCGCGCTGTAGGTCGGCTCGATGCCGAGGTACGGCAGCAGCTCCGCCATGACCTCGCTCGCCACCGGGGCGACCATGTTGCCGCCGGAGACGTAGGTGCCGGTGTCGCGGTCCGGCTCGTCAAGCGTCAAGAGCATGATGACCTGCGGGTCGTCCGCCGGCGCGAAGCACACAAAGGAAACGATGACGTTGCCGCCCACCTTATCCGCCGTGCCGGTCTTGCCGCCGATGCGGTAGCCCGCCACCTTGCCGTTTTTGCCCGTGCCGTCGGAGACGACATACTCCAGAATCTCGCGCACGGTGGCGCTGGTGTCCTCGGAGACCACCTGCCGCAGCGGCGTCGTGTCGTGCTGATAGGTGACGTTGCCGCTGCTGTCCGTGATCTGGTCGACGATATAGGGCTGGCGGAGGTACCCGCCGTTGATGCACGCCGCCTGCGCCGCAATGAGCGCCACGGGCGTCACGTTGAAGTTCTGCCCGAAGGCGTAGCACGCGAGCGCGAGGCGCGAGTAGTTGATCTCGTCGTTCATGAAACCCGGCGCCTCGCCGGTGGTGTCGATGCCGGTCTTGCTGGTGAGTCCGAAGGCGTTCATGTACTCGACGAACTTCTGGTTGCCGACCCGCAGGCCGATGTTGATGAACGCCGGGTTGCAGGAGTTCCCCGCCGCCACCTTGAGGCTCTGGTGGCCGTGGCCCGGCGCGCGCTTGGAGCAGTTGATCGTCGCGCCGTCGATCTTCACATAGCCCGCGCAGTCGAAGGCGGTGTCCATGTCGATGACGCCCTCCTCGAGCCCCATGGACAGCGTCAGGATCTTGAACGTCGAGCCCGGCTCGTAGGTGTCGTTGATTGCCTTGTTGCGCCACTGCTTGAGCCGCAGGGTGCGCAGCTGCTCGAGCAGCTGCTCCTCAAAGGCTTTTTCGTCCGCCACGGCAACGGTTTCCGCCGCGGTTTCGGCGTCCGGGTTTTCGGCGGCCTCCGGGTTTTCTCCGGTCTCCGCGTTTTCTCCGGCCTTGCCGTCGATCGTTTCCTCGCCCTCCGGCGTTTCCGCCGGCTGCTGCGTCGGCTTTTCGATGATGGCCGCCTTCAGAAAATCGTTGTAGATCGCGGCGGGGTTGTTGAGGTCATAGGACGGCAGCGACGCCATGCCGAGGATCGCGGCGGTGTTCACATCCATCACGATCCCCGTCGCGCCCTTGCCGGTGCCGTAGCGCGCCTCTAAGTCCGCAAGGCCCTTTTCGAGGTAGTACTGCACGGTGGTGTCGATGGTGGTGTGCAGGGCGCTGCCGTCCTGCGCGTCGAAGTACTGCTCGTACTGGTAGAGCAGCGACGTGCCGCTCACGTCCTTTGCCGTGATCACCATGCCGCTCTCGCCGGTCAGCTCCTCGTCGTAGACCGCCTCGAGGCCCATCGCGCCGCCGTTTTCGTTCACAAACCCGATGACGTTGGACGCAAGCGAGCCAAAGGGATAGTAGCGCTTGGTGGTGGGCTCCATGAAGATGCTGTTGCCCTTGATTTCGTTTTCGGTGATGAACGCGCGCACTTTATCGGCGTCCTCCTGATCCACGCGCTTCTTGACAAAGACGTACTGGGAATTGGTCTTTTTCATCTTCTCGCGCAGGTCGTCCTCGTCGAGATCCAAAATCTCGGCAAGCCCCTCGGCGATGAGCGTTTTATCCTGATCGTACTTCTCGATATCCAGCGGCGACATGAGAATGTTTTCCGCCGTGGAGGAGATCGCCAGCGCGCGGCCGTTGCGGTCAAAGATCGAGCCGCGGGACGCGCTGACGGTGGTGCGCATGGTCTGCTGGCGCACGGCGATGTCCTGCAGCTCGTCGTGGCGCGTGATCTGCCACTCATAGAGCTTGCTGAACAGCAGCACGAAACTCAGCACGCCGAACACCGCCAACAGCAGCAGCGTCCGCATGCCGATGGTACGGTTGGCGCGGCGGACGGCATCCGGTCTTCTTTTCGGACTTTGGGCCATAGAAACGGTCTCCTATTCACGGACATAAGGAGTAAGGAAGTTCCTTACCCCTTATGTATAGTCTATCTCATTTAAAATATTCCACGAGGGAGCCCACATTTTGTCCCACCGCGGTGAACACGCGCTCGAGCGGATTGCCGCCCGTGTTCCCGTAAAGCACCACATTGTCCGGCGCGGAGAGGTCGACGTAGTAGATCTGCGAGGCGCTGGGCTTCGCCATGCCGCCGGTCTCCGCCGCCTCCTTGATGGAGGCCAGGTCAAAGGTGCGCTCATAACGCGCCACCAGCTTGACGTGCTCCTCCTGCAGGGCGCTGAGCCGCTTTTGCTCATGGACGACCTCCCTGGAGATCATGGACAGCTGCGCGTAGCTCATCAGCAGCGCAACGGCCATCACCGCTGCCACGCCGAAACC
>Ga0256407_10006427_pt1 | contig 18147 bp, 11 predicted proteins | sample RumenRJG_04DNA_FD_193489 | JGI IMG/M metagenome (GOLD analysis project Ga0256407, IMG submission 193489) | Bovine rumen microbial communities from Lethbridge, Alberta, Canada - RJG_04 | ecosystem: Host-associated > Mammals > Digestive system > Stomach > Rumen | place: Canada: Alberta...
TGACACCGGATCATACACCAGTGCGGCGGCACATCCCGGACAGTGAAGCGTAACGCCCTGTCCCGCAGCATTATACTTCATATGCGGTATTCCATTATCCATTTTCCACTCTCCCTCATATATAAATTCAGCAAAGATTATAGCATAAGAAACCTGCAGTCACCTTAATTTTTCGTTACAAAAAATTTTTATTTCAAGTTCTTCTGTGATACAATGTGGCAATGAAAATCAATGAAAAGTTCACCGGTTATTTAAGCTCACAAAAAAAATATACGGATGCGGTTATCTACTGTATCCTTGCACTCTTTACAATTCTACGTATCGGCCTTTATCTGCGTACTCCTCTTTTCGTAGCGCCGAGTCAGGTAAGCGATGATGCACTTCTTATGGATCACGCATTCTCTATCCTTGACGGCAATTGGCTTGGAGTCTACGATTGCCAGACTCTTACCAAAGGGATCTCATATTCATTGTTCATCGCACTCTGTAACAAGATATTTATCCCTTATTCTTTCGGCCTGGCGCTTTTATCCATAGGAGCATGCTTCGCAATGTGCAAAGCTCTCGCACCAGCTGTAAACAGATACTTCTGCTTCATTCTTTATCTGCTGCTGTTATACTCCCCCGTTCATTTTACGGTATTGATAAGCCAGCGTATCTACAGAAATGCGATACTCCCTTATACAACACTGCTTCTCTTTGCATGTATCACAGCGATCTTCATCAGACGTAAAGAGCGCTTCTTTCATTTGCTTCCCTGGGCTATGACAGGCGGGCTTGCATTATGGTTTTTCTGGAATATCAAAGAAGATTCTTTTTGGATACTTTCATTTATCATCGTGATAGAACTTATATCTTTAGCAGACATATTCCTTCACACTAAAAAGACTCTTCTACCGCTTTTCTGCGCGATCGCTGTTCCTTTCATCATTCTGATCGCAGGCAACGGTATCATAAGGGGCATCAACCGTGCATACTACGGGATGGCGATCATCAATGACAGAGAAGAAGGATCATTTTCCGAAATGATGACATCCATATATTCCATCGCTGATGATACCGAACATGACTCTTCAGTATGGGTCACAACAAATATGATGAATATGGCATATGAAGCAAGCCCTACGCTTTCACTGCTTAGGGATGATATGTCAGAATCCACCGATCTTGATGATAATTCGGGAGAAATCGAAGGCGATCTTCTAATATGGAAGCTCAGATATGTCATGCAGCAAAACGGTTATTTCGATACCGCTGCGAAGGCATCGGATTTCTGTGCAAAAGTAAACAATGAACTAAATGAAGCATTTGCTGACGGACGTCTGCAAAAAGACGGAAAGATACATCTGTCAGGTCAGATGAAAGGAATGAGCTTAAATGAGATCTTTGCTGAGATCCCGGACGCCTGCATAAGACTTTATAATAAGTCGATATATCATGACAGCTATGTGGATGAAAATGTTCAGGGTTCCGGTTTCCCCTGGCAGATAAGACAGTATGAAGCAGTACTCGGTACACTTGCCGAATATCCGGACAGCGATGCATTCAGTATAGACCCGGAAATAAAAAGAGCACACGATCCTGCATTTTTCTCTAACAAGATCGTAATGCTCTACAGGCATCTGGCTGTTCCGACAGATATCATTGCCGCCATCTGCTATATCATACTCAGTGTAATGACTGTCTCCGCTCTTAAGAAAAAACAGTCAGCAGACATCTGGCTCATTATCACAGGCTTTACTTTAAGCGCATTCTTAGTCAGCTTCGAAGTCGGACTTTTCACATCATTCTTTTCGGAAGAGCTTCTTACAAACTTTGAAAGTTTTTATTGTGCTTCCTGTTATCCGCTCATACAGGTGGCGAAATATCTTGTTATCTATGCCGCCTCATGCTGCATTCTCAAAGCACGTCACGAGCAGTCAAAGAAAGTCTCTGTTCATTCCTGATTCTGATTTTGATTCATAACGCGTGATACAGTCTTTTTCAGCACTTCCATATTAAGAGGTTTTGCAACATGTGCATTCATTCCTGAGGCAAGTGCATTCTGAACATCTTCCGAAAATGCATTTGCGGTCATTGCTATGATAGGGATCGTTGCCGCTTCATCTCTTCTCTTGACGGGCATGAACTCATAATGCGAGATCGCACGTATAGCTCTTGCCGATTCATATCCGTTCATTACAGGCATCTGTATATCCATAAGTATCAGATCAAAGCTTCCGGGTTCCGATGTTTTGAATGTCTCAAGAGCGACATTTCCGTCGCCGGCAAGAGTCACTTCAGCTCCCTGAATACTGAGTATCTCACAGATGATCTCTGCATTAAGCTCATTATCTTCAACCACCATGACTCGCATGCCCTTAAATATCTCGTCGTTAATCTCTTCCGAATCTTTTCCATTTTCATCGATAAGCCGTTCTTCAGGATCATCCGCTATCTGTAACGGCACCGCTATAATGAAAGTACTTCCCTTTCCGAGTTCGCTCTTTACCGAAATGGTTCCGCCCATACGTGTAAGGATGTTATGGGTAATAGCCATGCCGAGTCCGGTTCCCTGTGTCCTGTCCGTTCCCTCCTGACGTTCTCTGCTGAAAGGCTCAAAGAGCATCCTCTGATACTCTTCACTCATACCGATACCGTTATCGGATATCTCAAACATCACGGTCTCATAAAGCTTATCATCTTCATAATTGCCTTTGATGTTCATGGTGATGTGTCCGCCTTCACCGGTATACTTGTAAGCATTAGACAATGTATTTACAAGCACCTGCTGGAGTCTGTTATCATCGGCAACAAAAGTCTTATGGCGGACATTATTATATGTCACTTCAAAGCTCTGTCCCTTTGCCTCAGTTAAAGGTCTGATTATACCGTCAACAAGAGAGACTGTTTCCTCCAGTTTGAACTTGACTTTGGATAATTGAGCTTTTCCGGATTCGATCTTACTCATATCGAGAACGTCATTGATAAGGCCGAGCAGATGTTTTCCGGATTTTATTATCTTCTCTGCTTCTTCCTTGACTTTCTCCGGATCATCCGCATCCCTAATAAGCAACTCGGAAAAACCAAGTATCGCATTCATAGGTGTTCGAATGTCATGACTCATATGAGACAGGAATTCTGTCTTGGCTCTGCTTCCCTGCTTAGCTGCATCCAATGCGTCACGCAGATGCATATCTTCTTCATAGCTCTTGGTAATGTCCGTCTTAACAATGAGCAGATATCTTCCTTCCTTATCAAGAGCCGTTATCCTGAACTGCTTTCTCTGGGTACGTCTTCCGGGCATCGGAATGTCCATAACGGAAATAACTTCACCCTTGGTGATCAGCTCATTATGAATATTATCCTTGTCAAACGTCTTCTTAAAAGAATCTCTGTCATTTGGATTTCCGAGGAAATTATCAGAGATTATCCTGAATAATGTATCTCTCTTAAGAACTCTCTGCTCCGGAGGAGTCTCAATCCCTTTCGCATACCATGTTCCGTATTTTAATGAAATGGTATCTTCCACTGTATCTATAACAGCCAGGAATTCATTGGCTTCGAGGGCCGCCTGCTCCAGAATACGGTTATCAAACTGAAGATCCTCGGCAATCTTATCCCTCTCCATTCTCTCCGTAACAGTCTGAGTAACATCCTGCTGGATCGCAATGATACTTGTATGAGTCTCATCCAGCCATCTGTACAGTACCTGCTTGTACACATGCTGTCCATCCTCATTCTGGTCATAGTTTGCTGTAAACAACGGATTCACTGCAAGTCTCTCTGCAATATACTTTATGGAAGTGAGCGCCTTGAGCTTCATATTATTTTCCAGAGAAAGATGTTCCTTCATGGTAAGTTCAAGTTCCTTACCGTATCTGACTCCACCGGGATTGGTCCAACGCGGAGCAACTGTCTTCATACGATCAGATATATATACAAAGTGTGCTTTATCCTTTTCCACATCAATAAGAGAAATAAAATCGCACCCCTCATGCATCACCGAATTGATGACCATAGCATCCTGCTTCTGTTCGGTGATATCCCTTGTATAATAAAATGCATAGATATCATGACTGTCCGGATTGGTAATAAGAACAACTCTTGTTGATACCCATGTAAGTCTGCCGTTAATCATTCTCCTGTATTCCAGAATCTGCTCAAGTCTGCCTTCACGGAAAGCCTCCCTCATTCCCACCATACAGCACATGCGGACAAATTTATCTCTTTCCGCTTCATCCGGTATCTGAGATGCCGCAGAGAAAAGCACATTCTTGGTCTCGTCCCTCTGTAACTCAACTCCGGGTTCACATCTTACAATGGATTCTCTTATGTCCTCCGGGATAAGTTCCATAGGGACAGGTGTACCCATACCGTTTCCGACTGAGTGTCTTATGGTACGATCTTCTGTAACATTAAAGCATGAAGCCGCAAGGATCTTCCCCTGCAGATTCTCCCTATCCATCACGAGTTTTGCGAAACGGAGTTCTTTCTCCTTCTCTCCCGTAACATCATGGCCGATAACGACCGCATACTCCGTTTTACCGGACTCATCTTTAAATGCTATCCATTTTGTATTTACCCATAATCTTTCATCTTCGGGTTTTATCTCAATGGTACATTCCGCGGAATCTTCACCGTTATCTATAGCCAGCACGGTATCACGAAAAACTCTCGAGTGTTCGGGAGTAAGATTCAGATATTTAAAAATACAATTGGGAAAATCATCGGCAGCCTGAGGGATATTGCCGAATATCTCCGGACAATTCAGGCTTTCATATCTGTGTTCCTGAGGATAATAGACAACAGTAAGAATATCGGCATGCCTGATCAGTTCATCAAGCAAAGCCTCCGCATTTTTAGAAATAACAGATCCAGCAATCCCCATACTCACCCTCCGCAGGATGGAAAACATTTTCTGTATAATGATCAAGCCATATTAAAGTATATCAAAAGAACGTGCAAAAAAAAATATCTCAGGAAACTAAAATATACTAACTGTCATCTATACCGCTTACGTGATCTCAGCTCGTCATAGAGAGAACAGTAATTCTCATATCTGTTACGGTTGACTTCACCGGCATACACCGCATGTCTTACGGCGCAGTCCGGCTCGTGTGTATGGGAACAGCCGTTGAATCTACAGCTTCCTTCGTAAGGGAAGAACTCCCTGTAATAGACTTTTAATTCTTCGGGATCCATATCCGGCACACCGAAAGCGGAAAAACCCGGAGTATCCATCAGATATGTATCCTCCGATACGGCAAAAAGCTCCGAGTGTCTGGTGGTATGCTTTCCCCTTTTGAGCTTTTTACTGATCTCACCGGTTTCCATGGAAGCTCCGGGACATACAGCATTGAGCAGCGTTGATTTTCCTACTCCGCTGGGGCCCGCAAGGATACTGGTCCTGCCGTCAAGCATCCCCTTTATCATCCTGACGTCTTCCTCATCTCTTGCAGATACGGGATAAGCTTTTACGCCCGAGTCTCCATATATTTCGGCCAGACTCACAGCATAATCCTTATCTGCCAGATCCTTTTTATTAAACAACAAGATCACCGGTATGTCCTGCATCATCATCTGGATGATAAAACTATCCGTGAGAACAAGACTGGGTTCCGGCGATCTGATCGCAAATACAACTATAGCCTGATCGACATTTGAAACAGCAGGTCTGATCAGTTCGTTTTTTCTGGGAAGAAATCCTTCGATCCTTCCTATGAGACCATGTTCATCGGGAACAGGCTCTATCTCTACATAATCTCCGACAAGAGGTTTTTTACCGTCTTTACGAAAAATTCCTCTTGCGTGACATTCATAAATATCCGGCTGTCCTTCCGTCATCCCTGAAGATGCCACAGCCACATAATAGAATCCGCCGATTCCCCTGATGATCCTTCCGGTCATATTACTGCACCTTTGTGAACTGCACCTTGACTCCGGGGGTGGTCTTTTGTGATGTCACAGCCTGCTGTGTCACATTGCCGGCCATATCCGTTACATCCTGCAATGTGCTTACGGTATAAGTAACATAAAGCATTCCGTAGGGAACACTGTCTATACCGCTGATATTGATCTCCTGAGGGAAATCATTGGCAGTAACAGACCACATAGCTTCCTGTGTATCCATCTTGAAAAGTGTAAGAGTAGCCGGTGTTCCTGCTATATAATCGGCCGGAGCGGATACTGTATGATGACAGCTGTAAACCGCAGGCTCAAGTCCCTTACTAACTTTATATACTATCTTGCTGCCGGTACTGATGGTAATACCCGGTGAATAGTTCTGATAGCAGACCTGCCCCTGTTCATATGTATCGCTGTACTGCTCTTCCGCAGGAGTCTCATAATCAAGTCCAAGCTCGACTAAAGTCTCAATAGCCTCCACCTCGTCTTTTCCGCGAAGATCAGGCATGGAGACCTCGGCAGTCTCGGTTCCGAGGCTTACATACAGTGTTACGGTTGATCCTCTGGGAATCCTGCTGTCTTCTGCAGGATCCTGTCTTATTACGGTTCCCTTCTCAACAGTATCGGAATTCTCCTTAACGATCTCTACGTTAAATCCCGCGCCGGTACCCGGATCGGAAAGCTTGACCGTAGCCTCTGCCTGAGAAAGACCTGTAACATCCGGAACCAGCACTCCGTCCGTTCCCGAAGATACAAAAATAGTTACCTTATCACCTGAATTAACAGTCTGACCTTCCATAATGGATGACAGGAATACGGTTCCTTCCTTGGCTGAGGACGAGAACTGATATTCAACAGTTACGATAAGTCCCAGTGCCTTCAGGGTATCCTCGGCTTCAACCTGTGTCATTCCCACAACATCGGGCATGGAAGATCCCGTATTAAAGAGGCCTGTATTCACGGCTGTATTACCGTTATCTCCGTTCTTATTGCCTCCGAATAATCCCAGCACATTTCCTACTATATAAATAAATATAACTCCGACTATTATGGCTGCTGCAACAACAAGAATGGTCGTGATAAGCTCAAGGCCCTTTTCTCTTCCTGATGAATGCCCCTTCTTCTTGTTATTTCGTCCGGACTTGGAATTCCTGGATGCAGCAGATGTTTTGTTTCTGTTATTCTTACTTCCGGAAGACTTCTTGTTTCCGTTCTTACTGTTTGTTCCTGAAGACTTCCTGGGTCTTGAATACGTCTCTTCCTCGTATTCGGGAGCAGCTTCTCTCATACTGCCTGTACGACGATCGGATTTAAGAGGCATTTCTCCCGTATTTCTCTTACCTTCTTCATTTTCTTTATGGAGGCTGTCCTTGATGACACGCATCTCATCATCGGTAACTCTTCTGGTCACGCCGACGATCTCATCGGTATCAAGCTTTACGAAATCCTCATCGGGACTGATGAGCGATTTCTTAAGATCCTCAATAAGCTCCGTGGCAGACTGATATCTTCTGTCCGGTTTCTTCTGTGTACATTTAAGAACTATCTTCTCGACAGATACAGGTATCTCGGGAACAAACTGTCTGGGAGAAGGCATGGGTTCCTGGATATGCTGGATAGCTACCGCAACAGTGGTCTCGCCGTTATAAGGGACACGTCCCGTAAGCATCTCAAAAAGCGTGATACCAAGTGAATAGATATCGCTCTTCTCATCGGAAAAACCGCCTCTGACCTGTTCGGGAGAGGTATAATGCACGCTTCCCATTACGTTGGAAGTGATAGTATTGCTGGTAGCGGCCTTGGCTATACCGAAATCCGTAACCTTAACCTTACCGTCTTTACTGATAATGATATTCTGGGGTTTGATATCCCTGTGAATGATATGATTCTTGTGGGCAGCTTCGATACCGTGCCCCACCTGAATAGCTATGCTGACAGCTTCCTTAACGGAAAGCCTTGCTTTCTTCTCGATATACTTCTTGAGAGTGATACCCTCTACAAGCTCCATAACGATATAGCTGAAGCCGCTCTCTTCTCCGACATCGTATACATTGACGATATTAGGGTGCATGAGGCCTGCTGCCGCCTGGGCTTCCATGCGGAATTTAGAACGAAACTCTGTATTCTCAGCGAATTCCTGCTTAAGAACCTTGATCGCTACAAATCTGTTCAGCTTATGATCCTTGGCGCGATAAACATCGCTCATTCCGCCTGCGCCAATCTTTTCAAGTACCTCGTAACGGTCAGCGACCATCATTCCGATTTTGATCATGACTTCCTCTCAACATTAACCCGGATCAGGACTACGGCTATATTATCCTTGCCACCGTTCATATTCGCGGCAGCAACCAGTCTCTGTCCCTTATCTTCAAGCGTTCCCACTCCTGAAATGATCCCAGCCATTTCATTATCTTCGAGCATGTTTGACAGACCATCCGAGCACATAAGCACCACGTCGCCGTCATGCAGATCATCAACTTCAAAAAAGTCAGCGTCTACACTATCCATAACGCCGACCGCCCTGGTAATGATATTCTTCTCAGGGTGAAGTCTCGCATCCTTGCGCTGAAGCTCACCCATCTTAACCATTTCCTCTACAAGCGAATGATCTGTTGTAACCTGACGGATCCCCTTTCCGTCAGCAATATAAAGCCTGCTGTCTCCGATATTGGCAACTGTCATACAGTCGTCTTCGAAACAGCATGCTACAAGTGTCGTTCCCATTCCGGAAAAGATATCATCAGACAGTGAACGCTCACGAACTCTTTTGTTCGCAGCAGCGATCGCCTGTGAAAGAACTTTTACCGTCTTTGTTTCTTTTGAGGAATTAACCTCATTGACAATGGTTTCGACTGCAGATTTGGATGCGAACTCTCCGGCCTTGTGTCCGCCCATTCCGTCCGCAACTATAAAGAGATTAGGAAGAGGCCCTATGGGCATCTCCGACGAAAACACATAATCCTGATTCTGATTTCGCTGTCTCCCGACATCTGTTACGGAATAAGATGTAACCTTCATGAACGAGTGTCCGCTCCTCACACTGCGGGATCTGAATGTCTGCGCCTCAACTGACCGCAGGCACCGTCGATATCCCGGCCCAATTCCCTTCTAATAGTAGCATTTATTCCCTTTTTTTCAAGTTTATTTTTGAAATTCAGAACACTTGTTCTGTCAGGTTCCTTAAGCCCCCGCTCTGTCACGGGGTTTACCGGGATGAGATTAACATGACATTTTCTCGGACCTGCAAGTCCGGCCAGGCCGTTTACATCACGATCCGTATCATTAACTCCGGCGATCAGTGCATATTCAAAGGTAACTCTTCTTCCCGTCTTATCAAAGAAATAGTCCACAGCATCCATCAATTCGGCAATGGAATACTTATTCGCCACAGGCATTATCTCCTTACGCTTCTCATCCGTTACTGCATGGAGAGAGAGTGCCAGAGTGACCTTAAGTCCCTCTTCCGCAAGTTTCTTTATCATGGGCGCCAGGCCGCAGGATGATATAGTGATATTTCTCCCGCTTAAGTTTACACCCTTTTCATCAGTGATCATTCGGACAAAACGGACCACTTCATCATAATTGTCCATGGGCTCACCTATGCCCATTATGACAACACTGCTTATCCGCTCATTATTATCGCGTTCGATACAATATATCTGTTCTAAGATCTCAGCGGCAGTAAGCGATCTCACCAAGCCACCCAGTGTGGATGCGCAGAATCTGCATCCCATCCGACAGCCCACCTGTGACGATACGCATACACTGGTGCCATGATGATATTCCATCCTTACGGATTCAACATAATTACCGTCCGGCAATTCAAACAGATACTTCTTTGTACCGTCTATCCGTGATGTCTGCACCTCAGCCGTCTTCAGAACAGTATAAGCATATTCGGTTTTAAGCCGTTCTCTGAGCGCAACGGAAAGATTGGTCATCTCATCCGGATCCGTAGCAAGCTTCTCGTGCATCCATGAATAGATCTGCGCAGCCCGAAAAGGCTTCTCGCCCATAGCAATCAGTTCTTCCTTTAATTCTTCAAGTGTTAATTCTTTTAAGTCTTTCATATCTTTTAAATCTGCTATTCCTTAATAAAAGCCGAAACAAAAAATCCGTCCATGAGCGGCATGCCCTCCGGTTCCCCTGTAAGGAATCGTACATAAGTCCCTTCATCATCGCCGGTCATTTTTATTAAGCTTTCGGGCAGTCCTTCCCCAAGCTTTGCAGGTTTCAGATGGAGCAATTCCTCATTATCAATGATCCATCTGCGATTATCTTCATTCTCTTCCCGGCTTACGGTACAGGTTGAAAAAATCAGTCTTCCACCATGTTTAACATATCTTGCCGCATTAACAAGGATATTCCTTTGAAGCTCCGCAAGCTCTGTTATATCTTCCGGTTTTACCCTGAACTTGATATCCGGCTTCCTGCCTATTACTCCCAGTCCCGAGCATGGAAGATCACATATCACAACATCGGCAGAGGCTTCAAGTGAATCATCAAATTCCAGCGCATCATGTACTTCGGCTTTCAGGTTATCTAATTTCAGTCGCTTAGCATTATCTTTTATCAGATCTACTTTTCCATCGCTCAGATCAAAAGATAAAACCTTTCCTTTATGAGCCAACTCTGCCGCAAAACAGCTCTTGCCTCCAGGAGCAGCGCAGACATCCACCACCACATCCTCCGATCTGATCCCTGCGCAGAGCACAGCCAGCATGGAACTGATATCCTGAACCGCAAACATGCCTTCATCATATCCGGGGATCTTAGCTACACCATCCACCCCCGTCAGATCATATGCATGCTCGTAATATGGATTGGGAACCGCACTTATTCCCGCCGCCTTAACCTCCGACATCCACTTTTCTTCTGCCGCTTTATCACCTCTTACAGTCAGATATCTGACTGTAACGGGTCTTTCCATGAGATAGAATGCAAGTATCCTTTCCGCTCGTTCAATCCCGAATGATTTTAAGAAATATGAAGCGATCCATTCCGGAACGGAATATCTCACCGTAAGGAAAACCACCGGGTCTTTTTCTTTATCCGGCCATCTGATCTCATCTTTATTGCGATCGATATTGCGGAGTACACCGTTAACGAATCCTTTAAGTCCCTGGAAGCCTTTTTTACCTGCAAGGAGCACAGCTTCATTACACGCAGCCGATGAAGGTACCGACTCCATAAAAAGTATCTGGTCACAGCCCATACGCATAATGCATCGTATGACCGGCTTCATTTTACCTGTTTTGATCTTGGAGAATCCATCGATCACATGATCAAGAGTCATGCGCTTTTCGATGCAGTCATTTGAAAGTCTTCTGATAAATGCTTTATCTCTGGTATCAAGATAATCGTATTTATCAAGGACATCTCTTATCAGCCTGTCTGTGCGGATCGAAGTATTCTTCCTGTCTGCCGCATCGGCCTCAAGCAATATATCCAGTACTATCTCTCTTGTTAAAGAACCCTTTTTATTATTCTTATTACTGCTATTATTCCTGTCCATCTTCACTGTTCCTAACTATCTTCGAAGGATCAAGATATTTTACGATCATGGCTTCAAGAGCTTCGGGTATCACGGGTTTCTCCAGATAATCATCAAATCCCGCATCCATGTACTGCTGCCTTGCTCCGGATATGACATTGGCCGTAAGTATGATGACCTTGGTCCTCTTTCTGTCGAACTTCTCCATTTTGCATAATCTTTCAAAGGTCATGATGCCATCCATCTCAGGCATCATATGATCAAGAAAGATGATATCGAAAGGCTCCTCACAGGCTACAAGATCGATACATTCTTTTCCCGAAGTTGCTTTCGAAATCTTAGGAGACATTTTCTTTAATAACCCCGAGAATACTCTGATGTTCATATTATTATCATCACATATGAGTATCCTTGCATCCGGTATGGTAAATCCCGACTTATGCACAGATGCTTTGCTTTTCGGCTTCATCTCCGGATCAAATTTTCCCAAAGGTGTTGCATCCTTTATCGTATGAACGATCTCAAATCCAAAATCTGACCCTTCTCCGTATACACTCTCAAGCTTTAATTCGGATCCCATGAGATTTAACAATTCACAGGTGATCGCAAGTCCAAGTCCCGTTCCTTCTATATTTCTGTTGCGTCTTTCATCTACACGAACATACTTGTCGGTCAGACGTCCTATATCTTCATCCTTGATACCCATTCCGGTATCCTTGACTGAGATCCTGATCCTTGCCGAATTCACGGTATTTCCTTCCTCTCCGGTTATCTGCTCCGTCCCTATAAGTGACGCGGAGAGCTTAACATATCCTTTTTCCGTATATTTCACACCGTTGGTAAGGAGATTGATCAGTATCTGTCTGATACGTTTTACATCACCCATTACCACTCTCGGAATCTCGGGATCTACTTCGAAGATAAGGTCAAGCTTTTTTTCATCCGCCTTGAACTTCATCATCCTGTAAAGTCCGGCCAGCATATCCGATATGCTATATTCGCTTTCGATTATGTCCATCTTGCCTGACTCAAGCTTCGAAAGATCAAGAATATCATTTATAAGATCAAGGAGCGTAGCGGAAGCGGCTTTGATATCAGCCACATAAGCTCTTGTCTTTTCCTCTTCCGTCTCTCTCTCTATCAGCTCTCCAAGCCCCACTATAGCATTGACCGGAGTCCTGATCTCATGACTCATATTTGCTAAGAATCTTCCCTTCGCATCTGAAGCCGCTTTTGCAACTTCCTCTGCTTCGGCAAGTCTGACATTTTCCTGTGCTATGCGCACCTCGTCACGAAGAGTCTGGATAAAGGTTGCAAAGACCAGTGCCACCAGGCCGAGTCCCAAAAATACACCGAATACATGATTGGGATTCGTATAGAAGCTGTAGACTTCAAACAATCCCATTGCAATGGAAAAGGCCATTCCTATAGCGATCTCTCGATAACTGCGGATATGTTTGTTCTTTATATCCACTACTATGCAGTAACCCGTTGCCACAAGCGTAGCTATACTCAGAGCCTGCGAAAAGATAAGCGTCTCATACAGATCGGCTATGCCCGCAAACTGCAGTATAAGATTGAGTGTACACTGAAATGCTATAAGCGATATCAAAACAGAATAGATCTTATTATGCTCATAATTCTGTGTTGAATTAAAATACATGGCTCCGAAGGCCGTGACAGTTTCGATAAAGATAAACGAATATAACGTATTTAAGACCGGTGCAGCGAGAAACAGCTGTCTGAGTTCAGACTCTCCAAGTATCCACAGTCCGGCGATCAGCATGATACGTGCAAGATAGAAAACATTTTGTCTGCCCTGGATCCTGTCTCGTATGAGCATATAGGTGATAACAGATGCTGATCCGAATATTATCAGGATAACCGCAATTACTATTGGGCCAAAAGAATTGCGAAGGACCGTATACCACGGATTCCATCCATATCCGTATGTGATATTCTCTAAAGCTACCGCACTGTGCTTCTTCGGTGTTATGACTACAGTTATCGTTTTGCCCGAATCATCGGCCGAAACAGGAACTTCGATAAAAGCACTGGGCAGGTATTCGGCCATTACCACGAAATTATCCGTGCGATAAGATCCTCTTTCCTCTCCATCAATATAAATGGTTATATCCTGCATTATGGATCTTGCAAGGATATTCATGCCATCAGCCAGATCTTCCGGGAGTGCGCGACTGATGCTCACGGACCTGCCTTCCAGTGTATCCCTCTCAATACTTGCAGGAAGAGTTACGGTACGTTTTTCTCCGTTCTTAAGTCCGGACAGTTCCCAGCCGTCACTCAAATTTCCCACAGAATAGTTACCGACCCTGGGCTCTCCTTTTAAAGGCTTTCCCACAACCGCATAAAGGAATATCAGTATACCGAACCATACCAAAATGTTCAGTACTACCATTGATACCCTGCAGATCAGCTCTTCCAAACCCCACTTTTTTTTATTTGGCATTTATCTCCCCAGCCTCGTACCTGTGTCAATATGATATCCGAGGAGGAAGTCCTTAACGGGCATCCTCTTCTTGCCTTCAAGTTGAACTTCAAGTATTTCAAGCGGTGCATCGCCGCACATTACAAACATTTTATCCTTGCCGGATATGATCACGGTTCCGGGCAGCAGGTCGTCCCCTGCTCTTTTCATATCTTCTGCCGGGACTTCCGAAAGACAACTCTTCCAGATCTTCAGATTCTTGGCACCTACCGAAGAATAAGCACTCGGCCAGGGTGAACAGCCTCTAACCTGTCTTTCAACCGTCACGGCACTTCCCGACCACTCGATCCATCCGTCTTCCTTGGAAAACATAGCAGCATAACTGCTCTTTGAATCATCCTGCTTAACAGGAGTGAGCTCACCTTTTTCAATGAGCGGGAGAGCCTTCACGATCATTTCCGCACCTAAAAGTGCGAGCTTATCGAAGAGACTTCCTCCGGTTTCCTCCGAAGATATCTCTATCTCTTCCTGCATCAGGATATCTCCCGTATCCAGCCCTTTGTCCATCTGCATGATGGTCACACCTGTCTTTTCTTTTCCGTCAAGTATGACTCTCTGTATGGGCGCAGCTCCTCTGTATTCCGGAAGGAGCGAAGCATGAATATTTACGCAGCCGAATTTAGGTATATCTAATATCTCCTGAGAAAGAATCTGCCCGAATGCAGCAACCACATAAATATCCGCCGGATATTTTTTTAACTCTTCAACCGCTTCGGGTTTCTTGATGCGCTCGGGCTGAAAAACAGGAATGTTATATTTCAGTGCACACTCCTTCACCGGGCACATCTGAAGTTCCTTGCTCCTCCCTTTCGCCCTGTCAGGCTGAGTAACAACAGCACTCACTTCATGTCCTGCCTTTATGATGCTTTCCAACGCGCCGACCGCAAAATCCGGCGTTCCCATATATACGACTTTCATGAAAAAACCTCCAAGAAGATTAGTCCCCCCCGGAACATCAATCGTTGGACGCAGTCTCCGTATCCAACAGATCTCCCTCGACCAGATCCACGTAAAGCTTACCGTCAAGGTGATCAAGCTCATGGCATATGCATCTTGCCAGCAGCTCCGTTCCTTCTATTTCTATAGGATTCATCTCACGGTCAAGTGCTGCACATTTAACATAGGAAGGTCTGGTGACGATACCGGTCTTTCCCGGCACTGACAGACATCCTTCATATCCCGACTGCTCACCGGATGATTCCACGATCCTCGGATTGATCAGACATATGGGATCTTCACCGGTAACATCGATGACGACGATACGCTTTAAGACTCCGATCTGGGGAGCTGCAAGGCCAACTCCGTTAGAATCATACATCGTCTCAAACATATCATTGATGAGTTCATCTATATGCGGCGTCATTTTCTCTACAGGGCGACACTCCTTATCAAGCACGTCATCTCCTATCGTCCTGACATTCCTTACTGCCATTGTATTACCTCCGTTTTTTCTTCAATGAAATATTCTTAAAAACTTCCAACAGGATCAAAGTCAAACTGAAGTGAGACTTCAGGCTTGCTCCTGTCCGCAAAACAAGCCGCCTGGACGCTTTCCGCCGCATCCTTCAGCTTTATCAATACATTTATATCACTGTGTTTAAAATACAGACCTATACGATATATGTCATCTATCCTGCCTATGGATGCAGGTGCAGGTCCTATTACTTCAGGTTTATCAACGCCGTCTTCCGCCACGCTGATCCTGTCGGAAAGCCCTGCGATATATTTCGCCCTTGCCATTCCCGCGGATTCATTCTTTGAAAAGAACTGCATCACAAGCATATGGTTGACCGGCGGATAGCCCGTCAGCTTCCTTAAGGCTATCTCCTGTCTGTAAAAGCTGTCATAGTCGTGGCAGGATGCGAATCTCAAAGAATAATGTCCCGGATCGTAGCTTTGGATTATAACTTCTCCTGACTTATCTCCGCGTCCCGCTCTTCCCGCCGCCTGAGCTATGAGCTCAAACGTCCTCTCTGCCGCGTGGTAGTCTGCCGCATGGAGTGACATATCAGCCGCGATGGCACCAACAAGGGTGACATTGGGAAAATCATGTCCCTTTACTATCATCTGGGTTCCGACCAGGATATCCGCTTCTCCATCCGCAAAAGAAGATAGTATCTTCTCATAATCCTCTTTTTTCGATGTGGAATCCGCATCCATCCTGATGATCCTGGCTGTGGGATATTTTTCCTTAAGCCCGTTCTCAACAGCTTCGGTTCCCGCACGGAAACCGGAAATATACTTTGATCCGCAATCCGGACATACCTTCGGCACAGGCATTGTATAGCCGCAATAATGACATACCATCATCCCGTTCCTGTGCTGAGTCATTGACACATCACAATGCGGACATTTTACCACATAACCGCATGACCTGCATGAGACAAAGCCCGCCACTCCGCGTCTGTTGATGAAGATCATACTCTGCTCGCCACGCATCAGACGTTCTGTAACAGCTTCGGCTAACGCCCCGGAAAGAAAGCTTTTATTGCCCGCTTTCAATTCTTCGCGCATATCAACTATCCGTGCTTTAGGAAGAACGGCATTCCCGTATCTCTTCCTCATTGTAAACAAAGCATATTCCCCGGTATCAGCCTTGTAAAAGCTCTCAAGTGACGGGGTTGCGGAACCGAGAACTAACCCGGCGCCTTCTCTCTTCGTCAGATACTCTGCCACTTCCCTTGCATGGTACTTGGGCATCTTCTCACTCTTATAACTTGTCTCATGTTCTTCGTCTATAACGACAAGTCCCAGTCTGGGAAAGGGTGTGAACAGCGCCGACCTGGGGCCGATCATGATATCAAGTTCACCGCGTGCGGCACGTTCATACTGATCGAACCGCTCTCCGTCAGAAAGTCTTGAATGCAGCACCGAAACCCTGTTCCCGAATCTCGTATAGAATCTCATAAGAGTCTGGAACGTGAGTGCTATCTCCGGAATAAGGACTATGACCTGCTTTCCTTCTGCGATCACTTCCGCAGCCAGCTCCATATATACTTCGGTCTTACCGCTTCCGGTTACACCGTAGATAAGACACGGCCTTCGATCATCCGAAGCCAGTTCCTTACGTATACCGCTTAAGATCGCCTGCTGTTCTTCATTTAACCCCGCTACCGCCGCCTGTCCCTGGGCAGCTTTTGCCGGTATGGGATTCCTGTACTCTCTTGTGGATTCGATCCTGATAAGCCCCTGCTTCTCAAGAGTCTTCATAACGGCCCCCGAGACATTTAACCTCTCCGTCACCATAGTCTTTGGTATGGCTTCCGCAGAGAGCAGAGCATTTAGCAGTCTGATCCTTGCAGCATATCTGGCCGGATTCAGATTCCCGATCTCTTCAAGGATCTCAGGAACATCCTTATTTCTCCAAACAGTCTCATACACAGCTTCCTTTATCTTTTTTCTTACGGGAAGCACCGTACGCATCGCATTGATCATGGTGGATCCGTATCTTCTCCGTATCCACGCGGCCAGGGAAAGTACTTTTCCCTGCGCAGTCACTGCCTTCTTATTTATACCGATTATATTTTTAATCCTGGAAACTTCTATTTGCGGAGTATCCGAAAAACCTACCACATACCCCTTCCGTTCGGAATCGCCCTTGCCGAAAGGTATGATCACCTCACTCCCTTCCTCTATCTCATCCGCGATCTCTTCCGGAACCCTGTATTGAAAAGGCCTGTCTAACTTCTCCGTCGAAATGTCTATGATAATGTCAGCATATCTACTGTTCATATATGCACTTAAAATCTAACGGGTATTCCGCGCTCGCTTAATAACTCTCGAACGAGCACTCTTTCATCCATCGGATGTCTCACGCCTTTGATCTCCTGATAGTCTTCATGGCCCTTGCCCGCAAGCACTATCACATCTCCCTTTTTTGCATGGTCAATGGCATAACCTATAGCTTCCTTCCTGTCGGGAACAGTAACATATTCTCCGGAAGTTTTCTTTATACCTTCTTCGATATCGGCGATGATATCCATCGGTTCTTCATTTCTCGGATTATCCGAAGTGATGATCGTAAAATCAGCAAGATTGCCCGATGTCTCTCCCATTTCAAATCTTCTGTCTCTGTCTCTTCCGCCTCCACATCCAAAAAGCGCAACTATGCGTCCGGGATCATACTCCTTAAGTGTGGTAAGCAGTGAATTAAGGGCCATGGCATTATGGGCATAATCAATCATGAGAGTGTAATCATCCGATACGGGGAGCATCTCGATACGTCCCTTTACGCTTAGCTTTTCCAGCGCCTCCAGTA
>Ga0256407_10006429_pt1 | contig 18144 bp, 3 predicted proteins | sample RumenRJG_04DNA_FD_193489 | JGI IMG/M metagenome (GOLD analysis project Ga0256407, IMG submission 193489) | Bovine rumen microbial communities from Lethbridge, Alberta, Canada - RJG_04 | ecosystem: Host-associated > Mammals > Digestive system > Stomach > Rumen | place: Canada: Alberta | collected...
GATGGGGGATTGGGCCCAATCCCCAATCCCCAATCCCCAATCCCCAATCCCCAATCCCCATTAAAAAATATTTATTAATGATAAGTATATATAATAAATAATTAATTAATTTTTAAAAAAAATAATAAATTTAAATTTTATTAATTTTGAAATAAAAGATATACTAAAACAAAAATTAAACAATATGAAAATAATTAAAAATAATTAATTATGCCCCTTTCATCAATATAATAATAAAAAAATAATTAAAAAGATTTTTTCATCCATTCATCATTTATTAATTAATTCAAACTTGAGTCCAAAACCAAAATCAGCCATTTTTGACTCCATTAAACCATTTCTCCCCAAAAAAATTTCATCAAAATATTCTTTATCCATATTTGCTCTTAGTCCTTTTTTTTCTCGTCGAGATTCCTTCCATAACACGTTCAAAATTGCCGAAAATCTTTTTGAGGAAAAAAGTATATAATCCCAAAAGATTTTTTAGATTAATTTAAAACTTTCGATGCCAAAATTCACAATCGAGCAAATACGAGAAATCATGGGTATAACTGATAATATACGTAACATGTCAGTCATAGCTCACGTAGATCATGGAAAATCCACCCTAACTGATTCACTCATAGCCAGAGCGGGGATCATAGCCAAAGAAAAAGCAGGAGACTGTCGATTTACCGATGGACGCCCAGACGAAGCTGATCGAGGTATCACGATAAAATCCACAGGGGTATCTTTATATTATGAATATGATATCAATGATACTGGAGAAAAAGGCAAATTCTTGATAAATTTAATCGACTCTCCCGGACATGTCGATTTTTCTTCTGAAGTCACTGCTGCTTTGAGAGTCACCGACGGAGCTTTAGTTGTCGTCGATTATGTCGAAGGTGTCTGTGTCCAGACTGAAACAGTGCTGAGACAAAGCTTACAAGAATTAATAAAACCGGTGCTTATGATAAACAAATGCGATAGAGGCATTTTCGAGCTTCAACATAAAAGTGAAACAATGTATCAAAATTTCCTAAGAATTATCGAAAATGCAAATGTGATCATTTCCACTTATCAAAACACAGAAGCCATGGGCGATTTACAAGTCTATCCAGAAAATGGCACCGTGGCTTTCGGGTCTGCTATTCACGGCTGGGGTTTCTCTTTGACAACTTTTGCAAGGATCTATGCTAACAAATTAAAACAAGACAAAAAGAAACTTCTGAAAAGACTCTGGGGTGATAATTACTATAACCCAAAAGAAAAGAAATGGTCCACTGAACCAGAAGATGACTCAGTACAAAGAGCTTTTTGTGCTTATATATTAGAACCCTTGACTAAATTAGCAAGAGCTGTCTCAACAGGGAAAAAAGAAGTTTTTGTTCCTTTATTAGAAAAACTTGGTATTAAGCTTTCTTCGGAAGAGTTAGAAACGAGTGGGAAAATCCTGATGAGAAATGTCATGCAGAAATGGATCGACGCTTCTGATGCTTTAATAGAAATGATCATATTACATTTACCTTCGCCTAAAGTTTCCCAAAAATACAGAACATTATATCTATATCAAGGTCCCGCCGATGATGAATGTGCCAAAGCAATGATCAATTGTGATCCTGAAGGACCCGTGATGATGTTCGTGTCGAAAATGGTACCAACTTCAGACAATGGAAGATTTTATGCTTTTGGTCGAGTCTTTTCTGGAAAAATAAAAGCGAGTGATAAAGTAAGAATCTTAGGACCTGATTATATCCCTGGAAAACAAAGAGACTTACATGTTAAAATGGTTCAAAGAGTAGTTGTCATGATGGGCAAAAAAACCGAAGATGTTACTGATGTTCCCTGTGGTAATACATGTTCTTTAGTCGGTGTTGATGATGCTATTCTTAAACAAGGCACAATTACTACCTCTCCCGTTGCTAATATTATTCGCTCAATGAAATATACCGTATCCCCTGTAGTCCGTGTTGCAGTCAATGCAAAAAATCCTGCAGATTTACCAAAGTTAATCGCCGGCTTAGTAAAAATGTCAAAAGCTGATCCTTTAGTTCAGGTAATAAATACCGAAACTGAACATATCATATGTGGAAGTGGGGAACTTCATTTAGAAATATGTCTTAAAGATTTAGTGGATGATTATGCCAAAATTCCCATAACCCAATCTGACCCAGTAGTTCCTTATAAAGAAACAGTAACAAATAAGTCAACGCAGATATGTATGGCGAAATCACCGAATAAACATAATAGATTATATGTCATAGCGGAACCCTTGGATGAAAAATTAGTTGAAGAAATTGATAATGGAACTATAAGAGCAAGTGATGATTTGAAAGTGACTTCGAGATTATTAATAGACAAATATGAATGGGATCAACACGATGCTAAAAAACTTTGGGTATTCGGCCCTGATCAACAAGGTCCGAATTTCTTAGTAGATCAAACCAAAGCAGTGCAATATTTAACAGAAATTCGAGACTCGATGGAATCTTCATTCCAGGACGTAACACGCAACGGAGTCTTAGCCGAAGAAAATCTGCGTGGAGTTAGATTTAATATTCAAGACGTTGAATTACATACAGATGCTATACATCGAGGCGGTGGGCAAATAATGCCTACGGCAAGGAGAGTCTACTACGCATCTGAAATAACAGCAAGTCCAAGATATCAAGAGCCTGTTTATCTTTGTAACATTTCAGCACCTTCGGAAGTCATGAGTGGTATTTATCAATGCTTTTCGCAAAGGAGAGGAGTTGTATTCAGTGAAGAAAATGTCCAAGGAACACCGTTGTTAGAAGTCAAGGCTTATTTACCTGTGTCAGAATCGTTTGGATTTACGGCGCATTTGAGATCGCTTACTTCGGGACAAGCTTTTCCTCAAAGTACTTTCTCTCATTGGGAAATAATTAATCAAGATCCTTTTGATGTTAAGAGCAAAGCGTATGAAATCACTATGAATATTAGGAAAAGAAAAGGACTTAAACAAGAACTTCCTATACTTAATGACTATATAGATAAAGCTTGATTGACTAATGATGAAGAATGAAGAATTTAATTTAGTTAGAAAAATATTATTAATATTATATTGAATATTATGAATTTAAAAAAAACAATTTATTATTAATTTATTATTAAATAATTATTTAGTTTATTCTTTGATGATTATTTTTAAATATTTTTATTATTTTATTAAAATATTTTTATTCTTTATATAATATATTATAATAATTATAATGGGGATTGGGGATTGGGGATTGGGGATTGGGGATTGGGGATTGGGCCCAATCCCCAATCCCCAATCCCCAATCCCCAATCCCCATTTATAAATATAAATTTTATATTTTTTAATATTTTTACCAAAATTATTATATTATTAATTATAATGATAATTTAATATATTTAATTAATTAATTTATTTTGTATTATTAAAATTCAAAGAATTTCTATCTTCATCTCCAATAATATTATAAAAATCATAAGCTTGACCAACTTTTAATTTAAATTCAAATGTCATATTCGTAATTATATCCATCAAATCTTCTAATTGTCCTATTTTTTCTTCCCACAATTCTTCTCTTGATAATTCAAAGGATAAATCTCTATCTTCTGTGATATCAGTTACTTGTAATTTTCCAGCTAAATATCTTGAGATAAATCTTCTTGTTGCTGCACCTAAATCTTTGACTGATATGACTAGATCTTTTTTTTTGACTAATTTTTCTATTATTTTATTTTTTATATCATCAGGAATCACTGCTCTATACTCTGGTTGAAGTGTTTCTGCTAAATCTTCAAAACATAAATGTTCAAAGAAAAAGAATAAATTCATTAATTGATTTAAACTAAATTGTTTACCATCATTATAGAAGAAACTTTTGCAATCATTAGATAATTTTAAATATCCTGGAGCATTTTTAATAACATTAACAATTTTTTCATCTTCATTCACGACTCCTTTTTCTGTTAAATAGAATAAAAGTATTTGCAAAGAGCCAAAGAATTCTTTAAAATCATATTTTCTTTTCTGATTCGCTTTTGCTGATTTGTTTTTATTCATATTGGAGATATATTCAAATACAATTTGTTTTTCGTCATTATTTAAATCCTTTTGCTTATATTTTCCATAAAATTTACTAATCATTTCGGAATTTCCACCCCTAAATCCTTCTCCCCAATAAGTAACAAAATTAAGATTATCTTCACCTTCAAAAAGACAAACTCCTGGTAAAATTATTTTTCCAAGTTCTTCTTCTATTCTATCATAATCATATACAAAAGTGTTATAATCAGAATAATTAATTTTCCCATTATCTCCAAAAATATTTCTTTCAGAGAAATTATATATTACATCATTAAAATCAATATATTTTCCATATATTTCAAATCTTTCTTTTATTAGAACAATTTGGTCATGTTTTGCATCTTGTACTGGAATTTTTTTAACTATATTATTTATATAGTTATGCAATATACCCTGAGAAGTACTATTTGCATCGACAATTGGCTGTAGAAATGTATTTTGCCATTCTATAAAGTTTTGGCATGCAGAAGCAAGATACATTCCATTATATAATTCATTAGCATCATTTAAGAAATTTATTAATTTATCTTCTTTACTAAATCCTTTTTTTTCTTCCATTTCTGGCCTACATTTATATTTTTTAGCATATTTTTTTATATGGTCCCATGCTTTTATAAAATTACCAAATTTATTATTAAATCCTTTCTCATTAACTATTTCTTCACTTTGTAAAGATTTTTCCTTTGCTTTTTCTCTCGATATTTTAAATGAATAATAATTTACCATATAATTAGTAAATTCATTAAATGGTAGAAGATATGAAAGATTTTTTACTTCAGGACTTCCAATCAAAAATCGCTTAATTAAAGCATATCTTTCTTTGTTATTCATTCTTTTTTCCATATCTCCTTCGCTTTTATATTTAGTATAGTTGAAATATTTAAACATTGGATATTCCTTTTCAGAATAATTACTTGAACTAGGATGAACTAACTCAGTAACATATGTTTTTAAACTTTTTATATCTAAATCTGATTGTTTTTGATTTTCAGCACTATATTTTTTACTATATTCAGGATAGTTCTTTATGCATTTTATTATAAGACCTTCAACTTGATTTTCAAATTTCTCTCTGTCATTTTCATTTTTGGTTATTTTATATTGCTTTATTAATTTTGATAATTCAGTGAAAATACTATTAAGGAATATCTGAATTGAATCAATATCTTTTTGTTGCAAAGATTCTTTTAATAAATTCCAATCTATTTGTATGATTTTTAAAATATCGCAATTTTTGATTAAACATTGATTAAATTTTTCCTTGGATATATTTCCTAAACAATAACTATAGAATAAATGGCAATATGAAATAAAATTCAATAATCTATATCCTATATTTGATAATTTTCTTATTTTTTTATCTTGTTTTTCAAAGAAATCTCTATCAACAACATTAAATCCATTTCCTGACTTTTTTCTTATAGGTTCAATGACTTCATTGATATAATCATTTAAAATTCTATTAGGTATATTTTCATCTGGATCATTCCATCTACTCATTTGTTTTTTCTTCTGAGCCATATCTTTAAATATTCTATAATGCCCTGGCCTAATTATCATTCCATGATTAGATGCACCTTTATCTTTTATAACTTTTTCTCCCCAACCACATTTTTGATTACATTCAGGACAATTAAATGTACGTCTTGTTGTAGGGAATCCACAAGGATCAATATTATAATAAAATCCGCAATTGCAAACATAGCATCCACAACTATCATCAAAAGTATCAAAATGGAATTTAATACTATCTAAAGTTGCAATATGAAGATCATGTTTATTATCATTTCCTGGTATTAAAGAACTGTCTATTGATTTTTGACAATCTTTTGTTAAAATTGATGGGAATAAAAGGCTTTTGATATCAGGCTTTTCTCCTTTTTCAAAATATAAAGTATTAACACAAAATCTAAAACCATATAAAAGAGCTTCATATACTTGTATATCTATCTTTCCAATTTCTTTACTTATATTTTTCTTTGTTTTATTTTTGTAATCATTTGAATCAAAAAATAAATCCAAAAGAATGCATAAATCTTTACTAAATTGAGGCTTAATATTTGAGTTAAATATTTTTTTGGCAAATATAGAGAAATTCTTATAAACATCCTTATTTTCAAAATCTCCTAAGGGTAAATTAGAAATTATTTTATTTAAAACTACTATTAAAAATAAATCAAGCCCTTTATTATCTATATGAGCTTCTATTTCTTTTGTATTATTATGGAAAGTAGTATCTTTTATATAATCACTTAAAATGTCATTATATTTTCCATAATCATTTAGCTCAGATGGTAAAAAGAAATAAGTTAGCATAATATCACCAGCTTTTTTTGTTGCTTCAAACTCTTTATAGAAACTAATTCCATTTTGATCAAATTTAAAATTTTTAAATTCTTCATAGTTGCTATTCATTAAATTAAAAATGAGTTTTAGTATATATATTTTAATTACTTTTGAAAACTCTTTATTTTTAATATCATTAATGCTTTTCATAATGCCATCGATACTTTTCATTTCTTTAAAATTATTAACAATGAAAGTAGTTAAATAATTCAAATAAATTTTGACATAGACAATAGAATACAATTTTAATAAATTTGTATTTTCTTTGTTTTTATTATTTATATTTGATGTAGAAATTGAATCCAATATTTTTATTGTCTCTTGAAATATTTGGAATGATTTATCAAAAATTATTCCTGTTTTATTATTTCCATTTTTATTTTGTTCAAAATATGTTTTGAATAAGGCTTGATTTTCCTTATTTTTTATTTCCGGTATTAATTCAAAATATTTAATTATTTTTCGTTCAAATATATTCATTATAACTTCATCTAAGAAAGCATTATTTCCTTTATTTAAAGTAAGAAACATTGAAGAATCTTCTCCTCTTATATTTTCTAAATTAATCTCCATTGATTCAGGATTGCATTCGACTCCTGCATTTTCAATTATTATTTTTATTATTTCAGAACTAAATTTTATCAACTCATTTTTCTTCAAAATTTTATTTAATATATTTTCCCTGAATTTAGAATATTGAATTTTCAAAAATTCATCTAACATAATCACAGATAAAAGCTTATAAAAATTGAAGTCTTTCTTTGGAGGTAGATGTCCCATCATTTTTTCCAGAGTTATATAAAATTGATCAAATTCCGAACATAATTTTTTAACTGAATTTTCTCCTTTTTGTAAATAAGTAGTTTCAGTATTAAAATACTTGATAATTTGTTTTACATTTTCTTTATTTGCTAGTTTGTTTAAATATAATGCATTAATCAATTTCAAAATTTGTTGCAAAGAAAATGCCTCTTTAGATCTTAATTGTAAAACTGCTTCTAACTGTAATGCATTTTGCAACACTTCTTTATTAGTATTAATTAAATCAAAGAAATCATCTATAGGTAATTCATATACTTCTGGTTTTGATGTTAGTATTCTCAAAATAGAATCCAAAGAAAGGAAAAATACTTTGTTAATTATAGCAAAATATTCAGGATTTCTTTCAGAAATTTCATATTTTATTTGTTCAGAATTTATTATTTTTTCTATTTGTTCAAAAAGTTCTGGTATTTTCATATTTAATTTTAAGAATATTTGTTGTAATGAATTTATCTCTTCAGAATAGCATTCAATCCAATTTATTGTCGCTGCTAATTTTTGAAGACCAGAATTAGGAATAATTTCTTTTTTTGAATAGTGATTAATTATACTATTTCTCAAATCAACCATTAAATTAAGATATTTTATATTATTATCAAAGTTATCCATCATAAGTAAAAGATTATCTAGATCTTCTTCATTATCTTTTTTATCTTTAGGTTTATTAAAATGATTATTTAAGAAAAGCGAATAATAATCTTTTGTTATTAATTGATATAATTCTTTTTCTTCCTTTTCATTATTTTTAAATAAATTCATAATATTAAGAAATTTCTCTTCCTTTTTAATTAAAACTACCAAAGAATTATCATACATCACTAAATTATCAAAATATGTTTTTTTCTTTTCTTCAAGTTCTTCTTCTTCTATGAAATTTCTCAACTCATTTTCATTCGCATTATAATTTTTTAAAGTATTATCTTTTGCAGAAATACATATTTTTTCAATGATTGGCTTTATTCCTGGTATTTTCAATCCAAAAATTATATCAACTTTATTTGATTTAATTTTTTCTACTATATTTGTTTTACCATCATTATAAACCATTGTTTTTAAATAAGCTGTTGCCAATTTTTCGATTATAGTTTTATCTTCATATATTTCTTCTTTCTTTTGGTTTATTTCTTCTTCTATCTCATTATTATCCTTATTTTTATCATCTTTTCTTGGCCAAATTTTTTGCTCAAGGCTATTTGTTAATAATGAAGAGAAAAATTGATCTTTTTCAGCTTTGAAATACATTAAGGATAATTGATTTGTATATATTTTTGTTAAATATTTTTTAATTACTGATAATATTTCAATCTCCTCTCCTGTGATTAAATTATCTGTTTTAAATATTGTAGTAATAATATCTTTATCTTCTTGGAAAGATTGATTAAATAATGTTTCATTCATTAAATCCCTAAGTCGCTTATTATTTGATATGAATTCTATTAATTTATCTACATAATTTTCTTGATTTAAGCCTTTATATATAGCAACTATATTATATTTCATGTAACTAATGCTTGTGAAAATATTTCTTGAAAGCTCTTCATCTGGATTTAATAAACTTTCAAATAATTGTTTTCTTTTCATATTTAAAATTTTTTCTATCTTATATTCAGGACTTCCATTCAAATTATCTATAAAAATTTGATAAAATCCAGAAAGATTAGATAAAGTTTCTTTAAGAATTTTTTGATTAAATTCCTCTTTCTCCTTTATTGTCTTTTTATCAATTTCATTTATTTCTTTATTTGATATTCTTGACATATAAACCATAAAAATGAATAATTTTTTATCATTTTTTTCTTTTTCATTTAATTTATTTTCGATGAAATATTTAATATAATTCATGAATGTTCCTTCACCTGGTAAGAATTTAATAATACATACTTTTAAATTATCTTCATTTAGATAATCATCAATATGAACTTCAAATTCTCTTTCGGATTTAATAGAATTTAATTGTATTATTTTTATATTATCTTTTTTTATTTCTCCAACAAGAGCATTATTAATTTTATCACTATCTTCAATAAAATCTTCCAAATAACCAGTGAAAGTATATACAATATTTTTTAGGTTTTTTGTTTTTTCTAAAAATCTAGGGAAATTTGAATGTTCTCCTTTATAATAGAAATCTAATATTTTTTTGAGATTTTTAGTTTGTTTTTGTCCACTAATTTTTAAATTAACTAAAATGTCTTGAGGTAAAGTCATAGATATTTTTTCTAAAACATAATCACTAATATTTTCTTTTTTAACACCATTTTTATTTGCATTATAAACTAATGCTTGAATTTCTTCTTTGCCACAATTTATCATTAATTTCTTCAAATCATAATTAATGGCTTTAAACGCTTTATTACAATTGAAAAATCCATCAATTGTATTTTTAATTTTTTCAGCTTCTCTAATTAATTCCTCATCCATCATATATTCAAAACTCATTATATGCTTTTCAAATCTATTCAAGAATGGAGCTTCTTCTTGGTCTAATTTAGAAGTTTCAACATTAACAATGCATCTAAAATCTTTATCTACATAAGCAAAAGTATTAGTATTTGAACCTACAGCAAGACGAGAATAATTCTTATTGCTTATGACAGTGAAATTTTGATTAAATAAATCATACATATTAGGATAAACAGTTTCCAAATTTTTTAGGATTAAAATATTACCTCTTTCCATATGTGATTGAATTTTATTCAGAACTTTTAATGCATATTCTTCAGAGTTCAAATCTTGTTCAAATGGGCTTCCTATATAAAAACTATAATCATTTTTCTCTCCTTCAAGAATTGATGTAAGTAAATAGGTACCTATTGAACTTTCAGAAGAAACTAACAAATATCTACTGTTTGCATCATTAATATTTTCTTTAATTCTTTTTAATACATCATATTCTTTTTTAACTTCACAAGCAGGATATATTTCATGGAAAATTTGTTTATATATTTCCAAAGATGCTTTTTTATTACTATCAAATTGAATACCAGAAAAATTTCTTTCAATACTATCAATGGCACTTTCTAATAAAGTTTCATCGTTTAAAGAATTTTTTGCTTCGTATTCTATCATATTTCTTGATGAATTTTTAACTAAATGATAGAAATCTCTGTTACCATGTAAATCTTCCTTTCCATTGCTTGAATAATTTTCTTTTAAAAGTTTTTTATAGTTATAATAGCTTTTACCTAAATTTTCATAAAATGTTTTATATCTTAATGCCATAGCCTCATTATAAGAATTACCAATTGTAAAAGCGGTTTCTTTATTATCTTCTTCATCAGGTTCTGGAATTGAAATTGATATACCTCTATTCATTTTTGCTGCATCAAGATTCCAGTTAGATATACCAACAAAAGCGACTTGTTTTTCATTTTCATTTTGATCATATTCCAATTCGGAATGGATAACTTTTAATGGATTATTTGGTGAATGCTCTGCAAGACCCATTTCATCAAAATAAATCAAAGATATTATTTTTTCTTTTTCTTTATTTTCTTTCAATTGCATTAAAGTTTCTCTTGCTTTAGCAAACACATTTTCAACACCTTTTGATGTACTTGATAATGAACCTTGGTAAGAATGAATTATATTTTTTGGAAATAATTTAAAGAAAGGTTTTTCAGATGCTGTACCTTGCATTGATTTTGAAACAAGTTGCATACTCAATGATTTACTGCATCCAGGTTTTCCTACTATAAATATTGGAACTTTACTATTAATTGCTACAAATAATGAAAAAATATTTTCTAGTAATGCCCTATTTTTTGCTATACCTTTATCTAATTTAATATTATTTACAATGAATATTTCTTCTCTCAAAGGTAAATCCAAGAAATTCTTCAATTTAGTTTTTTGTTCATATTTAGCCAAAATATTATTAAATTTTTGTTCTAGTTCTTTTCTTTGTTCTTTACTTGTTATTCTTAGATAATAGCATACAAATATACTAAGATTTAAAGAATAAACTTGCATTGAATAATTATCTAATTTCTTATAAAATTCCGAATCTTCTCCGTATAGTTCATTCTGTTCTTGATTTTTATAAAAACTTTTTTTTAAAGTTAAATATTTATAAAAGAATTCATAAAAAATATTAACTCTCCTAATTTCTCTCAAAGAAACAGCAGATTTATCATTTTTTTCTCTAATATATTCCTGAGCAGTCTCGATTAATTCACAAGCTAATTTTTTCAAAATTTTTATTTTTTCATCTTCTTTTTCTTCTTCTTTTGGAATAGTATTAGGTGGATAATATATTTTTTCAATAGCTTTTTTTATAATGCATTTGATATAATTTTGTTCATCTTCTTTTTTTAATTTTCCGAAGTAAAATACAAAATTAAGTAATGAATGAGGCAAAGGATTAACTGTATAAACTAAATCTCCTCCTTTATTTGCTTTAATGTCTTCAATTTCTTTTTGATTTAATTGCTTCAATTGATTATGCGCTTGATTTATATTTAATCCAACTTTTTCTTGATTTCCTGCTTTTTTTTCTCTCATTCTATAAGGATTACATGCTGCAATAAATACAATATTTTCAGGTAACTTTTTTCCTTGGCAAGTATGTTTACACATAAGTTCACTAATTAAACCCATAGATTTACAAGTATTTATTTCATCTAAAAATACCCATAATTTTGTATATTCAAAGTACATATCATTTTTTAAAAAATTTATTTTATTTTCTTCTTCTTTCACTAATATATCATTTGCTTCTGGAATTACTTTCTCGTTTATAAAATTAATAATATCCTCATCATTGGTACCAGCATGAATATTCAAAATTTTCATTTTATCTTTAGCTCCATTATTTTTCATTTCTGATAATTTTCTTATTAGTGAAGTTTTTCCACATCCTGTTTCTCCCATCATAATGACTGGAATACCTGATCTTATTCTTATAAGGATTAATACCATTTTAACGAAATTATCTGCTGTAAATACATAATCTCCAGCTATTTCTTCTAATGATTTTCTTCCTTCAATTTCACCTTTTTTTACTGGGGTAGAAATATCCAAAATTTCTTTTAATTCTGTTAGGAATTTTTCTTGATCATTTTTAAGATAATTCGTTAATTCAGAAAATCCTTTCACACCATATTCAAATTGTGAATTTTTTAGTGCCAACATATTTTTATATTCTGGATCATTTTTTGGTTTATTGGTAATTATACTAAAAGATTCAGATTTTCCTTCATGGAAAAAAATTAAAGATGGATCTATTTTATCAAATGATATAACATCTTTGACATCTTTTGACAAATTATTAATAGCATTATTTAAATCTTTTTCTTCATCATAAATTCCAAATTGGGATTTGCTAACTTTAATTTGGCCTTGTAATAAGTCAGAAAAGGCTCCCTCAGTAAAATGAGATGTAAGTTTTATAAAACTATTGACAATGAAAGTTCTTACATATGTAATATTAGATTTATCATTATCCATTAATTCAAAAGCATTAAGATAAAAGCTTTTATTCAATTTTATTAACTGGATAGCTAAAACATTTATAAAAGAAATAATTTGATAATAATTTGGTTCCTTAATTTTTTGTTTAATTATATCAAAAATTAATTTTTGACAATCTGCAACTGGAATTAATTCTGGCTCCATTGAAGTACCTTTTTTTTTGTATTTTTTTTGCATCTGCTTTCGAAATACTCGTTTTTTAAAATCAACTGGAGTTATTTTTGGAAATATCAAATCATAATCATTAATTTTATTTTCTTTTAGAGCCTTTAAATAATTAGCAACAACTTCAATATTAGTTCTATTTTCATCATTAATAATCAAAGGTGCTAAATTCGAAATTTTCATTTCTTTAATATTGAATAAATTTAATATTTGAAATTTTTCAAAGAAATTTATGAATGTATTAGGAATTTCTACTTTAATGGAAATATTTTTAGGTAAAAAGAAAATTTCTTCATTATGACCATAAAATCTAGTAATTAAAATAGAAAATAAAACTTCCATCATTAAATTAGTTTGATCAGAATCATATAAATCTAAATGTAATACACACTTATTATCTATTTTTAAATTTTTTAATCTTGAAATAATTTCTTCCTGAGAAAAAGCTCCTCCAAATGGGAAATATAACCTAGTTTTATTACTTCTTTCAATTTCTAATTGAATTTGAGTTGATTTACCTACTCCAGATTTATCAGATTTTATTATTTCAATATCATTTTGTTCATATTTTTGGCTATCATATTGTTTTTCACTAATTTCGAGAATTTGTCTGTATCTTTTCATTTCTAAACTTTTATATATATCAGAATTTTTAGTCATATATAAAAATATCAAACAAGAATTTATTTTTTCTTTGCCTTTTTGGAAATAATTATTTAATATATCAAGAATAGTTGTCTTTTTTTCAGTTTCTAATAATTCTAAGCCTGCTACAATGAAACATGAATTAAATTCACATAAAATTGCACGATATAAAAATGCTGTTATTTCTTCATTTGAGGTCATTTTATTACATAAAAGAATATTTTGAGCTATTGGATTGTTACCTGTTAAAAATTTATATATTTGGAATAAATTTTTTTCGGGTTTTTCACATACATAAGTAAATACTCCACTCTTAATGTTCAAATTTTTTTGAATAATCAATGTTGGTTTATATATAATATCTAAAGTCAATTTGTTATGTTTTAAAATTTGATTCAAGTAATTTTCCCAATCTTGAATATTATTATGAATTAAATCTCCATCATTTTTTACTTTAAAATTATCAACTCTTTTGTGATAACAATCATTTGTTATATATTTTAAAAGCGGTTCAATTTGATTTCTTTTATTTGGATCAGATATACTATATAATAAATTAAATTGACGACCATATAAATATCTTATCAAAGGTTTAGTCTTATATCCATCTAATTGTTTGGCTTTTAATTCTATCAAAATATTCTTTAATTCTATGGTTATTTCTTTAAAATTATTTTTTACTTTTTCTTCTGAATAAAATTTCAAATCAGGTTTTATATCAACATCACCTTTTTGATTATTAATGACTTCAACTTTATATTCTATTTTTATATTTATAATTTTTGGATATCCTCTTATATATATTTCATTGAGAATATTTGATATATTAATTATTTCAGAAATACTATCAATAAAATATTTATAATCTGTTGTTATCTTTTTTGCCAATAAAGCTCTATCTCTTAAAGATATTATATCTCCTCTTCTATAAAAAGCTTTTTCGTTCTTTTCTGTTAAATAAATGCATTTAAATAATAATTCCTTGCTATTAGGAATTTCTTTGCTATTTGATAATAAAAATTCACAACCCTTGAAAAGATTTTGAATTTTATATTTCAAAAATTCAGTGGTATTTACCGATGTTTTTAATAATTTAATTTGACCATAATTATTAACATATCTTTCAAAATATACATATATATCTTTTTTTCCCTTTACTAATTTATCCATCATTTCATAAATTTGACTATCATTCATACTTGTTAATTTATCTAAAGATCCTATATCATTAAAGAATTCGATACATTTTTGCATATCTAAAATATCATTAACATTTACAATATTATTATTGTTATCATTAAAAGTAGCAATTTCTTGAAGATTATTTAATTCTTGAATAGAAGTTTTTAATAAAAATAAAATTGACTCTGGCTGCTCCTTAAATTTAATTAATATATTTATTAATTGATTATCTTTTTCATATCCATCAAAAATTTTTAATTCTTCTAATTTTTTGTTACATTCTTTTATATTTTGAATATCTTTTTTTTCTTTCATTTTTAAGGATATAGATTCAATAATTTTAGTAAATTCTGTTTTTTTTGGATTTATTTCTGAAAAAAAAGTATGAATAGCATTAACTGTTTCAAAAATAAATCCTCTTTTAGAGAATAATAAAAGTTCTTCCAGTAAATCTTTAAAATCACCTTTTACATCGAAAATTTCACCTAAAATATTTAATTCAGTAATTAGACCATCAGCATTTTTTATAAATGGCTTAACACAAATATCCAAAAGATTTTCATCTATTTTATTTAATCCATCAGGTTTAAAAATTACTTTTATTTGATTAAAAGATTTTTCTGTTTCTGCCAAGGCTTTTTCTTCATTATTTTTGAACACGTTTTTTTGATTATGATTTAATATCTCCCGGAAAAAAACACTTTTTTTTAATTTGTTTCTTTTTTGAGCTCCCTCTAAATATTTTGAATATGCCTCATATTCTTTTACTAATTTATTCTCGAAATAATTTAAATTATTATTTTTTAATTCGAAACATATATCAGTGAGTTTTTTTAAATCTTTTTCATGCTTTATATAAAAAAAGTCTCTAAAATCTCCAAAAATTAATTCGAAATCTTCAATTTTACTTTTTACTTCTTTCACTTTTGATTCTAATCTTGCTAAATTTTTTTCCTGTTTTTCTTTATCTGAAAAATATAAATATAAAAGCTTTTTTTTGAAATTAATTGTATTCCTTCCATTTTGGAAGCAAATGCTTATATCATTATATTTAATATCAAATTTGTCAATTTTGTTTTCCAAAGCTGATATAATTGTTTGAACATTTGTGACATATGTTGCACCTTTATATTGGAATTCTTTATCTATTATATTATTATCTATAAGTCCTTTAAATAATTTGAAATTTTCTGTTTCTTCTACTGATAAAAAGTCATTTTCTGTTAGTATAAATTTATTTATTTTGGAAAAAATTTCTTTTCTTAAATTAACACAATTTTTTATTAAATAAACTAAACTTGTTGGATTTAAATTGTTTTTATCTGTTGTGAAATGTTGAACCAAATAACTTTTTGTTTTTTCTGTTAAATTTTTATTTTCTTCTGTTAATTTCAAATATAATTCGTTTACTTTTTCGAAATCTAAATTATTTTGAATAAATCCTAATAATTCTTTAATATCTCTATCATATTTTTTTGAATCAAATGATGATATTAATGTAATTGTGTTTTTAACAAAATCTTGGCATTTTTCAAATTGTAAAGTAGGGAATAATTCAAGATATTTATCTTTCAAGATTTTTAAAGCTTCAACTTTATATTCTTTGGCATTATCAATTAAGAATAGTTTTAATAAAATTCCAAAGTCTTTCATATCCTTAATTTTACTTGCTAATTTTTTATAGAAATCATTCATACAAAAAGAAAACATTTTATTGAAATTAATGGTACACCAATTATTAAAAAATTTTTCATCTAAAGTTTCGATATTTATATTATCAAATATTTCTAATGGCCTATAAAACTTTTTTTCAAAACTTTTATCATTAAAATATAAATCTGATTTTATAAAATCTAAAATTTCATTATTTTTCATTTCGCCTATTTTAATTAAATTAATTCCTGTATCATGTATTATTAAATCTATATCTTTTTCTTCGTATTTAAATTCAAATTTTTTATCATTTTTTTTTATTAAATTTATTAAATTAGATATAAGCTGCAACCCATCTAAATTTTTTAAATTATAAAATTCAATATATTTTGCAATCAAATTTTGTGAAAATTTAATTATTTTTAGTCTTTTATCACTTTGTTCAATAAATATTTTACTTGCTGAAACATTTATTTTTGCAATATCATCTGTTTTTTTAGGAACAATAAACTTCTCAACATCTATTAATTGAATTTCTTTTTTTCCATTTTTTCCTTCTTTTTTATTTTCATTGTCATATTTTAATTTATCTAATTCATCTTCATATATTTTGAATATATGCTCTTTTTCTTTATAAATTAATTCAAGAAAATCAATTATATCATTTCCAATATATGGCAAAAATCCTAATATTTCATCCGTTGTCTTTGCTTTTTCTATTAATTTTATAACAATGTCTTGCTCTAAGATCAATCCTTGATATAAGCTATGAAAACTAATTAATTTTTTTGATAAATATGTCAAAATTTTATCATCTTTGAACATTTCCATAGCTTTATCTTTTTCGAAATTAATATTGAAATAAAGAAGAATAGAATAAAATAATTCCATCAATTCTGTTTCATCTTTTGTATTCTGTAAACTTAAAGATTTGCTTGGATTTTTTCCAATTAAATTTAATATTTTTTTTATTTGATTTAATTTTTTTTCTGGGAAAGTTCCCAAACCTTCAATTTTTTCTGGTTTAAATTTTAATAAATGTTGCTGAACAAATTTAGTTTTATAACATTCGAGAAATATTAATAAGTAAAAAAAGAAATTATATTTTTTCCCTTCTTCGTCTATTAATCTACTTGTTGATAGAATTAAATTTTCATTTTCTGGTGTATTCATTTGTTTTTTGAAAGTTTTCCTCAGAATTTCAACATAAATTTCAAATTGCTCTTCATGGCTTAATGGTTGATTATCAATTTCTTCAATTTTGAAATCATATTCATAAAAATCTTTTGTATCATCCATGAAATTAATACTATATTGATGTTTTTTTCCATCTTCTTCATTACCGAAGACTAATATATGATATTTTTTATCTTCATTTTCTTTTAAAGATCCTGGTATTATTTTGAATCTATATACTTCATAAGCGAGTTCATTAAGATCTTTCTTTATTTCATCTTCTTTTATTTTTTCTAGAGATTCTGCCTCTTTATAATCTTCTGATAAATATATTTTAAATTTTTTTGTTTTTTCGTGGGTATCTATGAAATAAATGAAATTACAATCTGTTTTTGCTTCTTCTTTTTTCTCAGGTTTATTTTCCATTTTTAATAATTAATTAATAAAAATTTTAAAATAAGTATTAATATAATTAATTAATATTTATTTATTACATAAAAAAGTTATTAATTAGTTAAATGGGGATTGGGGATTGGGGATTGGGGATTGGGGATTGGGGATTGGGCCCAATCCCCAATCCCCAATCCCCAATCCCCAATCCCCCATCCCCATTTAAATTT
>Ga0256407_10006431_pt1 | contig 18142 bp, 15 predicted proteins | sample RumenRJG_04DNA_FD_193489 | JGI IMG/M metagenome (GOLD analysis project Ga0256407, IMG submission 193489) | Bovine rumen microbial communities from Lethbridge, Alberta, Canada - RJG_04 | ecosystem: Host-associated > Mammals > Digestive system > Stomach > Rumen | place: Canada: Alberta...
AGAACAAGTTCTTTTTGTTCTCCACTCAACTTTTCGTAACTTTGTAGCCCCGAAGCGTTTTAGGCGATTAGGGATAACATCATTCATTGTTACAAGCCCCTTTGAGGGCGGAATAAAATCGTTTTTTAAAGTAAAAAGATGAAAGCATTTGTTTTTCCCGGTCAGGGAGCACAGTTTGTTGGCATGGGGAAAGACCTCTATGAGGCCAATCCCATGGCAAAGGAGTTGTTTGAGAAAGCCAACGAAATCCTTGGATACCGCATCACCGACATCATGTTCGAGGGAACTGACGAAGACCTCAAGCAGACCAAAGTGACACAGCCCGCAGTATTCCTGCACAGTGTGATCAGCGCAATGTGCATGGGCGATGACTTCAAGCCTGCAATGACAGCCGGACACTCGCTGGGAGAGTTCTCCGCACTCGTGGCCGCAGATGCCCTGAGTTTCGAGGATGGACTCCGACTGGTCTATGCCAGAGCCATGGCCATGCAGAAAGCATGCGAGGCCGCTCCGTCGACTATGGCTGCCATCATCGGTCTGCCCGACGAGCAAGTGGTGGAGATCTGCAAGCAGGTGAGTACCGACGACAACGTGGTGGTGGCTGCCAACCTCAACTGCCCCGGACAGGTGGTGATTTCGGGTAACATCGAGGCCGTGAACGAGGCCTGTGCGAAAATGAAAGAGGCTGGTGCGAAAAGGGCACTGCCGCTGAAGGTGGGTGGCGCTTTCCACTCGCCCCTCATGCAACCGGCAAAGGACGAGCTGCAGAAGGCCATCGAGAATACGGAAATCAAGACTCCAAAATGTCCGGTCTACCAAAACGTGGATGCCAAACCACATACCGACCCTGCAGAAATCAAGGCCAACCTCATTGCCCAACTTACCAGCAGCGTGAGATGGACGGAGAGCGTGCAGAACATGATTGCCGACGGCGCCGACGATTTCACTGAGTGTGGTCCTGGAAAAGCACTCCAGGGTATGATCTCCCGCATCGACAAGACCGTGGCTGCCCACGGCATTTAATTCATTGACATTGTATACGCAAAGCCATTCCTATGAAAGGATGGCTTTGCGTGCTTATATACTATTTTTCTGACCTAACTATGAAAGTGAAACCTGTCGTTTACCAAATACTGCCCAGGCTTTTCGGAAACAAGAACAAATCTTTGGTGCCCAACGGCAATATAGAGCAGAATGGCTGTGGGAAAATGGATGACCTGGACAGCGATGTGCTGTCGAGAATCCGGAAAATGGGGGCCACCCATATCTGGTATACTGGAATCATCAGGCATGCCACGACTACCGACTATTCGGGGTTTGGCATTCCAAGACAGCATGCCCAGGTGGTGAAGGGAAAGGCAGGCTCACCCTACGCCATCACCGACTATTACGACGTGGATCCTGATATCGCCACCAATGTGGAGAAAAGGATGGAGGAATTCATGGCCCTGGTGAGGAGAACACACGAGGTCGGAATGAAGGTGATTATCGACTTCGTGCCCAATCATGTGGCGCGCGAGTACCATTCGGTGGCCAAACCCGAACTGGTGAAAGACCTCGGGGCCGACGACAACACCCAGATGCATTTCTCGACAACCAACAATTTCTATTACTGTTGGGGAATGCCGCTCGACACTTCAGATATCCCCTATGATGGAACAGAGAGATATGAGGAATGTCCGGCTAAGGCGACGGGAAATGACCATTTCGACAACCATCCGCACCGCGACGACTGGTATGAGACGGTGAAACTCAACTATGGCATTGACTATTGCGATGCCGGTGGCCGGTCGTGTCATTTTTCGCCCATTCCCGATACCTGGAGCAAGATGACCAACATCCTCATGTTCTGGGCATCGAAAGGCATCGACGCCTTCAGATGCGATATGGCCGAGATGGTGCCCGATGCATTTTGGTGCTGGGCCACCGACAAGGTGAAATTCGCATACCCAGACATACAGTTCATCGGCGAGGTGTACGACCCTGCACAATACAGAAACTACATCCGGGCCGGATTCGACTATCTCTACGACAAGGTGGGGATGTATGACTGTGTGCGCGACGTGATGTGTGGCAGGAGACCTGCCGGTGACATCACGAGACAGTGGCAGGCCAACGACGATATTTTCGGACATATGCTCTATTTCCTTGAGAATCATGACGAGCAGCGCATCGCCAGTGAGTTCTTCGCTGGCGACGCACAAAAAGGTGTTCCCGGTATGATGGTGAGCGCACTCCTCAACACCAACCCCGTGATGGTGTATGCCGGACAGGAATTTGGCGAGAAAGGTATGGACGAGGAAGGATTCAGCGGTCGTGACGGGCGCACTACCATCTTCGACTATTGGACGGTCGATACGCTCCGAAGGGGATTCTTCGAACGACGGACTCTGAAAAAGTCCGAGCGTGAGTGGCAGAGACTTTATACCCGCATACTGACGGCCGCCAATGAGGAGGTGGCCATCAGGGAAGGAAAACTCTACGACTTGATGTACGTGAACCCGCAAATGGCCGGCAAACAGTTTGCTTTCTTGAGGAAAGCAGACGACCAACTCGTCGTGGTTGTGGCCAACTTCGATGAGAGGCGTGTGGAGGTAGACCTGAACATTCCTGCGCATGCCTTCGAGTATCTCCAGTTCAATCCTGGCGACTATCAGGCTGATGAACTGCTCACCGACAGTCGGCAACGGCTCGCCATTACCCACGAGCAGCCCCTGCGGTTGGATGTGCCGCCGTGTGGCGGACTGGTGCTGAGAGTGAAATTGTAAAGCTACATATCTATCATAGCAAATGAAAGAACCTATACTGAACGACCACAACAAAGATGAGTTTCCACCCGCTCATACGGCGGAGCATCTGCTCAACCAGACGATGATCAGAATGTTTGGTTGTGAGAGGGCCGTAGTAGCCCACATAGAGCGGAAAAAAAGCAAAATGACCTTCTTGCTCGACAGAAAACCTGACCGTAAACAGGAGAAGGAAATCGAACAACGGATGAACCAACTCATCGACGATGACCTTAACGTGACCTATGAATATGTGGACAGAGACAATCTTCCGGAGGAAATCGGACTGGACAGGTTGCCTGACGACGCTTCTGATACCATTCGGCTGGTGAGAATCGGCGACTATGATGTGTGCCCTTGCATCGGGAAGCATGTTAGGACCACCTCGCAGATAGGAAAGTTTGAACTTCTGGGTACGAATTGGGACGAGCATGCCAAGACGTTCCGGGTGAGGTTCAAAGTAGTGAGCAAATAGTAGAAAAAGATGAATATGGTGAGGAAATATTTGGTTTTGCTGGTCTTGATGACCGCCATTCCGCTTTGCATTGGCGCAAAACCCCGCAACATGCAGGATTTGATGAGGTTGGCATCCGACGAACTGGCCACCACCAACGTGGGGACGATGATGAGAAAGGCAAAAAAGACGATGAGGGTGCTCGACGACAGACAGTCGGTGGCCGTCATCGGCTATGAGGATGGTGGCTTCGTGGTGATGGCTACAGACGATATGTATCCGGCCGTGTTGGGTTGCTCTGAAAGCAAATACAATCCAGAGACTGATAACGAGAACTTCAAATGGTGGCTGCGTGCTGTGGAGCAAGTGGCTGGGATGGCGAGAACGCAACCGCTTAAAACCATCACCCCCGACACCGACAAATATCCCGACCACGTCAGTCCGCTCTTGAAAACGAAATGGGACCAAGACAGTCCGTACAACAACTTCTGCCCGAGTGGATGTCCCACAGGATGTGTGGCCACTGCCACCGCCCAGGTGCTCAGATATCTGGAGTGGCCGAAAGTGGGAGAGGGACTCGTCTTCACTTATGTGCCATTCGGCGATTTTGATGGACATAGATATGAGGAGGACATCACGGATGCGGAATACGAATACGACTTGATGGCCAACAGCTATAGTGGGATGACATCTCGAAAACAAAAGGATGCTGTGGCCAAACTGATGTATCATGTGGGACTGGCCATGAAGGCCATGTATGAGTCGTCGGGCACGGGCTCGTATAACGAGTCGGTTACTCATGGGCTGCGCAAGAACCTGGGCTATCCCTATGCGGTGACCGTCGACAAGGACGACTATACCGAGGAGGAATGGATGGACATGATCTACCATTGCCTCAGCAGCGGACTGCCTATTATTTATGGCGGCTCAGACGAGTCGTACATGGGTCATGAGTTCGTGCTTCATGGTTATAACAAACAAGGAAAGGTCTTTATCAACTGGGGATGGAGCGGTTCGGAAGATGGCTATTTCGACCTGGCTATGCTTCTCGTATATTGGGGAATCTATGATTTCAGACTTTATCAGAATATGGTGCTCAGGGTCGACCCACAGCGCGTGTCGACCGAGATGGTGGAGGTGACGGTGGAGACACCGGGAACCCTGGCCGACTTGCTTACCGATGAGCAGCGCGACACCGTGGTGTGGCTCAAAGTGAATGGACCTGTCAACAGCACCGACTTCAAGATCTTGAGGTGTATGGCGGGTAGTAACGAGCAGGCAAAGGGCACATGGGGGAATCTTTCCGTGCTCGATTTGTCCGACGCCTTTGTCGTGGCGGGAGGAGAACCCTATCTCGTCGATGGCGACAAGCAGTTGGTGACTTCCGACAACGAGATGCCCTACAAGGCTTTCTACAAGTGCCCGATGCTCATCGACGTGACCCTACCCAAGAGCCTCGTGCGGTATGCTGATGGAGTGTTCGCCCAGTGCAATAACCTCGAGAGGGTGAGCCTGGAGGCTGGCAACGGGTGCGAGTTCGTGGTGGGCGACAACCAGGTTCTTAGCGCCGACCGTACCCAACTCATTGAGCAGTTGCCCTCCGAGGAGATAGGACTGAGCATTCCTGATGGTGTGAAGGTGGTGCATCCCTATGCCTTCTCGGCCAGGTTTCATTACGAACGTGTCAGCATCCCGCAGAGTGTGGAGGAAATCGGTGCCTTTGCTTTCAACAGGTGCTTCGACCTATGCCGTACGTATGTCTTCGCTGAGGAACCGCCACAAATCGACCCGTCGGCTATCGACGACTTGGATTTGTCGCTGAGATACCTCTATGTGCCCAAAGGCTCGGCTTCGAAATATAAAGGTGCTCCCGGATGGAAGAAGTATAAAAGCCGCATCGTGGAGTTCGATGCTGAGACAGAGGGCATAGCTGATGGTATCGCAGACATGCCTGTCGAGGCCGATGTCTATGCCGTCGACGGACGGAAGGTAAGGTATGCCCATGAGGGTCTCAAGGGACTCCGACCTGGAGTCTATGTTGTGGGTGGAAAGAAACTGATGGTGAGATAGGATGTAGACACTTTATCCAGAATGTTGGAAAAAGCCATAAAAAGTGGATGGGCCGCGGGCTCATCCACTTTTTAGTTTACTTTGTCTCAATCTCTTCCTTCATGTCGATGTACTGCTTTTTCGAGTCATAAAACTCATACTGCAAAAAAGCCATCTTCTGAGAAGAGATGACATGCACGCCAAGTCCATATTTGAATTGCCATTTGCGCTTCAGGGACATCAGTCCCTTGTTGATGTAGGCTGCCACGTATGGATGAACGTGCAAGTAGAAGGTCTTAACGCCAATCTTGTTGACTAAGTGGTCAATCTTACTCTCCAACTGGTCGGTGAAAAGAATACTCGACTTAATCTTGCCTCTGCCAAAACAGGTGGGACAGGTCTCGTCTACATTCACATCCATGGCCGGACGCACACGCTGACGCGTAATCTGCATCAAGCCAAATTTGCTCAAGGGGAGGATGTTGTGGCGGGCACGGTCTTTCTGCATGTTCTTGCACATCCGCTCATAGAGCATCTGACGGTCTTCTGCCAAATTCATGTCGATGAAGTCGACAATGATGATGCCACCCATGTCGCGAAGACGAAGCTGGCGCGCCAACTCGTCGGCAGCACCTAGATTCACGTCGAGGGCATTGGCCTCCTGACCATTTGTCCCACGGGTGCGGTTGCCGCTGTTCACGTCGACAACGTGCATGGCCTCGGTATGTTCTATAATCAGATAGGCACCGTGCTTGTAGTTCACCGTCTTGCCAAAACCCGACTTAATCTGTTTCGTCACGTTGAAATTGTCGAATATCGGCACGTTGCCTGAATAGAACTTCACTATGCCCGCCTTTTCAGGGGCTATTAGAGTGACATAGTGCTTCACTTCATTGAAAACCTCCTCGTCGTTGACAAATATGTTCTCATACGAGGGGTTGAACAAATCGCGAAGAAGGGCCACGGCACGGCCAGTCTCCTCAAACACCAGTTGAGGGCGCGACTGCGTGCGCTGGGTCTTGGTGATGGCATCCTCCCATCTTTTCAGAAGAACCTTGAGCTCGGTGTCGAGTTCGGCCACCCTCTTGCCCTCGGCCACTGTGCGAACGATAACCCCAAAATTCTTGGGCTTGATGCTCTGTATCAGTTGCTTCAGGCGGGCACGCTCCTCACCGCTCTTGATCTTTGTAGAGACAGAAACTTTATCACCGAAGGGAATGAGCACCAGGAATCTGCCTGCAAAACTCAATTCCCCCGTAAGGCGTGGACCTTTCGTAGAGATAGGTTCTTTTACAATCTGCACCAACACCTCCTGACCCACTGTTAGCGTGGTGGCTATGCTCCCGTCTTTCTTCAGGTCGGGCAGGTGGGTGGCTTTGGTGATGGGATAAAGCTTCTTTCTGTCGCTCTGTACCTGTTTCAGGTACTTGGCATAAGAGTTGAATTGGCTACCTAAGTCAAGATAATGAAGAAAAGCGTCGCGTTCAAAACCAACATCCACAAAACAGGCATTCAGGCCTGGCATGAGCTTCTTGACCTTTGCAATGTAGATGTTGCCTACTGAAAATGATGCCGAGCGGGTCTCGTTCTGATACTCTACCAGTTTCTTGTCTTCCAGTAAGGCAATCGAAATCTCTTTCGCACGGACATCAATCACTACTTCGCTGGTCATTTCTTGATAGCTTAATTGATGTAACCAAAAAGGGCATGCCCCAAAATCCCAAAGGGACTCCGCGACACGCCATTCAGCCGAACAGGCTGTGGAGTGTTCTGCGCTATGGCTTACTTGCTCTTATGTCTGTTCTTTCTCAGTCTTTTCTTTCTTTTGTGAGTAGCCATCTTGTGGCCCTTTTTCTTTTTTCCGTTTGGCATAAATAAATGAATTGAATTTGAATTTATGATATGGTTGTTCTTACTCCAGTTGACGCAAGGATTAATCCTCGTCTTCTACAATCTCACCCTTCATGCGGCCAACAAAGCTCTTGGCGGGCTTGAAGCTGGGGAAGTCGTGGGCGGCAATCACGATAGTGGTGTTCTTCGAGATGTTGCGGGCGGTCTTCTCAGCACGGTGCTTCACAACAAAACTGCCAAATCCTCTCAGGTATACATTCTCTTTGTTGAGAAGACTGTTCTTGATCACTTCCATGAACGACTCCACCGAAATAGCCACGTCTTTCTTTGCGAGGCCAGTCGAGGCTGAAATCTGATTGATAATATCTGCCTTGGTCATTTTTCTTATTCTTTTTTTTATTATTGTTGTATATTTTTACTTTGTTCTCAAAAGGGATTGCAAATATACAAGTTTTTGCCGTGATTTGGAAATTTATCTTTGTATTTTTTGAAAAAATCAATTCAAAATCACTCCACGGCTCCTTTTTCTACCTAATTCCCACTATTTTAATGGGTTATCTTTATAAAAGGGAGAGGGAACCATGAAAAAACCGCAAGTTGCCAATGTAAAGAAAAAATCAAGAAGCGCCTTCTGGGTCACCCTTCTTTCCCGCCTGCAAAAAAGGTGCGGTATGCTCAATTTGCATACCGCACCTATTTCTATATTATGGAATGAAGTGATGTCACTTGCTCCACCAACTCTTGCGCTTGGGAGCGGAATGGTCGCTCAGGCGGGTCTTCCGCGCCTCGGCAATCATGTCTTCAAACGACTTGTGCTCCTTGATCATGGTGTACATCTCGCCCCAGTCGGGCAGTCCGCCAAGGTTGCGGTCGTCTATCCATACTTCGGCCTTGATCTTACGGGAGAAGTGGTTGTTGTATTCCTTCTTCTCCTCAGGATAGTCCTTGTTGACGGCATAGAACTCCACGCCCCTCTCACGGCACCATTCCACGGCATCGTCGAGCAGTTTGCCTTCGCGAACAGTCCATAGAATCACTTTATGGCGGTCGGCAATCAGCATCTTCAGCGTGTCGATGGCAAAAGGAATCTCCCGACCAATCTCAGGATAGCGATGCTCCACTATGGTGCCGTCGAAATCCACTGCTATGACCATGGCTCAGTAATTAGAGTTTAATAGAGGTGTCGTTCTTGTTGCCGTAGTGGCTGTTGCTGTAGTTGCCATACGAACCGTATGTGCCATAACTGCCACCATAAGAAGAACCGTAGTTGCCATACTTGCCATAGCTGGTGTAGCGGCTGTACTTGCCATACTTGCCATAGCCATAGTAGTAGCCATACTTCTTCTTCGACATATCGATACCATTGATAACGATGGCCATGTTGGGCAACTTCTTCTCGTTGGAGAGGGAGTTCACCAGGTCGAAACTCGACTTCGGTGTGTAGTCGGCACGACACATATAGATGGTGGCATCGGTCACACGGCCCACCTGCAGCGTATCGGTAACCAGACCCACAGGGGCGGTGTCGATGAGCACGTAGTCGTAGTTGTCTTTCAAGATGTTGATCACAGCCTCGAGCGAAGGACGTGAAATCAACTCAGAGGGGTTGGGGGGCACCGGACCTGCAAGCAGCAAGTCGAGGTTGCCGTTCACGCCAGAGGGGATAATCTGCGACCTCACGTCGTCCTCGCTGGGGTGCTCCTGTGCAAGCAGTGGAGTGATACCATGCTTGTGGTCGTCGATCTCGAACAACTCTGCCAGACGGGGCTTACGGATATCCAGACCCACCAATACCACTTTCTTGCCAAGCAGGGCGAAACTCACTGCAAGGTTGGCACAGTTGAAGGTCTTACCCTCACCCGATGTGGTAGAGGTGAACATGATCACCTTCTGGCCTTCGCGGAGCATGAACTGCACATTGGTACGCATGGCGCGGAAAATCTCCTCCATCTGGTTGTTCTTGTTCTCGTGCACCACAATGTCGGCCTTCGTCTTGGCAGTCTCGCTGGCCACAGCCACATCGGCGATGATGGGCAACTGGGTAAGACTGGCCACGTCGTCGTGACCCTCAATCTTGTATCTGAAGAATTTCAGCAAGAACAGGACGATACCTGGCAGGAGCAGACTGATAACCAAGGCGATAGGAATGATTACCGATGGCTGGGGGGCTACGCGGCCGCCCGGTGAAGGCATCTCAACAACCTTACCCTTGTCGGCGGTAGAGGCCAGCGAGATGGAGTTCTCCTCACGTTTCTGGAGCAGCATCAGGTAAAGACCCGACCTCACCTCTTGCTGACGGCCAATCTGGGTCAGCATACGCTCCTGTTCAGGAGTGGCTGAGATCTGTGTGGCATACTTGCTGAACTGACTGGAGATGGCGTTGCGCTGAATCTCATTGTTCTTGCGGCTCTGGGCCATGGCGCGACGGATACTTCCCGAAAGGTCGTCGAGCTGGGCGGTGAGAGGTATCACAGCAGGGCTCTCCTCCGAGGCTGTGCGCAGCAACTTGTTGCGCTGGAGCACAATTTCGTTGTATTTGTTGATCAGGCTGGAGGCGGTAGCATCGCTCAAACCAACGTTGGAGGGCAATGTCTGGTATTTGTTCTCCGGACGGTCCATATAGTCGCCGATACTGTTCAGCAACTGCATTTGGGTGTTGGCCTCTGCCAAGCGCTGGTCATACTCGCCGGCACCACTCATGGCCTGTGTGGCGTTCATACGGAGCTCGGTCATGTGCTGGCTGCGCTTGTACGACTCCAACTGGCTCTCAGTCTCACCAAGCTCGGCGTTGATCTTCTCCAGACGGGCGTTGATGAATTCCTCGGTACGGTTGGCTACTTCGTTCTTGTCCTCATTGGCCTGGCGGTTGTAGCAAATCACAATCTGGTTGAGGTAGTCCATGGCACGGCGTGGAACCTCGTCAACCAAAATCATCCTCACGATGGATGTGCTCTTCGACGTGGGGTTCACGTGAAAAGCATTTTGGTATTTGTATGCTGCATTGTAGGGCGACTGGATGGTGACCATCATCATGCTACCGTCACTCAGGGTGCTGTTGCCGTTAGCCACAAAAGTGATGTCGCCTGCTTTCGTCTTCAGGGTCTGGGGCAGCGAGGTGAACACCTTGTCGATGCTGAAGGGACCGGTGACCTTGTCGTCGTCGGTCGAAACATAGTAGCTTCCCTTCACCTTGTAGTTGCTCTTCTCGCGCTCTATGGTGAGGCGTATGGGCATTTTCAGCCGCTCCAGGTGTGGTGCGTCGATGTCTACGGTCACGGGCTGGCTCTTGTAAAGAATGGTGTTCTTCACACGGCCCTTGAGAATATATGAGGTGTAGAGCTTCAAGTCTCTTACCACATCAGTGGCAATAATGTGGGAGGAGAGAATTTCCATCTCATTATCAATACCCTCGGAATTCGACATCATACCCAGGTTGGTCATATTGAGAATCGAATTGTTTCGGCCACGGTTGTCCTCGTCTTTGATCAGCATCTTCGACTGCGCTGAGTATCTCGGTGTCGTGTACCTTAAATAAATGGCTGTGATGCCAAGCAAGATGATCACCGAGAGGGCAAACCATTGCCAGTTAAGAATGAATGTCTCGAAAAGTGTACGGAAATTGAAGAATGACCTTTCTTCATTTTGATCCCGCAAGATTTCATTCGTTGTTACATTTTTGTTCTCTTCCATTTTTTATTTTATTTGTTGTTGTTTTCTTTGGTGTCGGCCAGTTTCAACAGATACTTGCCATAGTCGTTCTTCTCCATCACACGGGCGCTCTCAAGGAGGGTGTCGCGGTCAATCCAACCGTTCAGGTAGGCAATCTCCTCAAGGCATGCTATCTTCAGGCCTTGCCGCTTCTCTATCACCTCGATGAAGGTGCTGGCCTCGGCCAGACTGTCGTGCGTGCCAGTGTCGAGCCAAGCAAAGCCACGGGGCAACTTCTCTACTTTCAGCTGGCCCTTTTCCAGATAGGCCTGGTTCACTGAGGTGATCTCCAGTTCACCACGCGCACTGGGCTTGATATGCTTGGCTATCTCCACCACCGAGTTGGGATAGAAATACAGCCCCACTACAGCATAGTTGCTCTTCGGACAGACGGGCTTCTCCTCAATACTCAGGCAATTGCCCTCGTTGTCAATCTCTGCCACGCCATAGCGCTGTGGGTCGTTCACATAATACCCGAAAACGGTGGCTTTACCCTCAGAGGCTGAGACTACGCTGCGCTGCAGGTATTTGGTGAAATCAGTACCATGGAATATGTTGTCGCCAAGAACAAGGCAAACCGTGTCGTCGCCCACGAATTCCTCTCCGATGATGAAAGCCTGGGCAAGACCGTCTGGACTGGGCTGCTCGGCGTAGGAGAAACTCACGCCATACTCGTGGCCATCGCCCAATAACCTCTTAAAGCCAGGAAGGTCGTGGGGGGTGGAGATAATCAATATCTCGCGTATGCCGGCAAGCATCAATACTGATATGGGGTAGTATATCATCGGCTTGTCGAATATGGGGATGAGCTGCTTGCTGATGCCTTTGGTAATAGGGTAGAGACGGGTGCCCGACCCTCCTGCCAATACAATTCCTTTCATATTCCTGTGGTTTCTGAATGTCTGGGCATAACTTAATGCGCCATCCCGGCACCTTGAGGTGCGGAAATGGACGCCTTTGTCGAAATTTGCGTGCAAAGTTACAAATAAATGTTGTAAATAAAAAAACTTATTTGTTGATTTTGTGCTTTTTTTATTATTTGTTTAGAATCTATATGCCATCACCACTCCGACTGACGTGGTCACAGACTCTTCAAGAGGCGTGTTGGTGGACGAACGACAGATTTTCACGATTATTCTTTGCCGTTTTTCCTTTTTTGTTGTAACTTTGTGCTCAAATCTATTTTTGTTATTATCAAAATTCTAAACATATTATGAGTTTTTTCTCAAGATTATTTGGAAAAAAGAGCGAAGAGACCAAAGTCGGAGGTATTGAAGACTATATGACTCTTGTCAGGGTGTATTTCCAGGCATGCTTGGCCGAGAGATTCGGTATTACTAATCTGGCTTCTCTTCCCGACTTGCGCACTTTCAAGACCACACTGCGTGTTCCTACTGTGAACAATAAACTGGGTGTGGGCGAGAAAAGTAGATGTCGGAAAATGATGAAAAGTATTTACAATACTGATGACGAATTCTTCAAGGAAATCGAAAATTCGCTGAAAAAGAACTGCAAGCGCATGCAAGACGTGCAACCCTATCTGATACAGTTCCAGGCTTTCTCGCAAGACCTCATGATGCTCACGGGCAACTTGATGAAATTCAAGTTGAGATTGCCGTCGTTTTTCAAGAGCGCCATTTACAGTATGACCGAGAAGACCGTCAATGATATCTTTCATAAGAACGACTACAAAGACCCGGCCGTGGTAAAGGCCGTGCTCGGGGTGCGTCAGTATAACGGAAAACTCGGTTTCAGCCAGAAGTGGATCACCGACTTCGTCTACCAAGTGGTGATGTTGGCAAAGAAGGAACCTAGGAAGAACGAGGAGCAAACGGCGAAGTAACGCCGTAGGTATCAGCCAAATGTTTGCCTTTCGTGCGCAAACAGGTGCTAAAACTACACATCTGCCAAAATTCACCTGTTTTTTTTGGTGATTCTAATTTTATGATGTAATTTTGTAGCCAAAATCAGAAGTATGACTGCCGAAGACAAGACTATCGCGCTTTTCTCAACACGTGTGCGACAGCTCATTATTCAGTATGAGAACCTCAAGAAGGAGAATGCCGACTTGAGGAGCAAACTCGATGAGCGCGATGGGCGCATCAAGAAGATGGAGACCACGTTGAGTGCGACGCAGAAAAACTTCGAAAACCTGAAGACCGCAAGGATGCTTGAGGTCAGCGACGGCGACTTGGAGGCAGCCAAGGCCAAACTGAACAAGCTCATCAGGTCGGTCAACAAATGTATCACGCTCTTAAGTGAGAAATGACGTGACAGATGTCTGAAGAAGGAAGAGAAAAACTACATATAAGATTGCATGTCTACGATACAGAGATTCCGATGAGGATTTTCCCTGAAGAGGAGGAATTGTATCGCAGGGCTGCCAAGCTTATAACCAATACGGTAACTACCTACACCGCAAGGGCACAGGGAAAGAAGAGCGCCATAGACGTTTTGTATATGTCACTCATCGATATTGCGCTCAGATATGAGAAAGAGTCTGAGCGCAATGACACTGCGCCTTTTAGTGATATTCTCGTAAAACTTACTTCGGAGATCGAGGAAGCATTGCAGGCCGACAAATGACGACCGGCACGGCTGCCTGTTGTCACGGGCATTCTTGCTGTCATCAGGGATGACAGCCACGTCAAGGGGATACCGAAGAAAGAAGAATATCATCAATAACATAACTTCTTATTAATAATGGATATCATAACAATAATAATTGTCGCAGTCGTATGCCTTATTTTAGGCGCAATTGCTGGCTACATGGGATTTCTCCATGTCATCAAGGGGAAATACAACGAGATGATAGATACTGCCCAAAAAGACGCAGAAGTCATCAAGGAGAAAAAAATGCTGGAGGTAAAGGAGAAATTCCTTAACAAAAAGGCAGAATTGGAGAAAGAGGTGCAAACCCGTAACCAAAAACTGCAGCAGAGCGAAAGCCGGCTCAAGCAGCGCGAGATCTCGCTCAACCAGCGTCAAGAGGAATTGGGCCGCCGCAAGCAAGAGGTGGAACAGGGACAGAAGAGAATCGACAACGAGAAGAAACTGCTCCTCATCAAGCAGGAGGAATTGGAGAAAATGCAGTCGCAGGAGAGGGAAAAGCTTGAGGAACTCTCTGGATTGAGTGCCGAGGAGGCCAAGAACCGTCTCGTGGAAAGCCTTAAGGATGAGGCCCGTACCGATGCTGCCAGCTATGTGAACGAGATTATGGACGAGGCCAAGCTCAATGCCAACGCCCAGGCCAAGAAAATCGTCATCCAGACCATTCAGAGGGTGGCCACCGAGACCGCTATTGAAAACTCCGTCAGCGTATTCCATATCGACAACGATGAGGTAAAAGGACGCATCATCGGCCGTGAGGGAAGGAATATCAGGGCTCTCGAGGCAGCCACAGGCGTGGAAATCGTAGTCGATGATACTCCCGAAGCTATCGTTATCTCAGCTTTCGATCCCATTCGCCGTGAGGTGTGCCGCCTGGCGCTCCACCAACTGGTGGCCGACGGGCGTATCCATCCCGCCCGCATCGAGGAGGTCGTGGCCAAGGTTAAGAAACAACTCGACAACGAGGTGATTGAGATTGGAAAGCGCACCGCCATCGACCTGGGTGTCCATGGCTTGCACCCCGAACTCATACGCATCATTGGAAAGATGAAATATCGCTCATCCTACGGACAGAACCTGTTGCAGCATGCACGCGAGACGGCCAACCTCTGCGCGGTGATGGCCTCCGAACTTGGCCTCAATCCGAAAAAGGCAAAGCGCGCCGGACTGCTCCACGATATCGGTAAGGTGCCCGATGAGGAAAGCGACCTGCCACACGCACTATATGGTGCCAAAATCGCAGAGAAATACAAGGAGAAACCCGATATCTGCAATGCCATTGGCGCTCACCATGACGAGATGGAGATGAACACTCTTCTCGCTCCTATCGTGCAGATTTGTGATGCCATCTCGGGTGCCCGTCCTGGTGCACGAAGGGAAATTGTGGAGGCATACATCAAGCGTCTCAACGACCTTGAGGCCATTGCCATGAGTTATCCTGGCGTGACAAAGACCTATGCCATCCAGGCCGGTCGCGAGCTCCGCGTCATCGTGGGGGCCGACAAGATGGACGACAAGGAGACAGAGGCTCTCTCTGGCGAGATTGCCAATAAGATACAGAACGAGATGACCTATCCCGGACAGGTGAAGATCACGGTCATCCGCGAGACCCGTTCGGTGGCTTACGCCAAGTAACCGACAGGCCGCTATTGCAAACCACACATTGACGTCGTTTTCCTGCGACATCAATGTGTGGTTTTTACTTCCCATCCTACCTTGAAGCTAATTTTTCCCCTATCGCTATGCAAATCTTATATAACCCTTTGTTCAGAAATGTCGTGCTCTTCCTTGCCATCGTAGTGCTGATGGTGTTTTGTATTGACAAGTCCAGACAAAACAAACGCACACGCAACGCGCTCTACAACTGTGTGTATGTGCTTTTCGCCGGTGCGGTGCTCAAACTCATCCAGATTGTCGACCTCCTGCTGCCGTTTGGTTTCATGGAACGTCAGATGATGGGCTTAGCGGTGATGGTGATGGCGGTGATTGGTTATTGGCGGTTTCTCAAGCCGCAGGACGACATCCCCTTCAACAAGGTGTTCTATTGGCTGGGGTGGATAGTCCTTGGGGTGTCGGTGGCCTTGCAGGTGGCGTTCTTCGTGATGGCGCTGATGAGTGGCGAGGATATTCAGGCATAGGAGTGCATCCCGCCAAGGAAATAGTTGACGCCGAAGTAGGTCATCAGTAAGGTGAGAAAGGCGAGAACCATGAACAGATGATAGGTGCGCGCTCGTTGGAGTGACGAGAGGGTATGCCTGTGGGCTGCCACCGCATAGGTCATGAGCGTGATGAGCGCCCAGGTCTCCTTGGGGTCCCAGCTCCAATAGGTTCCCCAGCTGATGTTGGCCCAGATGGCTCCTGTGAAGATGCCTATGCCCAAGGCCGAAAGCGAGGGATAGAGAAACAACATGGAGAGTCGCTGCAGATAGAGGGCTTTCTGGGGACGGAGGAGTGCGGTGACCCCGCATGCGAAGGTCATGCAGAGCAGCGTATAGGCCAGCATGATGATGCTCACATGGATGCTGAGCAGGGGTGAGTTGAGTACGGGCATCAGGTGACTGATTTGTGGGTTGAGTTGTCCGAGATGTGACACCAGCAGGAAGAATCCACTTGTGAGAAAGCCAAAGGTGACCATGATTCGGGCGCGGCGGGCCATCGCTATGGCCAGCCATGTGGCTATCCAAGCCATCAGCAACATCGTTTCATAGCCATTGCTCATGGGCGCGTTCCCGCTAATGATCCACCTCAGGGCCAGTACCAATGTCTGCAGCAGGGCCGAGACCACCAATACGATTCTTGACAGTCTGCCCGCAAACAGCGATACGATGGCCATGCCTAGGTTGAGCATGAAGAGCAGGGTGGTGAATGGTACACCGTTGTAGGTCCGCTCGGCCCAAGTGCGTACTTGACTGGGCAATGACGTTCCCCCATAACGCTTCTGGTATCCCTGCATCTTGCCGATACCCTCTGCCACCACGTTGTCGTGTCCTGCCTTGGCTGCGTCGCGTAGGAGTGGCATGATGGCATGGATATATTGTTGCCGGCTTTCCTCCATTTCTGGGGGCAGTTTGTCGGCTGGCGAATACCATTTCAGTCCTTCCTTGCTGCTGTAGGGGAAGAGTCTCAGTGGCACTTCCTGGCGTAATTCGAATATGAGTTGGAGTTTGTCGTCAAGTTCAAGCACATCTTTATGCAACTTGTCTTGCTGGCCCTGATAGTATTCCTGAAGCAATGGCCCAAGGATGTAGTCACCATTGCCGAAGAAGTCGTCCACCGATACATTTTTTCCTAGTCCCAGCCTTTCTCTCACCGCATCGCTCTTCACTTTGACGAGGGGCTCGTGGCTCCAGTCGGCGTGGTAGAAAATGAATCCGGTGAGCACTTGCTCAGCGCTGTATCCGTTGTAACTTCGCTTGCCACAAATCTTCTTGGTGAAGTCGAGGGCGTAGGTCTGCAATTGGCAGATGCGGCCGTTGTAGAGCATGTGGAGACGGCCGAATTGCTCGGCTGTTGTCTCAGGGAGCACGCGGGGAGCGGCCGATAATTTCTGCGTGCCACATTCAATAGACAGGAGCACGAGGAGAACTGTTGAAAACAATCGTTTGTCGCTCAGTAGTTTGCGGAATGTGCCTTGGGGGGTGATGAGCATCCAGATGAGTGATATGAAGAGCAGGGCGTAACCCAGATAGCTTACGGCGATGCCCCACGGGTCGATGCTTACGGTGAGGAAGGAACCTTTGCCGTCGGTGTCGAAACTGTTCTGATAGAGCCGTACGCCTTTTCGTGTGAAGATATTGTTCATCGAGACAATGGCCTGCATGGTGTCGGCAGGGGTGGCCACCTTGATGTGCGATACATAATCCGAAACCGACGAGGTGCCCTCGTGATAAGTGATGTCGAATCGTTCGAGACGAATGCTGAAGGGCAGTTTCTCGGGCGTGGTGCTGCCGTCATCGCCCCATTGCTCATAATGGCTGACTTCCATGCCCTCACGTAGATGCATCATGCCGCTTCTCGAGGTGAGGCGGGTGAGCAGTGCGCCGGCAAGGATGACGACAAACGAGAGATGCAACGTGAGAAGATAGGCTTTGTGCATGCGGCGTCTCACTATCCATGCTATGCCCAGGGCTGTGAGCACGGCCCAGAGGACGGTAAACCACCATGAGGCATAGATATGCGATTGAGTAAAGGCTGTGCCTTGGTACTTTTCCACAATGGTGGCAATGGCCATTGTCACGACAAGTACCGAATAGACGAAGATGAGCAGTCGTTTGAGCATGGAGTGTGAGACAAAGAAAATCTAGGGCGTGCATACGGCACGCCCTAGAATGAGTGGATTTTTAAATTGATCGGATGAATTTCACAATGGCGTCACGGTCGCTCTTTTTCAGGTTGAAGAACCTTAACGTCGACTCGTAGGCGTCGCTCTGCTTGCTATATCCGTGCCACATGATGGCCTCTATCTCGGTGCGGGCACGACAGTCGTGCAGCCGGTCGTCGGCACCAGTGAGCTGGCGCGACAGGCCACGGCCCCAGAGTGGGGTGGTGCGGCACCAGCCGGTGCGGATGTCGTTCACCATGAAGAGCCGGTGCTGCACCATGTCGGTGTAGGGCCAGATGGTCTGCTTCGGGTATTTGGGAAGCAGTTTGGTGTAGTCTCCGTCTTGGGCCAGGTTGTTGGTGT
>Ga0256407_10006433_pt1 | contig 18136 bp, 26 predicted proteins | sample RumenRJG_04DNA_FD_193489 | JGI IMG/M metagenome (GOLD analysis project Ga0256407, IMG submission 193489) | Bovine rumen microbial communities from Lethbridge, Alberta, Canada - RJG_04 | ecosystem: Host-associated > Mammals > Digestive system > Stomach > Rumen | place: Canada: Alberta...
TCAGACCTGTAGACTATGTAACTACAGACTCACTCTTTTATGCCACAGACAGTGCTTTGGCTGCCGTTGGTAATATCTTAAAAGTAAATTACTCATTATAAAAATCTTTTTGCACAGTTACTTATAACTTATGGAATACTTACCACACGAATCTGTCTATAAGAATGTCATGCATAGTGTTGGCAAGATTGTCAAGGCAAGACTCAGCGAGACCTACAAGTCCGAGAAAATATCATTCTTCATGGAGGTTAGTAAAGAATATCTTGATCGTCAAAAAAAAGAAGACTGCGGATATTAGGCTCTTGGTATTGGTGTGTCTGGAATAACAAAGCTTATATGTATTGAGCCGAATGCTGATATATACGAAAATGGTGTTTCTGAGTTTTATGACGTTGACTTAATTAGTGACCCGTAGATAATATCTTCTGTAACGGATGAAGACTGCGTTGGATATATTAAAAACAACTTCTAGATTCTCAGGAAAAACATATTCTAGCCACAAGACCATAAGAGATATTTCTTAATATGCTATTCACTCGATTCTGTAATCAGACATGATCAGAATACGCTTTTTATGAATCCGAATAAAATACAGTATGCACTAGAAATAAAACCAGAAGCTCTTGAAAATCAACTAACTAAATACAATTGGCACAAGTTGATAAGTCAAGACATCAAAGACGAAGAGAAAGACTTATCTGAAGACCCCAAGAACTTGAATGACAGGTCCGAATACGATGATAATCTTGCATTTAAAAGCTTTGTTCATAGTCTGCCTAAAAAGAACAGGTACAAAGCTACGAAAATATATCAGAAGACTGTTTAGTTAGTGGATTCATTGAATGAACTATACTTAGTAGAAAACAACTAGAAACTTATGACTAGAATCTTCATTATATTGAAAGAAAGTATTTCATAAAACTGAGACATTTAGCAAAAACTATAATGTCATTAAGAGTCTGCGAATTCTTGATCTCGTAGACTCTTTTCTTTTTATTGGCAGTCTTGCAATACTCTTCTTTGACACCTAACACATACAAAAAGTAATCATGTTGCCTCTGGAATGTCACTCCAGCGAGTGGTATAGCACGGACTACGGAAATTATGCTTAATACTATCTTTGAATAATCCAGCCTTCCCCTTGCCATCTTTAGCAGTATATTGCTGAGAGCCAAGTACTATCGTTTCAGATCCATACTCACGGTTTATCTTATCTAGAACTTCATCTATACGTTTCAGCTTCTCGAAACGCTCTTTATTATAATCTATAAAGTTTGTCTGAATTCCTGAATCAGGACAGATTCCCATGACTATCACTCCTGCACGTTTATAATTATATCCTTGTCTGAAGATTCTCTCCATGCATCTGTTTGCAGTCTGCACTATCTGTAGAGTAGAATTGGAAGGTGTAAGAAGTCTTTCCTCTGCCATGTTCCAATATTGATGCAAGTCTTCTCTGAAATGATTGGTATCAATGAAAACACTTATTGTCTGTGCCACAGACTCCTGTTTTCTTAGCTTCTCTGCACAGCGGGCTGCGAAGTTTGAGATGCTTGTACGTAATGTTTCCATATCTGAGACCATACCGGGAAAACTACGAGAAGTGCATATGCTTTTCTTCTTACTCATCTCTTCCATAGGGAGTTAGCCCCGCTGCTCGTCACTAAGAATGGGCAGTTCTTCTGCCCATTTGATTTTATATGCCGATATGAATATCGTTATCTCAATCAAACCAACAGTTTGTCTTCATTTATTTCCTTTATTAAATGTATTGTATCTCCCTAAATGTTAATTACTTTTAATTTCGTGGACTTTTTTCACTTTTATTTGGATTTCTTCCTAAAAATGCCTAAATTTGCAAAATGCGAGTTGTGCATAGCCGCAATGATGCATATCCCCACATCAATGCTGTAAATAAACAGCGAATGAAAGTGGGACGACATATTAGAGAAAGCGTTTGCTGACGCTTGGTTTTGATCGTTGAAACTTCGAACACTTCAGCCTATCAAGAACCATGCAACGGTAGATGCTCATGGGTATGTAATATGTGTTTATTTCATCTTCTAAAAGATGTTATAAGCTTTGTATACATACAGCGTGGGGTCTTCGTTGCTCATTTCGATAGGCGGGTAAGTTCGAAGACCTCAACGGTGGAACGGGCAACAGTAAGGTTCCACGCTTTTCGTACATATCTGCTCCGATATGTATCTTTCAATATAAACGTCTAACTGGAACCTATGACCATTAATACTGTGAAAATATTATGTTGGGACCTTCCGATTTTATAGGACTGGCATATCCAAGACCACTCTACATGATGAGAAATGACTCATTAAAGAAGTGGATGTTGCGCTATGGATTTCCACCAATTAGGTTACTTGTTGGTAACAAGAAACAAACAGATGAACTTATTTCTAAATTAAAGGAAAAAAACATTGAAGTTGGTAGGGATATGGAATTTCGACCAATGACTATGCATGAATTTATACAGAATAACAACAATCCTATTCCTTCTCCTAAAGGAAAAGATGGGGGGTATATTCTGCTGGATTATCAGGCAGGACTTACCGACCTAACCATCTATGATTTGTCAAAGTACATTTTAATGAAGAAAAATGAAGAAGAAAATCCTTATGAAAGGATGAATGTAGAACAGAATCTTTGGCCGGATAGAGACTATGTAGAATTTGCGAAGAAACAGGTCGTGAAGCCGTGGATTCGAACAGGATGGAATCTTATTGTTGTTGTTGATTATTCTTTCTATAATCCTTTATTTGACAGTTCAAAAGGTTTTTATGATAATATTTACAAAGAATTAGCAAGAAAAGATAAGTGGGTTGAGTATAGAGCCTTTGATATACCATAATCAATTTGAATCATGGACTTCAATCATGAACAGTTATTGATAGTTGTTTTGAGACCTGCTTCCCAGCGTGAATTTGCATAGGATTTGTAATGTAGAGAAGAAAAACAATATTGAGAACTCTCTCATCAATGCTGTAAATAAACAGAGTCTGGATGTGGGAGCTATCCAATAGAAAAAGCGAGGTTCCACGCTTTTCGTACATACCGATTACCGATATGTATCTTTTTAATACCAACGTCTGACTGGAGCCTAAGACATTAAAAAACATAACTAAAACCACAAGAACCAAGAGAAACATTAAATCCACGAATTATCATCATCTTTTTAGATGGATGTGACTTTTTGATAGATAAAGAGAAAGCCGAAACGCTTGAAAGGGAGTAGGCAATATCAATAATTGTAACAACTATGCTTAATGTAAAAACAAGTAAGTTGTCTGAACATGATTTAGTGTCGGCTGTTAAAGATATCAGAAACAGAAAGAAAAAGGAGAGTTTTTTAGCCCTTTTAAAATCTGTTGCGGAGTCTGCCAACTGGGATATAGACATGATTCTGACAGAGTCAATCCAGTTGATAAGGAAATCGGAAGGTGTGTTATCTGCACATGACGCCAAAGTTCTTCAAAACGACTTTAGAAAGGTGCTTATAGCTAAGAAATATGGAATTAGTGAAAAGTATGATGGTTGGACAAACTATTGGGTTGCAAGAGCATCGGATGACTGTATAGTTATCCAAGCAGAGGATACCAATACATCCATAATATTAAATTCAGATGGTAATCTTATATTGGATGAAGGAAAGGTACGATTAAAATCAAGAAGTTTAACTTCAAATGGCTATAATGCTATCAATAAAGGAGGTTCAGGACTTTTTTCTAGGAAAGGAAAAGAGATACTACCATGTGTTTTTATTGATGTTGAAAATCATCTTGATGGTCGTTTGTTAGCTGTGTACAAATCCGATTTGCATAATTGTTGCGTAGAATACCATTGTTATGTCAGAGAGGATTCTGAGGCTCCTCGGATGTGTGGCGGCAAAGCCTGTTTTTTATTCGATGGGGGTATTGTTGAGTTTGGTTTGCCGCATATAGTCACAGATAGAGAATACAATGCTAAAGGTATGGATGATATTTTCATGGACAAAGAACAGCGTAGAGTGAGGCGCGAACAAGCAAAAGATTTAATAAGCAAAGTTAATGAAGAACTCTTCGCTATAATAGGATCTACTCATCAACGTATGGGATAAGTAATAGCAGGAATAACTAGTGACGTTTTTAATTTGAATCGTCAGAGAAATCAGGATAATCAATGTGAATTGTCACAAGTTTTTTCCTTTTACTAAAGATAATGCCGAAACATTTTGAAAGGAGTAGGCATTATCTAATATTGATGTTATTGAGGCGTAATCTTCGTGAGAAGCATAAACTTCATACCACAACTAGCCCACTTCGTACCAAAAGAATCCTAAATCTATGATATTATCTTCTTTTTTTAGTACCTTTGCATCACTAAGTAATTGAAAACATAATAAACTATACGACCATGGCTAATCAACCGATTCATATTGTAGATGGGAAGAAGAACTATTTCTTTACTCCTCAAGAGCTTATATTAGTATGTGCGAATGGTAATTATTGCGACATCTGCTTAACAAACACTGTGTATAAATTAGTTCGCATACAGATAGGGCAATTATGGCAGAAGATTAATGAGCAACGCCCTATTATGCATCATTTGAGAAGGGCAGGTCGCTCGTATATCATAAATCTGGATTGGATTCAAGTGACAGACACAAAGAGTGGAACTCTGAAATTGAAACTGACAAACGGTTTAATGGAGATAAATGATATACCGCGTAAGCATATAGAAGCGTTGTTGGAAGAATTCTCAAAAATTGAGAATGATGTGTTGTGTGACGTGTTTCTTGAACAGAAAGTGTTGCGTGTTCCTGTAGAAGAACTAAACGAAGAGCATCTTAAATCCGATGGGTTTGAGTATGTTGACTTAGGGCTTCCGAGCGGACTTCTGTGGGCAACACAAAACTTGAACGAGTTTTTTCTTCCTCCGTATTACGCATGGGGCGAAAAGTATCCGAGTGGAAACTACGATTGGCCTGAGTATATACATTCTGATGAGGACGGAAAAAAGATAAACAATACGCATGTAGATTCGAAATATCTGTTGCCAGAATATGATGCCGCCCGCCAAACCAGAGGCGGAGGGTGGAGAATTCCGACTAGTGAAGAGTTTGAGGAATTGAAAAAAGAATGTCACATGTCATGGTGCAAGACGAAGGATGGAAAGAAAGAAGGGACGTTGGTTACGGGACCTAATGGAAATCGTATATTCCTTCCGGCTTATGGTATGAAATGCGGCCGTGAAATAAAGCTTTATAAAGAAAGATGCTATTATTGGTCTTCAAAAGAGGATTCCGACAGAAGGGCTATGGCACTAGTTGTGTGTGGAAAAGAAGGATTTGAAGATATTAGTTCGATACGAGACATAGAAAAATGCTCTGGACTTTCCATACGACCTGTAATATCTCCAGAAGATGTAAGTATTGAAGATAAGAAAAAAAAGTGTGTGCTCTTTTTCGGCAACATATATCCTTCAGAGGATGACAATGTTATGCGAAACACTTTTCCTGAAATAGATGGATGGGAGATCAAAAAAATTAACCTCGAATTTTACTCAGATCCTTCGGTTCCATCAGATTCTTGGTCTCCAGAAATACTTATGAAGCGGATCTCGAAAATATGTGATAAATACAAACCAGATGCCATTGTAGGTTATCGTGCTTCGTGTTTCTTCTGCAAACAGTTTAATCAGTACAAACGTTTTCTGTGGGAGCCTGACATCCAACCTTCTGATGAATTAAAAGGAATTCTGGAGTATTATGAGGAATACGAGTCAGAAGACCAGAAAACTATAGATGAATTGAAACTGTTGATTACGCAGTATGAGCCACTAGAAGAAAAACAGTCTTCCGAAAAGGTTGAAGGTGATTGTTGGGTGATCGACGATTGGGATTATGTGGAGCTCAATGATCAGTATTCTGACTGTAATATTGTATCAAATCGTGGACTAGAATTGGTAGTAGGATGGGGTGCTGCATATATGTTTCCTCTAATAAATGAGGTGCTTAACGGTACTTATAAAGATGCAAATGGCAAACAAACTCCGTATGGAGAGAAGTATGATCTATGGTAAGTCTGAATACTGAACTCACAGAATAAATGAGAAGAGTATATGAAGCCGACAAAACGATTCGTCCAGAATGATGATGCGATAACATATAATCAACGTATGTCATTGAATGAAATGGCACAGTTGAATGTTAATGAAAACGGGTTGAGTGGAAAAGATTCGTTTGACTCAAACGTATATCATGTCTATGTGGCTGGTGAGGGAGGTCGACAAAAAACTCCACATTTCCACATAAGGCATAAATCTGAGGGATGGGATATCAGGATGAATATGGATGGATCATTTCATTCTATCAAGACGAATTCTTCAGAACGCCAAAATAGCAAGGATTTTGCAGATATAGAGGAAATCTCAAAAAATTGGGTGTTAAAACTCTGCACTCTTGATGACAAATTAACAAACCGAGAATTAGGCGACATCTTGTGGATTGCCATGAATAGTTGAACATATTACAGCTATTCGGCAAACTTCGTGTCATAAAATGCTTCATCCAAGGCTTGGATTGTATCGGTAGGGCTACCCAAGATAAGATGAAGAACATCACTTGAGAAGGACTCCGACAAAGCTGGCCCGGTTCTTCGTTGAGAGTGATTCTTTTTATTCTTTGAGATTATGATAGGAAAAAAGAATCTGATATATAATGATGAGCGTGAGATGATAGATGAACATACAGGACATCGTCTTAATGAAATAGCTCAAATGAATCCACCAGAAGAAGAATTGGGCGATATAGATATTCTGGTATATGTTGAGTCTGAAGATTATAGCATGAAAGAACCTCATTTTCACTTCTGTAAAGACAAAGTAGGAAATGGATATAAGTATGCTGTTGATATAGAAGTGAAAATAGGAGACATAGATGAAATGACAATATTGTGTTCTGAAACAGGCTATATGACTTGGAGAGGGGTAGAAGAATCACGCCAAATAATGACAGAGTGGCTCAACAGAAAAGCTTATGATGCAGAAATGCTTAACAAAGAAGCTGTAAGACAGACCTGGAACAGTTGTAATATATCTAATAGAGGAAAGAAAGAAGAATTATAATAAAACAGAGACATTTAAAGAAAATGTCTAGATTCGCAAAACACAATTTGCATTTATTATCAGATATGAAAAATCAAGTCTTACTAACAGAATCACCTTTACAATACTCTAAACCGAACTTGGAACATAAACCTTCAACGAACAGCTCGTTTTCTTGTTCTATGTTGCTTATTACATCTCTCATATTCGATTTGCTACCGATGTGTAACTATAAAAACAGAAATAATAACAATTGTCAGCGCCACCCATCCAGCCAATATCACCGACTAACATTTTCTTTGATATTATCTCATGTGCTTTTTTTTATTTTGGTTAATTGTTCTTTCTTAGCATACACGGCATCATTTTCCCAATATTCTAAGCCGTATTTATCACATATATCTTTAACGAACTGCTCGTTTGCCTGTTCTATAGCACACAGTTTTTTTTAACGAGTTTCTTTTCTGTATGTCTTTAATGATTTCGTTTCTCTAAAATGAACTTCTTTCTTGTATCTTTTTAATGATTTCATATCTTTATCTCCTTTTTAATCATGTATATCCATAACGTTTCCCCAAAGCTGTATCTGCTATAGGTACTCTTCTTGCGAACTCATCAAGATTTCATTCCATTTTTTCTATATTTACATAAAATGATTATCCGCAATATTCCCCAACTTAAATAATCATAAAAAAATTAGTCATTGTTTGGTAGTTTGACCATCAATGACTAATTTTGCAATTAGCAACTGAAAAGCGAAGTGTTTTCTTTTGTACCCATCAGTAAGACCGGGTCGTTGAAAGTTCGAGTGTTGACGCATTCCGCTCTTATCTGGAGGCATCGCCGCTTGATATATAACTGTTAGACACTATCAGCCCGTAGGTTGCTTTTTATTTATCATTTTGTTCTATTGCTTTTTTGACGATTTTTGCAACATCTTGCATTATTGATTCATATAGTGCTTTCTTTTGTAAATATTGTACATTTTCGTGCATATTTCTGAAGTTTATTGCTTCATATACATGAATAATATAGTCGTTATTTTCGTCGGTTTCAACTTTATATTCAAAATACCAATTAATTTTAGTCCCTCTTCGTTTCCAAGTTGCTTCTTTATAACCCTTTATTTTATGCTTCTACAAAATTGGAACTTTACCATTGTCTTTTATACTTTGAATAGCATCACATACTTCGTCTATATTCTTCTCCATTTGTTCTTTAGAATATGTATGCTTGTATTTCTTTCGTACATTATGATAAAATGTCGAAATTGACTATAACGCCTTTTTATTAACAACAACTTTCATAATTTTGAATAAAAATCATCATTTTCTTTTTTAAGAATTGCTCTCATTTCTTCTACTGTAACCCACTCACTACGAGGAGCTAATTTTGGCAACTTAACATTAGCATATTTTTCGTTAAGTTCTTTGCGTTCTACTTCTGTCGTATGATTATTCATTGTATATGTTTTTTATTTAAAATTTAATTTATGCAAATATAGTCATTTTCTATGAATTGACAATGCATCTACTTTATTTATTTGGCTTATTTAGGTGTTCTGAAACATTACCTCACATTTTTTAGGAATCGTTTCTCTATTTATCTCAATTTTCTGTATGTTCTGTGAGTGAAGTCGTTCTGGTATGATACAGTGGCGAACATCAGTCTGTCGAAGAGGTCGCAGTGTCTTCTGTTGAACTTGTAGCAGAACTCATTAAGATAGTTCTGCAAGAACTCTGGCTTGATGCTGTGGTATATATCAAGCAACTGACGCTTTGTGTTGCTAATCATAATATGAACCCAAGGCAGCACTTTGCTGATGTCCTTCGGCTGAATGACTTGTGCTGTGTGTTCTTTCACCAAGTTCTTAAAGTGAACGTATGAAGTCGAATCATCTGTTGTCAGTGAAGCATCGCTGTCGATGTTCTCCGCCACTTCTACATCTATCGTCTGTGCCTTTAGATTCGGTATGACAATCATCTTAATATGACCCACAGACTTCTTGATTGTCTTTTTCGAGTCCTCTGCTGGCTCATTCTCAGTCATGACGAGCACTTTTGTCTTTGTCTGACTGCCGCAACCCTTCTTCAACGGCTCATCACCGTTGTACTGTGTAGAGAAGAAACCTTCATCGAGTTCAATACTACAAGCAGTTTATACTCGCTGTCTCTTCGGCCCATTGTATTGCGCAACTTGTGCATCAACTCCCATATTGGCTGGTAACGCTTGTGTCCTAACTGACGCTGTAACTCAGCGGCAGAGAACGTCTTCTTAGTAGCAGTCAGAAGATGAATAGCGATGAACTAGTAGAGCATCGGCAACTTCGTGCCGTGCATAATCGTACCAGAAGTCAAAGTCGTTCTGTGACCGCAGTTCTTGCACTCCCACTCGCTTCTGTTCTTCTTCCAGTAGTGATGAACGCAACCACACTTAGGGCAGATGATACCTTTCTGCTCTCTGTATGACTTAAAGTATGCTCTGCAACTCTCTTCGTCTTTGAACCGTTTCGTGAACTCCAATATATTCATATTCTTCTGTCTTTGTTATTATACTGTGAAGGTACAAAAAAGTTTCGAGACAGAAGAATATTTTCACGTCAGTGGTATGAAATGCTCTGTCTGGGGTATGAAATACTTGGGGAGTATTGCGGATAATCATTTACATAAATATATCACCTTCAACAAAGAACTGGGCTGAATCTTTCGGAATCCTTCTCTGGTGATGTTCTCCTTCCTATCCAGAGTTGCCCTACCGATACCCTTCAGGCTTCAGAGAAGCGTTATACACAGCAAGCATAGCAATTATGTTTATGCTTGACATGAGCTATTTTGTATTCTCAACATAGAATGAAAAACAAAATGACTACTATTAACAAGCATGGCCATAAACCTGTTAGGAAAACGAAGTCTAAAAGTTCGAAAATGAAACTCCCAAGCAAATACAACAGATAGCCTATGCCAATGCCGATTATAAGACCAACTACTATTGCTAACATAATTATATTTATTTTAAAAGTTATTTCTTTAATACGGAATCAATTGTTGAGAGATTTGATATTACGGCAATAGATAAATCTATCTACGTTTCTTATGCATCAAAAAACGCTTCCAGACTCTATCCGTTTCTGACAACATCCATACTTTGCAAGAGATAGAAAAACATACTAATTCTATATCAATATTAAATTGATTACTCCAACCTAACAAATATGCGTCATTATCAGTCGCCGATAATGTTTTTTTCTATAAAGCTATCGATAGATGATTTCATCCATTCAACGATACGAGAAGCGCTGGCAGATAGTTTGACACCAGGATCAAATGCTGTCGGACTTATATACTGAACACTGTCTGGTATTTCAATTTCTTTCAATGAAGTACCGGCAAACGCTTTTTCTCTTATTGCATAGATTGTATCGGGGAGCTTTACTTTCTCTAATGAGCTGCATCCACAAAAGCAATACTCAGGAACTGTTTTTAACCCAAGCGGCAGTTCTATCTCCTTCAGTCGGATACAACTTTCAAATGCTGACTGCCCAAGAAGCCTCATGTATCTTGGAAAAGTAACTTTTCTTAGTTCTTCCATACCAAAGAATGCTCTCTCTTCTATAGAAGATACATCTGAAGGTATTTCATATTCTTCGATACCTCTGAAAAAAACATAATCCGCTTTAAGCAAAGTTCTCCCATAATCGGTAAAAGACACTCCGTTTTCTAATGATGTTGAATACTTGATTCCATGAACATAGACACTAATAGCATCTCTTATAGAAAACGTTTCGTCTGTTTCGCATACAGGAATCGTATTAGGATAATACATCATTAAGAACTTACGCTTACTTTCTTCGTCACATGTTTCTGAAAGCAGTCCGAAGCAGTAAGTATGTTTTTCTTTGTCTTTCTTCCTGTCATAAGAAAATTGTTTTAACTCCAGCTCCTTGAACTTCTCTACTTCAGATGGGCTGACTAATGATGAGATCATTAATTGTGGGTTTAAACATATTCTGTTATAACCAACCAACTGATGAGTGTAAAAGCAAGCGGCTCCTTCTGCAAAAATAATATCCGGGTGTTCCTGTTCAAGTACATTGTCAATGCTTTTACAGGCATTTTCATAATCTGTCACATCTATTATGACACGAACAACCCTGATGTCGATAAGCAATTTCCTTAGCTTGTCAACAGCACTCTCAGATACACTTTCCTTGTTCTGATGATATGCAATAAATAATAAAGTATCTTTTTTCATTTTCTTTATGTAAAAAAGCAGCCTACATCCTTCTTGTCAGCGATTCGGCATCCTCTGTTCATCTGCAAAGATACGAAATCTTTCGTAGTATGAGTCTGGTGAAAGCATTATTGGTATGAAGTCCCCAGCTCTATGGTACGAACTCATTCAGTCACAAATCATGGATTGACGAAACTCTGCAGTTTTATTTCCGTGCAATTAGGATAGAGCTGTTGAATAGCAGATACTATACAGTCATAGTCTGCTTGTTTCACTTCAAGTTCAAGACAAAAATCAACGATAGGTCCTATCTGATACTTCTTGTCGATATACGTAAACTTAACATTCTTAATCTTTTGCATAATTCCATGTGATTTTGATCCTGTATGTGAGGATATTGATTTGACAATGAGATGTATTTTGTTATATATTTCCTTCAATTTCATGAAACATATCTTCAGCTTTTGAATAGCCATGAGAAAGATACCAATCAACATCAAGCTGATAGTCATTATTAGTACTTACGTATAATTGATCTGAATCGACGATTTTTTACCAGTCGCATTGATTAAATGTAGTTTTCTCATATTCCAACTTATTGAAAAGTAACGATTCGACATCTTCGGCATTATATATTGCTTTAGAACCACGAACTAAAATAGTCTCACAGTTCATTAAATCTAATATTCTTGAAAAATGTTCTGATATGTTTTTTGTAAATTCTTTTGAGTATTCTATTGCTATCAGACATATACTGTTATGTTATTGTTTTGATAACGATACAAGCGTTGTCGTTTCCTATGTTCTAGAACACAACGAGAACACTATAAAGCAGAAGATTGTAATCACTAATGTTCCTACAAAAGCCACCGTTGTTGAGTTGTACTCCTCTGGATTGTCATAATCCGTTTCTTCCGTATAGATTATTTCCTCTTCTGTGGAATCACAATTTTCATCGAAGTCATCAGTCCTGTCGTATAGCTGAACGTCTTCTTCATAAGTAGCATCATTCTTTTTCATAATAGCATTATTTTGAATAATTAAATATCGAGAGTGATAGAACTATCAATTATGTGTGTCTCATCCCCAAGAGTAATAACAAGACATCCAGATTGCTAATTGAATCTGTTGCCAAATAAGTTTATTACATGTAGTTTGACAGGTCCATATCTCTGTATGTTTTTTACGCATAATGAAATGGTTGCATCTGTCGATAATATGTCATCAAGAACAAGCACCCTCTTCCCTCTAATCAATTCAGATGCTTTCTCAAGTGTATATTTGTTATTTGGAGTTACTATACGTCTTATGAACTTGATGTATTCCTTATCCATTTGTGATGCCTTGAAATATTTTCCTTTCATATAGTCAAAACACAACTCTATCTTATTCAATATGTCGTCTCTCAGCTGTGATGCCATAACAGAATCATTATCACATTTCCTTAAACTATATTTCCATATTGTTCCTAGGTTTCGCGAATTGTATGCATCAACTTTCGTAGTACTATAGAATAAATCTTCGACTTTGTTGGTCGCCTTGACTTGCTTGAAGATTACATCCATGAATCTTTCGTTGATATTATGTGAAGTCGGAACCTTTATGATTGTGTCATATTCTTTGTCTATGAGTTTGCAAGTCTCAAGAAAATGTAGGATATATCTATGAACATCATCATCCGAAATCTCAAAATGCCATCTATGTGGTTCTTCATTCTTGTTCTTCAACGCACAAACGAATGGGTTTTCATACATTTCTTCTGGTTCTCCTTTCAATGCATTTCGTTTGAAAAGGTGAAAAACATAAAAAGACTTCCCGTAGAACCAGTGCTTCTCGCATTGGACCGTATCATTGCAGAGAACAACACCATTATCTTGTTCTTTAGCCAGACAAATCTTCTTGTACTCTTTGTCAATAATGAGACCCTCTACGAGAAACCTGTTTTTCTCATTCTCTTTGTTTTGACAAAAAGCTTCATAAAGTATATCTGTATGATTCTTTGCTGCTGTATTCATATTGTTCATTGCAAATTCATGTCTATTCCTGCTATGATGTGAGGACTTATACTGATATCGAAGGGCTATATCTCTAAATTTTTGCCCAATAGACTAAACACGGTAATGTTATTCTTGTCATTGAGAGATCTAATTGTTTTGAGAAGATGAGATATTGTTGTACCACTTGTTGCAATATCATCAACTATTAACACGTTGCTGTTTTCAAGACACATGAACAAGTCCCTGTCTTTTTCATCTTTGAATTTATAATAGTTTTTGATATAAGGCCTATATTTTGTCTTCTTAATGTCTCTTGCAATAGAGAAATAGTCGCTCTTATGTATATTGCTCATCAAATCTTCTATATTTGATAGTACTTGCTTTTTCTGGGCTTCGGTATATCTTGCCTTTCCGCTTGGCAGGATAGAATCTAACACTTCAACAGAGAATCTCTCATAATCAAATTCAATTTTAGAAGGTAGCTCTTTGATAAGTTCAATACTGACATACTTCGGTCCAGCCCATCTTGACAGATACTTAATCATGTCTCTTGTCAATTCTGACATTGACTGTGGATATACTAAGGTATCGTATTTGATTAGATTTATATCTATGTCCAAATTACGTACAGCATTTCCTATGAATGTATTCTTGTCTTTTACAGATACAGAAACATCAGGAAATTTTATGCTCTTAATGAAAAGTTCCCGAAGTGAAGAATCAATATCAGGATCAAATTCATATCCATAATAATAGCATTTGTTGAAAATAGTGCTCTGGTAACCAACGCTTCTCAACCTGATAATGCCACTCTCATTGTCATGAGAAAAACTGAACGAGCAATTATCTTCTTCCTTGTTATATGTAATACCTTTTATAGAAAGGCTTGTATTATTATTTTCTCTCATATTTCAATCAATTATAATTGAGATTATCAATGTGGTATTTCCTCTGGACGAACAAGATCTTTGTATTGATCTTTATACGTCTAGATTTTTCATGTTGCAAAATTACAAAATCTGTTCTGTATGCACCAACTTATTATACGAGTATGGTACGAACGCGTCAGTTTATGGTATGAAGTGTATGTGGGTGTGAGTATTTTCCTAAACAATCCTAATATAATTATGAGTTATTTTAATTTGTTGTTGGTTCAACTTTTTGACTTCCTACCAAAAGGGAAATGCGTTAGCAAACCATGTCTTTGTTCCTGTATTCTCCGATGTAAGGTAGTAGCAACTCCAATTCAAGTCCAATCCAGCTCCAATCCAAATCCAATATTGAATTGGATGTATATTGTCTTTGTAATGTCATTACTATTGTTATATTCCATACTTCATACCTTAAATCGACGAGTTCGTACCAAAGACGCTTCTGATTTGTATATGTACAGGGGAAATTTACTATATTTGCACAAAATATTATTTTTATGGAGAAAATAATAGAGCATTATATAAGTATAGGATCAAGTCTCCCTGAGATTATATGCGAGAACGAAGTAATGAATTACGGACGTTATCGTATAGAAGCTTATAATCGAGATAATCCTGATGATTTGGCATACATATCAAAGAACAGAAAGGCTATTAAGGCGTTCTTTGATGCAGGACATGAGCATTTCCAGAAAGATAACTTCTATGGTCGTTTGTATGCCGATTCCATCAAGGAGAATACTGCCTTGCTGAAAGTTGCAAGAGACATAGAAACAGAGAAGATTGTGGCAATGACTGTATATTCTTCTAAATGTGGTTGCATGACATGTGTTGGTGGATCCAAACTCCTCACAGATGACTTACGTTTAAGAGAGATTGCTACTCATGCATGGATACAAATTATGCAAGAAGATGTGAAACTCTTTGGGCAGTTCGTATGGATAGAGTGTTCTGCTGTTGTAGAGGATACTTGGGAGGCTCTGGGGGGTGTAAAGATTCCGCATACGTATCTTGATATGTTCATGGATGAAGATACTTTGGCTGATATTATTCCATGTAATGATGATCCGTATAGATATCGTAGGAGAGTGGCAAAAGGTCATCAGGAAGCGTGGTTGGTGAATAAAGTTATATTGGGGTTCCCTAATGCTGATGTACTCAAACAATATATTTCGGACAAGAGTGTCATGCTTGATGAATTGTGTCTGCAATATAAAGATGCTTCAAGTTTTGATGTCCTTGAGCGTATCAACTACCGTATTCTACCTGAAAATATATGGAGCGATTTAAGACTCATGGTACACTATGAACAGTTAATGCATTATTTCGAAGAATCGTCATACGAAGGAATAGTCTTTGAGATGACCGAGAAAGAATTGAATGTTTTAACTCAATGTACATTGAGAGCACATGATGCAATCGGACCAATAGGCGCTAAAATCTGGGATACGGTTTGGGCATCAGATGACTATCAGGAGTTCATTTCATTACTTACTCGGACAATGGTAAATATCAATCGTTCTAATGTAATCAAGACAAGAATCTTTGGTACAGATAAATTAGAGCCGGAAGAGTATATATTTCCCACAGACTATTGGTTCAAAGTTCAATGTCTTTTTTAAGAATACATAAGTGACAATATTTGCAAAAACATTTATAATGAATGAGGATAAAAGGATAAAAACAAATGAAGAATTCAACCCATCAAGATGGATTCTTATTGATGAAGCAGAAGAAATGTTGGTTGCTACTATCTCAAGAATTTACGATGAAGTTCATAATAAAAAATATGAATATGAGTAAAAAAATCATAGTAGAAGGTTATGACATTAGTCAGTTGCCACATATTCCAAAAGATAGTAAATGGGTTACTATCTCAGAATTTGGCATACAGTTAAAAAATGAGATAAAAAAGATATATGAAGATAATACAAAGAAAAACAGCAGAAGATATGAGATCATTAAAGAGATACAGAAAAGAAGTTCATTTTAGGAAATTGAATACCATTGAACTGGAAAACGAGCAGTTTGTTAAAGATCTATGTTCCAAGTACGGTTTAGAGTACTGGAAGGGAGATGGCGTGTATGGTGAAAAAGAACAATTTGAGACGATGAAGATAGTTTATGAAATAATTTCACAGAGGATGGAAGTTGGTGAAAAAATTCATTGGCTTGATGGTGCTGATAACTGCTATGCATTTAGTTTCTATAGTAAACATCCTGTGACATTATGAATCTACCTCATATGTTATTAGAGGAAGACTATAACTTTGTTTGATGTGCATATGTTGGCAAACAAACTACAATAAAGAGAATTGGAAGTAATATATTGTATGGTGAATATTTGCATACAATAACTTTAATTTGATAAAATATATGATGAAGAATAATGACAATGGTTCTCGTGGTAAGAATCAGATAATAGAAAAAATAGTCTCACGTAAGAAAGTCAGTCGTGAGTGGTTGGATGCTCATGGCTTTATACCTTTAAAAGAAGTAAGAAAAAGTATAGAAGGCTCTAATTATGTCGGTTGAAATTCACATGGGAGTCGAGAACTTCTTTTATACTGATAGTTTGGTAAGAAAAGAATAACCACCATTATGTCTTGAGTGGATGATGTCTGGTTAATCAACAAATGAATCAACAAAAACTTTAGCGAATATGAGCAAGAATAAAAAATATATTTATGAAGGTATTCCTCATGAATTCTATGAAGGAGAAATGTCTGATTTGGGCTATAAGTCAGAAAAAGAGGCCGTTGAGTATGCTATGAAATTATTTGATGAGAGAGTTAGCAAAAGTAATATAAAGATATTAGGTTATGATATAGATTTTCCTGATTGATGATCTGATTAACACAATCATTTAAGTATATAGACACATACTTATGCATTTATTAGGTAAGGTACAATGTGAGTTAAAACAAATTGACTATATTTGCTTAAAATTAAAAAAAATGAGTATATGAGTAACAACAAAAATGATACTTACAAAGGAGTTCCTGTTAAAAAATTTGAAGGAAAAATATCTGATTTAGGTTATAAGTCTGAAGCAGAAGCTGTTGAGTATGCTTTGAAAAGATTTGATGCGGCAGTAAGCAAAATAAACAGAGAAGTGTTTGGTTATGACATAGATTATCCTAAATGATAATCCGATTGGCATAATCATTAAAGAGTGTAAACACATACTTATTCATTTGATCATTAAGTAAGGTACAATGTGAGTTCAAATAAATTGACTATATTTGATTGAATATTAAAATATTAAGTTTATGGGCAATAATAAAAAAGACATTTATGAAGGTATTCCACATGAATTTTATGAAGGAGAAATGTCTGATTTGGGCTGTAGGTATGGAGAAGAACTTATTGAGTATGCTTTGAAAAGATTTGATGACAGAGTAAGCAAAAGTAATATAAAGATATTAGGTCATGATATAGAATTTCCTGAATGATGATCCAATTAGCATAATCATTTAGATGTATAAACACATATTTATGCATTTGATCATTCATAAGGTACAATGTAAGTTCAAAGAAATTGACTATATTTGCTTGAAATAAAAACATTATATTTATGAGTAACGATAAAAATGATACTTACAAAGGCGTTCCTCTTAAAAAATTTGAAGGAAAAATATCTGATTTGGGCTGTAGGTTTGGAGCAGAAGCCGTTGAGTATGGATTGAAATTATTTGATGCTGGAGTAAGTAAAATAAACAAAAGAGTATTAGGTTATGACATAGATTATCCTAACCTGCATAATTCATAGAGGTTTTCTCGTCTCTGATTTGTAGCTGTTTATTTTATGGCATTAGCCTCACGCGACAGGATTGTGCCGTATTACTATGTGTTATGATAAGTTTTTTGAATTCAGCA
>Ga0256407_10006434_pt1 | contig 18136 bp, 11 predicted proteins | sample RumenRJG_04DNA_FD_193489 | JGI IMG/M metagenome (GOLD analysis project Ga0256407, IMG submission 193489) | Bovine rumen microbial communities from Lethbridge, Alberta, Canada - RJG_04 | ecosystem: Host-associated > Mammals > Digestive system > Stomach > Rumen | place: Canada: Alberta...
TCGCCAATGCTGTTAGCGGCTGGCCCTTTGGCGGGAACGACGAACTTTGGGGATATCTCAGGAACGCCGATTTTGTGACGGCCGATGGAATGCCGATTGTCCTTCTGTCGCGGCTTCTAAGGCGTAGACTTCCCGCGCGTGTCACAGGCGCGGACATGGTGCCTGCGATCTGCCGTCGTTGCGCCGAAGAAGGGCTCAAGGTCTACGTGCTTGGCGGCGACAAGGATGCAGTATCTGAAGCATTTAAGAAGCTCCACCTAACCATCCACCTTCGCCAAGGCTACGGCGGACAAGCCCAACCACCTAACCACTCAACTACCATACTCGTCGGACATGACGATGCTTTTGTGAAACTTGATGAACAGCAGCCCGAGATCGTAGAGCGCATAAACGCTGCAAAGCCGGACATCCTCTTCGTCGCCCTTGGCAACCCAAAGCAGGAACTATGGATGGGTCGCAATGCGTCGAAGCTCGACGTCGGTGCGATGGTCGGTATCGGCGGAACGTTCAACTTCATCGCAGGCAGGGTCAAGCGTGCTCCCAAGTGGATGCAGAAGTCAGGGCTTGAGTGGATATACCGCATCATTCAGGAGCCAGGGCGACTCTGGCGTCGGTACGCCTACGGGCTTGTAAAGTTTTCGTGGCTCTCGCTTCTGCACGTTCTGGGCAAGTATCGTGGAGTTTGATACAATACTGGCATGAAAGAACAGGAAAGAGAAGAGCTGCACCGTACGATATGGGCGATCGCGAACGACCTCAGAGGGGCCGTCGACGGTTGGGATTTCAAGCAGTATGTCCTCGGCATGCTCTTTTACCGCTACATCTCCGAGAACCTTGCCTCGTATGTGAATCGCGGCGAATGGGACGCGGGAAACAAATCGTTTGAATACGCGAAGCTGAGCGACCGCGAAGCCGAGTCTGCGAGACGCGATCTTGTGAGCGTCAAGGGCTTCTTCATCTTTCCAAGCCAGCTCTTCTCGAATGTGCGGGAGAAAGCGGCGAAAGACGAGAACTTGAACGAGACCTTGAGCGGCGTCTTTCGCGCAATCGAGGACAGCGCGCGCGGCACCGAGAGCGAAAGCGACTTCGCCGGACTATTTGATGACATCGATGTAAACTCAAAGAAACTCGGCGCGACGGTGGAGCAACGCAACGATCGTCTCGTAAAGCTCATGAACGGCGTCGGCGAGATGAAGCTCGGCGACTACAAGGACAACACGATCGACGCGTTCGGCGATGCCTACGAGTTCCTGATGGGCATGTATGCCTCGAACGCAGGCAAGTCTGGCGGCGAGTTCTTCACGCCGCAGGAAGTAAGCGAACTTCTGACGCGTCTTGCCGTTGGTGACAAGAAGGAAGTCAACAAGGTCTACGATCCGGCATGTGGCTCGGGGTCGCTTCTTCTCAAGGCGGCGAAGGTTCTCGGCAAGGAGCATGTGCGTCTCGGCTTCTTCGGGCAGGAGATAAACATAACGACCTACAACCTCTGCCGCATCAACATGTTCCTGCACGACATCGACTATGACAAGTTCGATATCGCGCTCGGTGACACGCTGACAACACCGCAGCATTGGGATGACCAGCCGTTCGAGGTGATCGTTTCTAATCCGCCGTACTCGATCCGCTGGGAGGGTGACGCGGACGCGACACTCATCAACGACCCGCGTTTCTCGCCTGCCGGAGTCCTCGCACCGAAGTCAAAGGCGGATCTCGCGTTCATCATGCACTCGCTCGCGTTCCTTGCGACGAACGGCACGGCGGCGATAGTCTGTTTCCCTGGCATCATGTATCGCGGCGGCTCGGAGAAGAAGATTCGCCAGTATCTCGTCGACAACAACTATGTCGATGCCGTGATACAGCTCCCCGACAATCTTTTCTTCGGCACCTCGATTGCGACCTGCATTATGGTGATGAAGAAGGGCAAGCGCGACAACGCCGTCCTTTTCGTAGATGCGAGCGAAGAGTGCGTGAAGGTCACGAACAACAACAAGTTGACCGAGGCCAACATCAAGAGCATACTTGCGCTCGTTGCGGAGCGTAAGGAAAAGGTCGAGCACCGCTCGCGGCTCGTGCATCGAGACGAAATCGCCGAGAATGACTTTAACCTTTCGGTCTCCACCTATGTTGAGCAAAAGGACACGCGCGAGAAGGTCGACATCGTGAAGCTCGAGGCCGAACTGAAGGAAATCGTCGAGCGCGAGACGAAGTTGCGCGCCGCAATCGACAAGATCGTAGCAGAGCTAAGGGGAGGTGTTGGATGAAAGGTGGTAAGAAAAAAGTGGTAAGAAAAGGTGGTAAGAAAACAGCTGGCCTCCTGATGCCGTCTCGGCGAATTTCTATCTCCGAAGCCGACTACCAGATGCTGTTGGAGACTGCTGTTGCGCAGATATCTGGAGCCAGGAGTGCGCTGGCCGTCCAAGTTAATGCTTCGGCCATGTCGGTTTATTGGAATCTAGGCAAACTTCTACACGATCGCAAGGTGGAAGGCGGGTATGGCAGCGGTGTAGTCCCCAGACTGTCGCGCGACTTGAAGGTTCGATTCCCAGAAATGGGACTTTCGCCGCGCAACATGTGGAACATGAAGCTCTTTTACGAACGGTATGCCAAGTCAGGCAAGAAACTGCTACAAGCTGTAGCAGTTTTAAGGTGGGGGCATAATCTACTTCTTCTGAACAAGAAGCTTTCGGACGCCGAGACGTTGTATTATGCGTCAGAATGCGCGGCAGGTAACTGGAACCGCGACATGCTGCTCAACGCCGTCAAGATGAAAATGCATGTCATGTCCGGTTCGCGAAGGGCCGGAGCCAACAACTTCAAGAACACCTTGCCTGCGGTACAGGCTTCAATGGCCGCCGATCTTCTGAAGGACACGTATAACCTTGGGTTTCTCGGATTGACCGAGCCGGTAGCGGAGCGTGAACTGGAAAGGCGGCTGATCGAGAAGATCAAGGTCTTCATGCTTGAACTTGGCAGGGGATTTGCCTACATTGGAAATCAATATCGGCTTGAATACAACGGCAAGGAGTATTTTGTCGATATGCTCTTTTCTAACCGGAAGTTAAACTGCCTTGTCGCAATAGATCTGAAGATCGGCGAGTTTAAGAGTGAATATGTGGGGAAGATGAATTTCTACCTCTCGCTCCTAGACAAGTTGGAAAGAGAGGAACGCGAGAACAGGTCGATAGGCATCATACTTTGTGCGGAAAAGGATCGTCTTGACGTGGAGCTTGCATTGCAGGACGTCAACAAACCAATAGCGGTCAGCGATTATGAGCTTTTCATTCCGCAGAAAGAGCTTCAAGCGCTGGTCTTGAGTGAAATGAAAGCCATGTCATGAGCAAGCTCAGCGAGATGATCGCCCGCCTCTGCCCCAACGGAGTGGAGTATAAGCGCTTTAGCGAAGTTTGCTTTTATATTCGCGGCGTTACATATGGCAAAAGCCAAGAAATTAGGAATGGTGAAGATGGCTGGAAGGTGTTGAGGGCTAATAATATAACATTGTCGACAAACTCATTGAATTATGATGATGTAAAAGTCATAAGCAAAAATGTGAAAGTCAAACCAGCGCAGTTGTTAAGAAAAGGTGATATCCTTATTTGCGCTGGAAGTGGAAGCAAGGAACATGTCGGCAAAGTTGCATACATTTCAGAAGATAGCGATTACACATTTGGCGGCTTTATGGCTGTGGTTAGGGCTCAAAATGCCGGCGTTGATACTCGCTATTTGTATCATGTCTTGACGAGTGCTCTTTTTATAAACTACCTTAAAAGCGCTTTGAATAGCACAACAATTAACAATTTAAGCAACTCGGTTATTGGTCCGTTTGAGTTTCCTCTCCCGCCTCTTCCCATACAGCGCGAAATTGTCCAGACACTGGACAATTTCGCAAACTTGACAGCGGAGCTGACAGCGGAGCTGGCGAAGCGAAAGAAGCAATATGAGCATTATCGAGATATGTTGCTGAATTTCACGGGGGGGGGCAGATATGATAAGTTTGGTGACGAAAGGGCGTCGCCTCATGTTGAATGGAAGCGGCTGGGGGAGATTGCAGAGATACAAAGAGGGCGTGTGATGTCAAAGGATTATTTGCGCGAACATACTGGTGAATTTCCAGTATATTCATCACAAACCGCTAATGAGGGTGTATTTGGCTACATTGACACCTATGATTTTGACGGAGAGTATTTGACTTGGACGACTGATGGAGCAAACGCCGGTTCTGTTTTTTATCATAATGGTAAATTTAGTATTACTAATGTTTGTGGACTTGTGAAGACAAATTGCGATGTGTTGAATGTCAAATATCTGTATTATTGGTTAGGGGCCAATGCAAAGAAATATGTAAGCTCTGGTATGGGCAATCCCAAATTGATGAGTAATGTAATGGCCAGTATTAAGATACCATTGCTGTCGCTCGAAGAGCAGGCAGCATTGGTATCTATCTTAGACCGCTTCGACTCGCTATGCAACTCGCTGACCGAGGGGCTGCCGGCGGAAATCGCGTTGAGGAAGAAGCAATACGAGTACTACCGCGATAAACTTTTGAGTTTCAAGGAGGCCAGTTGATGAGCGAGCTCGCCTTAGTTGCCGAGACCGACAAGTATACGGTCGTCGGAAGCTACGAGCCAGAGAAGCAGAACTCGCTTCTCTACGAGAGCGAAGCCGCGCTCGAAAAACGGTTCATCGCGCTTCTCTGCGAGCAGGGCTATGAATACCTCGATTTCCACACCGAGGTCGAGTTGATCGCCAACCTTCGCTGCCGACTTGAGGCGTTGAACCATATAAAGTTCACCGACAGCGAATGGGAGCGCTTCTTCAAGGCCAAGATCGCCGACGAGCGCGAGGATGAGCGCGATAAGACGCGCAAGATACAGGATGACTATATACAAATTCTCGAGCGCGACGATGGTACGACGAAGAACATACGGCTCATCGACAAGGCGAATATACACAACAACTGGCTTCAGGTCATCAACCAATATGAGGCAGAGGGCGGTACAAGGGATTGCCGCTATGATGTCACTATTTTGGTCAACGGTCTGCCGCTTGTGCATGTAGAACTCAAGCGGCGCGGCGTTGCGATTCGCGAAGCGTTCAACCAAATACGCCGCTATGGGCGCGACTCGTTTTGGGGTGGTTCGGGGCTCTACAACTATGTTCAGATCTTCGTCATCTCGAACGGCACGCACACCAAGTACTACTCGAACACGACGCGCCTAAGACACCTCAATGAATTTCACAAGGCCGTATCTCGTCGCGGCGGGCTCGGCGGTCGCAGATTCACTTCCAACTCGTTCGAGTTCACGAGTTGGTGGGCTGATGCCGAGAACCGCACGATCGGCGACCTTGTAGATTTCGCGAAGACCTTTTTCTCGAAGCACGTCATTCTGAATATTCTTACGCGTTACTGTGTGTTCGACACGAGCGAGACGCTGCTCGTGATGCGCCCTTACCAGATTGCCGCGACCGAGCGCATCATCTCGCGATTGCGCGTAGCCAGCAACCACGGCTGGGAGGGCTCGACGCGCGGCGGCGGGTATGTCTGGCACACGACTGGAAGTGGCAAGACCTTGACCTCGTTCAAGACGGCGATTCTCGCCTCGAAGATGGATGGCATCGAGAAAGTGCTGTTTGTCGTCGACAGGAGCGACCTCGACTATCAGACCATAAAAGAGTACGATCGGTTCCAGAAGGGCGCGGCAAATTCCAACACCTCTACCAAGGTGCTTGAGGCGCAGCTTGGCGACCCGAACGCGAAGATCATCATCACGACGATTCAGAAGCTCGGCGTGTTCGTCACGCGCACGGCCGAGCATCCAGTTTTCAAGTCACGAGTGGTAATCGTTTTCGACGAGTGCCACAGGAGCCAGTTCGGAGAGCTTCACCGAAAGATCACCAAGGCGTTTCGCCGCTACCACATTTTTGGTTTCACAGGAACGCCCATCTTCGCGGCGAACGCGGGCGCGATGGGAAGCGCCCTCGTTCGCACGACGCCCGAGGCGTTTGGCGATCAGCTTCACGCCTATACGATCGTTGATGCGATAAGAGACGGTAATGTGCTGCCGTTCAGAATATCGACGGTCAACACCGTCAAGATGAAGGAAGGTGCGAGAGACAAGCAGGTCGCTGCCATCGATACCGAGGAAGCGATGCTTGACCCGCGCCGAATATCAGCGGTGGTGAAGTACATCATCGACAACTTCGACCAGAAGACCTACCGGCGCTTCAACTCGATTCTTGCCGTCTCGTCTATACCGGCGGCGATGCGCTACTACGACGAGTTCAAGCGGCAGATGTCTGTCGAGGGGGCGCGGCGGTTGAAGGTGGCGACGATTTTCACCTACAGCGCAAACGAAGACGATGTTGAGGACGGCTTTCTCGATTCGGGCGGCGATCCATCGCAGCTGCCACAGCAGAGCCGCGATTTCCTCGAAGGTGCAATCGCCGATTACAACGAGGCGTTCGATACTAACTTCGACACATCGGGCGAACGGTTCCAAAACTACTACCGCGACCTCTCGCAGAAGGTGAAGACCCGGCAGATTGATGTGCTTATTGTCGTGAACATGTTCCTCACCGGCTTCGACGCGACGACGCTGAACACGCTTTGGGTCGACAAGAACCTCAAGATGCACGGGCTCATACAGGCGTTTTCACGCACGAACCGAATTCTCGACTCGGTGAAGCGGTTTGGCAATATCGTGTGCTTCCGCGATCTACAAGAGGCGACGGACGAGGCGATTGCGCTCTTCGGCGACAAGGGCGCGAAGGGCGTCGTCCTCATACGCACCTTTGATGAGTACATGAACGGCTATGTCGACGACAAGGGTCGCTATGTGAAGGGCTACAAGGATCTGGTCGCGGAACTGATTGCGCTTTTCCCGCTCGGCACTCCCATCGTAGGCGAAAAGGCCGAGAAGGACTTTATCTCGCTTTGGGGTGGCGTCCTCAGGATGAGAAACATTCTCTCTGCGTTTGACGAGTTTGAGGGGCGCGATTTGCTCGCGGTGCGTGACCAGCAGGATTATCAGAGCATCTACCTGGACATGTACGGCAAGTACCGCTCTCACGAGAAGGTCGAGCGCGAGTCGATTACCGACGACATCGTTTTCGAGATGGAACTCGTCAGGCAGGTGGATGTCAATATCGACTATATCCTGATGCTTGTCGAGAAATACAGGCGAGAGAACTGTGAGGACAAGGAACTGAAGGGCGCGATAGACAAGGCGATTGGCAGCTCCCTCGAACTTAGGTCGAAGCGCGAGCTCATCGAGGCGTTTATCGCCGAGGTCAATGCGGACGGCAACATAGCTGACCAGTGGATGGCGTTCGTGCGCGAGAGGAAGCGTCGCGACCTCGCGGAGCTGATCGAAAAGGAAAACTTGAAGCCGGACGAGGCCGTGAAGTTCTTCGAGGGTTCGCTGCGCGACGGTGTGCTGAAGACGACAGGCACCGACATCGACCAGATATTGCCGCCGCTTTCGCGCTTCGGCACGGCGCGGCAAGTCGCAAAGGATCGGATAATCGCTGTACTGCAAATTCTTTTCGAGAGGTATCGCGGGATAGGAGGTGACGAATGAGAATCGCGCACGTTTTGAGACGGCTTTCGTTTGATGACTGGGGTGGTACGGAGCAGGTCGTCTGGAACATTGCCAAGGCGCAGAAGGCCGCGGGGCACGAAGTTCAGATCTTTGCGACGACTGCGCTGTGGCGGGGTAACGGGGAACGGGTAACGGGGAACGGGGAACGGGAAGTTGTCGAAGGCATTGAAATACTGCGGTTCAAGCCGATCTATCCGTGGTGGCCGATGCCGAAGCGCCTTGTAGACGAACTCGACAGGAAGGGCGGCAATCCGTTTGTGCCGGGGCTTGGCAAGGCACTTCGCGAATGGAAGCCCGATGTCATCCACTGCCACGCAATGGCGCGTATTGCCGAATTGTGTTTAAGAGTTGGAGTGCGGTGCATTATTTCTCTGCACGGTGGTGGAGCCAATGTGCCTGACGAAGAGGCGAAAAGTTTAAAGGCGCCGACGCGCGGACGGCTCCCGTGGGGAAAGATGGTCGACATCGTGATGGGCTGGACGCGTCGTGTACCCGAGGACTTTGATGGCATAGTCTGCGTAGGCGAGGACGAATATGAACGCTACCGGGCGAAGCACCCTCACGTGATGTTTTTGCCAAACGGCGTAGATACGGCGATATTTGAAAGTGTGGGAGTGAGGGAGTGTGGGAGTGAGGGAGTGTGGGAGTGTGGGAGTGTGGGAGTGAGGGAGCGTGGGAGTGTGGGAGTGAGGGTGGACACGCTGAATGCCCCCACTCACCCACTCACAACTCACCCACTTACAACTCTTCTTTGCGTCGCCCGAATTGACCGGCAGAAAAACCAGATGATGATAGTCGAGGCGTTGGCGAAGCATCCCGAGATGACGGCGCGGTTCGTAGGCCCCGTCACTCAGCAGGACTATCGCGCCGAGCTTGAGCGCCGCGCCGTCGAACTTGGTGTAGCAGACCGCGTCGCGTTCGTAGGCGCGCTTAGGCCTGGGAGCCCAGAGCTTCTCGGTGAGTATGCCAAGGCAGATGTCTTTGTCCTGCCGAGCCGACACGAGCCGTTTGGAATCGTTGTTCTCGAAGCCTGGGCTGCCGGGCTCCCTGTCGTGGCGAGCGACGTGGGCGGGCTTGGCAGACTCTGTGCCTCGCATCCCGAGGCGGCGCTGACGTTTGCCCCCGGCGATTTTGATGCCATGGATGGCGCATTGCGGCGCCTCATGTCGGAGAGCGATCTTCGTTCGCGGCTTTCTGCGGCCGGACGTGCAGCGGCGGCTGAATATGACTGGCGGACTCTTGCCTCTCGCCTAGTTGATTTTTACGCCGAAATATGATTAAATATACGCCTAATAAATGCAGGAAGACGAACTTACAGAAGAAGAGCGCGCAAGGTTGCGTGGTCTTATCGCATTTCAGAAGGTAGTGCTGGGCATTGCCTTGCGCTGGTGGTTTGTTTTTGTTGTCGTTTTTCTGTCGCTTCTCACGCTTTTCTCGGCTTTTCTGTGGATGCGCGGGGCAAAGAGCGTGAAGCGCTTTGAGGCTACGACGCGACTTCTTTTCTCGCCAAAGAAAGTGTCCAGAATCGATGCCCTCGGTGACAAGCAGCTAATGACCATCCTTGAGAGGCCGTCCCTCAAGCGCAGAGTGCATGAACTTGTCGACATGGAGCCAATGGAGCGCATGTGCCTAACAGTTGACCTGAAGATCGACCAGAGTCGTCGGCAGAGCAACCTGTTCACTCTTACGGCGGCCTCCAAGACGCGAAAGGGTGCCTATGCCAAGGTAAACGCATACGCCGACATTCTCATCGATGAATACGTGGAGTATCGCTCGAAGGATCTCGAGACCTGGCGTCAGTCGCTGGAGGCCCGCCGCAAGGAGCAGATGGATAAGATTTCCGACATAGACGCCGAGGAGGCGGCATTCAAGACGACCACTGGCGCGCTTTCCCCCAAGGAGTCGCTTTTGGCCCTGAACATGCTTGTTTCCGACCAAAGGAAGAACGCCTCCGCACTCGGCGTGGAAGCCGCCAACGAGGAGTTGAAGAAGCGCAAGCAGGAGGAGATTGTCGGGAACAGCGGGGCGGCGGTGATTGCCAACGCGCAGGCGATACGCAAGAGAGCGGACGCGATAGCGGCAATCGACAGCGAACTTGTGCAGCTGCGCGAGAAGTACACGGACATAAATCCCAAGGTGGCCGGAAAGATGCAGGAGCGCGGCGAAAGGATGGCGGAACTCGAGGAGTTCCTGAAGTCCAAGGGCGTAGAGGGGCTGAACATCGACAAGATCGACAAGATCGAGAAGGCAGCGGGGGAGCTTGCGGAATGCATAACACGGCTCGAGGCGATCCAGCAGAAGCGCGATGCGCTTGCGCAGGAGATATCCGACAACGAGAAGCGCGCGTCAGAGCTTGCGAAGATTGTGATGGACTACGAGCGCATAGAGGTTCGCCGTACCGACCTGACTGCCGCCGTTAGGGATATCGACGACCAGCTCAGCGGCATCTCCTATGCGATAGGCTCGCTTCGAAACGACCTTAGGCAGATCGAGCGGTCCGATGGAGCGGACGACAACGGTCCGTTCGGCATGAAGAAGGTCGTGTTTGCCGTCGGCGGCGCTTTTGTGGTCGCGGGCGGCTTGCTTTTCTTGATAGTTGTCGTCGAGCTTCTTTTCGGCAAGGTTCGCGACGGACGCGAGATAGCCGTCTATGACGGAATATCGTTCCTCGGATCGCTTCCCAAGTCCGGGACGATGCCGGAAGACGAGGCGCGCGAGGCGATGGGCGTCGTGGCGCTGAAGACCCTGCTCGCGGCCAAGGACGCCAAGACGATATTCGTGTGCCGGCTCCCAGGCACGGAGCGGAACGTTGCGTTTGCGGAAGCGGTCGACTTCACGGCGACGATGTCTGGCGCGAGAAGCTTCCTCTTGGACATTGTCTCGCAGTCCGATTTCACTCCGCCAGAGGGCGCGGAGGAGATGATCGGCGTGGTGCGCAGCGGACAGCACGGATGGTTCCCGGTGGCCAATCGCTTCGCGCTCGCCCCCGCAGAGCTCCAGATGCTGAAGGCGGACATCGCCGCGCTCGGCGAATCGTTTGACAACGTCTTCATCCGCATCGAGGACGTCGTGCGCGTAGGCGGGACCTTCTTCGACCAGCTTCTTGAGATGTCCGATGCAGTGCTGCTTATGGTCGGTTCGGGAAGCACGCCGCGGAGCTCGTTCGCGTTTGCTCGCCGTCACCTGAAGCAGTCGGGCAAGATCGTGATGGCCATAGCCGCTGATTCGAGCGCAAAGAGGGTCCGCAAGGACATGGAGGTGCTTTCATGAGGATTTCCGCCATCTGCTGTGTAGCCGCGGCCGCGCTTTTGGGATGCTACACCGACAGGCTGACGACAAGCTACGACGATGTGTTCGAGATCTCCAGCGAGGACGAAGAAAGCGCCGTCATAGACGAGAGCGGGCGCACGGCGGAGGACGAGGCGCGTATAAGAAAGCGCCTCATGGAGCTGGAGATGGAAGAGGAGCCGGCCTACCACATGAACGCCGGCGACCAGATAGAGATCCGCGTCTACGACCATCCCGACCTCGGCATGAAGACACGCATAGGTCCCGACGGAATGGTTGGCATAGCTTTCATGGGGCAGGTGAAGTTGAGCGGACAGACGATAGCCCAGGGAGCCGAGTCGATACGCGAGGGTCTCGCCCCTTACGTGAAGAACCCCGTCGTGAGCATAACCATCATCGACGTGCAGAGCGAGACTGCGACTATCGCCGGCGCGTGTGCGAGACCCGGCGTGTATGGCGTCTCGAATGCCACGAGGCTTGCGGACTTCTACGCCATGGCAGGATCGAGCGCAGAGCGGCTCTTCAACGGAGTGGAGGTCGATGTCGCCGACCTCGAACATTCGATTTTCGTAAGAAATGGCGAGCTGCTGCCGGTGGACTTCATCAAGGCGATCAGCAAGGGAGACGCGTTGCACAATATCCGAGTCCGCAAGGGCGACTATGTGTTCATAGCGCAGCGCATGGAGGCTTCTGTCATCATCTGCGGGGAGGTCAAGAATCCTCACAAGCGTCTCTTCGAGGGCGGGATGGGTCTCTTGGAGACTCTTACGGCGGCTGGGTGGATGAAGGATACCCACTGGAGTCATGTAATCATAATAAGGGACGGCCTCTCGCATCCGAAGCTCTACAAGGTGGACGTCGACGGCATACTCGCCGGAAAGTGCCGCAACGTTCCGCTCAAGGCCGGCGACATAATCTATGTGCCCAAAGACGACCTGTCGGAGTACAATGTGTTCGTGAACAAGCTCATGCCGTCGGCGCAGTTATTCAACCTCATCGCAGGGCGCGCTAATACTTTCGGCATGGACCGCAATAACAAAGACTGACGTAATGAAATACGCCGTCTTTTTCCTTGCGCTTTTTGCGATGCTGCCGCTCGGCGTGGCTCTCTCCTTCAACAGGCGCTGGATCAAGTACGCGGTCTTTGCCATGATTGCCGCTCTTGGGCTGTATCAGTCGACTGCGATAAACTTTTTCTCCTACGAGGACTATAGGGGGTCATCGCGCGGCATGGAGGTGAGCTTTGTCCATCTCCTGTCGTTTGCGCTTCTCGTCGCCGCCGCGTTCAAGCGCCGCCTTCCCAAGTTGATCCCTTCGTTCGGTGCGTTTTTATATGTCGTGTATTTCTTCCTGTGCCTTCCGTCGTATGCGAATGCGGAGAGCATGCTCTTCTCCTGGATGGAGACGTGGAAGATGATAATGATCTACATGGTCTACCTTTCCATAAGGGCGTATCTCAGCATGACGGAGAATGTAAAGGCGATTGTCGGCGGTTTTGCCGTCTTCGTCGTCTGGAATTTCATTCTGATTGCAAAAGACCATTTTGCCGGCGTCTACCAGCCCGATGGCGCGTTTCCGCACCAGAACTGCCTCGCGATGGCAATGCACCTGTTCGCCGGAGTCTATTTTGCGCTGTTTCTCCTTGGCGGATTGCGCAAGTCCATTCTGAACGTCGTTGCCCTGGCGACGTCTGCGGCATGTATCGTCCGCACGTATTCCCGCGGAGCGATTGCGTTGGTTCCGGTTTCCTTCTTCATCACTTTCGTCCTGTCGTTTGTCGGCGCTGCAAAGGGCGCATGGATGAAGATTCTCATGCGGATCATACCCATTGGGCTGGCCGGACTTCTCGGAGTTGGCGTCATGCTCCCGCGCATAATCGAACGCTTCGAGAAGGCCCCGGAGGCATCTGCCAACACCCGCGTCGAACTTGCGCTTTGCGCGAAGGAGATGATCATCGACGAGCCGTGGTGGGGCGTCGGAATGAACAACTGGGGCATCAAGATCAAGGCTCCGTACGAATACGCGGCGCGCGCAAGGCGTGACATTGACTTCGCCAATGAACAGGAGGACGGAATCGTCGAGACTGTTTACCTGCTTGTCTGCGCAGAGTGCGGCATTCCTGCGCTCGTGGCAATGTTGGCCTGGTTCCTTAGGTATCTTGTCCTTTGCGTCAGCCTTTCCAAGAAGCTGTCGGGAACGTACTATGCGGCGATTCCGGCGGGGCTTGCCGGCGGACTTGTCGCATGCTATCTCCAGAGCTGCCTCGAATGGGTTCTGCGCCAGCAGATGAACCTGATCATCCTCATGGTGTTCTTCGCGCTGCTCGACCATCTCGCAGCCAACGCCGCAAGTCTGAAGAGCGAATCTGCAGGGAAGGGGGTTGCCAGTGCATAGTATGCTGACAGTCCTCGCCGCCTCTATGCTTTGGTTCCTCGATCCGTATACATCGCTGTACCAGACGGATGACGACAGGGAAGGACGTTCCCTCGCTTCCGAACCTGGTTTCTGGCCGTCGGCGAACGGACAGGAGGATCCACTCGCGAAGAATCCAAAGGCACGCGTCCTCTATAGCGTCTTTCGGCAAGGCGACAAGCCGTTTTCGGACTACGATCCCGCAAAGCCAAGCCCGCTCTTCAAGATAAACCAGGTCGGCTACGACCCGGACCAGCCGAAGTTCGCGTACCTTGGCGCGTGGCTGGGGCCGAAGCTCGGTGCGTGGAAGCCGAGGTGGAGGGAAGAGGGAAAAGGGAAGAGGGAAGATGGAAGATGGAAGCTTGTTGATGCGAAGACTGGGATGGTCGCGTTCGTCTCGCCTGTCCCGCCTGTCCTGCGCGTTCTGGACGCGACGACGAAAGAAGGAACGCCTTTCACTGGCGAAGAAACCTACGAAATTGATTTCTCGTCAGTCACCAACGAAGGCACCTACTTCATCCGCGTTGATGGCGTGGGTCGAAGCGCGGACTTCCGGATATGGCGCGGCGCGGCGGAGGACGCGTTCAGGGTTCACATGGGCGGGCTCTACCAGAAGCGCTGTGGAATCGCGAAGTGCGAGCCCTATACCCACTGGACGGCAGGCGCGTGCCACACGAACGTCGTGCGCGGCTCCTTCGCCCCAGAGGAGGGGAAGATTCCGAAGGGCGTCAGGTGGTTCGACATCATAAGGCACAACACCGACTGGGAAAATGGCGAGCGGCTTTCGGTCGTCGGCGGATGGCACGATGCCGCCGACTACGATCGCCGTCCCGCTCATCTGAACATCGTGAACGACCTCTGCGCCGTATATCTGATGAAGCCGTCGAACTTCACGGACGGACAGCTTGCAGTGCCGGAGAACGCTAACGGAATCCCCGACATACTTGACGAGGCGGAGTGGGGTCTCAGGCATCTCCTTGCCGTGCAACAGAAAGACGGTGGCGTCGGCACGTGGATCGAGTCGACCGGACACCCTGGCCCCGGGAATGTAGCGGAGCGCGACCCGATGCGCTATGCAGTCTCCCGCGCGACGCGCGCAAGCTCCCTCGCATACGCCGCGCACGCCTCGCTTCTCGCGCGGTGCCACGAATCCTTCCGTGCAAAGTATCTCGAGTCCGCGAAACGCGCGTGGGATTTCGCCATGCGTTCCGAACCGTCGTCCGAGACTTTTATAGTCAAAAGGAAGCGGCTCAAGATATTGACCGACGTGGAGGAAGTCTACTGGAGGGAGTCGACGGCGCTCCCGTCGGCGTCTTTCATAAAGGCGGCAATAAATCTCGGCGCGCTTACGGGCGAAAAGTCCTATCTTGAAGCACTCGACGCGAAGTCCCGAGAAATTGACGAGGACTTGAAGAGGAACGAATGGCGCTGGGGTGCTCTTACCTTCGCGGGCGAGCGGGAGCTTGGCATTCCGCCGCAGGCGGCGAAGTTGATGGCGGAATGGGAAAGACGTCTTCTCAATCGTGCAAAGGACATGCTCGGGCAGATTGACCAGGCCTACGCATATCGCTGTCCGTGGTGGGCTCCTGGGAAGGGCTACTGGAACGCGATGGGCTGGGGGAACTGCCTTCCGCTTCGTCGCGCGCAGACGCTCGTTGCCGCGCACCGCATAAAGGGTGACGACGCGTATCTGCGCGGCGTATTTGCCGCGCTCGACTTCCACAACGGATGCAACCCCGTTGGCATGACGCTTACGAGCGGACTCGGGCAGGTGTACCCTGTCTCGTTCCTCGACTTGCCGTCGTATGTGGACGGAATCGCCGAATATGTTCCCGGCATAACCCCGTACAGATGGATCTACGGAATGCCGGCGAAGGCGGTGGAGATGGTCTACGGAGGCGACAAGGAATGGGCGTCCAAGTGCCCTATATGGAGAAGATGGGGCAACGTCGAGAACATGACGGTCGCGGCGAGCGAATACACGGTGTGGGAGACGATCGCGCCTGCGGCGTCGGTATGCGGCTATCTCCTTGAGCCTACGGGAACGCCGCCGCCGGTCAGGCCTGCGCCGGCGAAGGACGTGAGGAATCTTCCTGGCTACTGGGCGATGCCGTAATCGGGAAAGCGCAACTTCGGATGAAACTTGATTTCAAGAAAAACGTGAAGCGAAACATGGTCGCCAATGCCGCATCGAGCGGCATACGGCTTCTGTTCCCGTTTCTGAACCGTACGCTGTTCCTTTGGCTCCTCGGTCCCGCGTATCTGGGGCTCAATGGTCTTTTCGGGTCGATCCTCGGCGTCCTCATGCTGGCCGAACTCGGTTTCGGCACGGCCGTCGTATGCTCGATGTACAAGCCCGTCGCCGACGACGACCGAGAGCTGCTGTGCGCCTACCTGAAGTTCTATCGGACGATTTACCGCTGCGTGGGCGCCGTGATCTTCTTTGGCGGGCTTGCCCTCCTTCCGTTTCTCGACAGGCTTGTCCACGGCACTGTTCCGCCCGACATAGACTTGCATGTGCTCTATGTGATCCACTTGGTGAATACTGCGGCGAGCTACTTCCTCTTCGCCTACCGCGGCGTCGTGCTCGGTGCGCACCACCGCAACGACGTTGTCACGAACATCCGGACCGGGGTCTCCATCGCCCAGTACATCGCGGTGTTCCTGATTCTCCTCGTCACGCGCAACTACTACCATTACGTCCTTGCGACGGTTGTGTTCACCGTCGTGCAGAACGTCTTGCTCGTAACGGCCTCCCGCAGGCTCTTCCCCGACATAGAGCCGCGCGGCTCGCTGTCGCTGGACGTGCGGCGCAAGGTAGTGTCGGACGTGAAGTCCATATTCATGCACAAGGTAGGCAGCGTCATCACGAGTTCCACGGACAACCTGGTGATTTCCGCTTTCCTCGGGCTTGTGGCCGTTGCCGCGTACGGCAACTACTACTACGTCGTCACGTCGGTCGCAGGGCTTGTCGCCGTCGTGTATTCCTCGATGGCCGGTGGCTTCGGCAACAAGATATACACCGAGTCCAAGGAGGAGAACTTCAAGCTCTTCATGCGGATGAATCGTCTTTCCATGGTCGTGGTCCTTTTCTGCTCCGCGATGATGGCGGCGATGTATCAGCCGTTCATGGCGGTGTGGGTGAAGGACGACCCGTCGTTGATGCGCCATGCGCTTACTCCGGCGCTAATGGTCTTTTACTTCTACATCATGCAGTCTCGCCAGGTGCTGCTTGAGTTCAAGTCCGCCGCGTCGCTTTGGCGCCAAGACCGCTGGAAGCCGATTGTCGCAGGCGCCGTGAATCTCGGCTCCAACATCCTGTTTGTCCTGTTCCTTCCAGACGCCTACAAGCTCGACGGCGTCATCTTCTCGACGATCATCGGCTTCTCGTTCATACAGATTCCGTGGGAGTCCCACGTCGTGTTTTCGTCGTTCTTCGGCAAGGCCGAGGCGCGCGCATACTGGCGCGCATATTTCGGCTTTGCGGCGTGTGCGCTCGTGCTGTGCGTCGTCGCCTGGTGGACGGCGTGGATCATTCCCGTCGACGGCATTCCCGGCCTTGCCTTGAAGGGCGCCGCGTCATCCGCGACGGTGGCTGTCCTGCTTTTTGCCTTGTTCAGGCGCGACGTCTCCACGTTGTTGCGCAACCGCAAGTCGGCATTTGCAGAGGAAAGGAGGTCTTGATGAAACGTGACAATACCATTGTGACGATTGGCGACATAAACTATATCTGGGGGATATTCCTCCTGATCGCCTCTGCCCGCAGGGCCGGGATGGACGAGCCTTTTCTCGTCGGAGTCAAGAAGTTCACGCCGGAGGCCGAACGCATTTTGGCGCAGTTCGGAGACGTTCGGGTGCTGTCGCTGGACGGCATGAAGCGTTCGCTTACTTGCCTCAAGGCGCATGTCATGCTGAACGTCGACACTGAATACGCGACCTGGGCCGACTCGGACGCCTTCTTCACCGGAAACGTCTCCGAAATCCTGACGCCGTCTTCCCCGGAGGAAATACACTTCCGCCTTCGCGCGCCGTTCGAAATGCCCGGGGCGTTCAGGGGGCATACCTTCGGCGAGGACGGCAAGTCCATCCCGAAGGCGATTCTCGAGGCCTGGAGAAAGGACATCGAAGACGTGGCGGGCGGGGCCCGTGGCGAGCCGAGGTATGCGACGTCTGGCTCCGCTTCGTTCTGTTCCTTCTCGATGGCGCGGTTCAGGAAGTTCGCCGAGATATGGCATGCACTGCAGATGAAGGTCTTGCCGGAACGTGACGTCGGTGTCGAGGACAGGTCCCTGCTCTACTACCACCAGCTTGACGAAAGCACGCTGAACGCCTGCCTCAATTTCGTTCCCGATGCGCCGCGCGTACAGGACGTGTACAGAATGGACAAGGACCGCGACAGGTTGTTTGTCCACTTTATTGCAAGGCCGAAGCCGTGGGAAGGGTGGACCAAGCGTGCGTTCATGCATTTCGACGAGTACGTGTCCGTTGTGGAATGGGCGGCCTCGCAGGGCCTCGCGCTTCCCGGTGCGATACCTGGATGCCTGACCCGTTCGCGCAAAGGGCTTATGCGCGCGCTGATTCCGTGGATGACCCTCAAGCCCAAGATCGCAAAACGGCTTAGGCGCCTTTTCTGACTGCACGGCCGCCTTGCGTTCTGGCGGACTGATTATGCCAGGATCTTTTCGAGAATCGCGTTCTGGCGTTCCTCGAATTTGCCGCGCGAGAACTCCAGCGCCCGTGACTGGCAGTGCCTTTGCATAGTCTCCGAAAACGCGCTGTCCGAGACGAGGCGGGCGAGTTTGGCGGCGGCGTCCTCGTTTGTCGAGTACGAGAGT
>Ga0256407_10006435_pt1 | contig 18134 bp, 11 predicted proteins | sample RumenRJG_04DNA_FD_193489 | JGI IMG/M metagenome (GOLD analysis project Ga0256407, IMG submission 193489) | Bovine rumen microbial communities from Lethbridge, Alberta, Canada - RJG_04 | ecosystem: Host-associated > Mammals > Digestive system > Stomach > Rumen | place: Canada: Alberta...
AACAACGCACCCGCCGTATCCGGCCCCACGTACAGGCGCCGCACAAAAACGCCCCGCCCCGCAAGCTCCAAAAATCCGCCAATATGGTCCCGGTGGTTATGGCTCAGCACCACCCACTCTAGCGTATCGACCCCGCGCGCCAAAAGCGAATCCACCACGCCGACCGAATCAGGGCCGAAGTCGTACATCGCATAGCGCCCGTCATATTCGAGGAGCACCGCAAGCCCCTGCCCCACATCGATTGCCGCCACATGCATCGTCGATTCACCCTCCGCCGACCCGCTCACGTACATGCAGCCGCTCATCACCGCCGCGACAACCAGAATCCAAAAAAGCTTCATAAGACTCCTTTTTTAATTGTTCCGTTTATATAACACGCTTTTTTTCGCGAATTTGACCCTAAACACCCCTCACAAAAGCGAAAATTTTTACAAAAACACCATTTTTTACTATCTTTACTACTAATTGAGGTCTCTATGCAATTACCTAAGTACAAAAAGAAGAAACGCATCAAGCTCAAAGTCTGCCAGGAACCCGGCTGCGGCCGCGAATTCTGGGGTCACCCGATCGCGAAGTACTGCGAACTGCACCGCGACATCAAGCAGCGCCAAAAGCAGAAGAAGGATATCGAGAACATCGAGTCCAAAAACATCATCTTCCGCCACAACTACACGGAAGCCATGGACCTGGAATTCAAGTGCTGCCTCGAAGGCTGCAACAACACGTTCACGATCCGCATGTTCCCGAAGCAGTACGTGTACCCGCGCTTCTGCATGGAACACAGAAACGACTTCAAGCGTGCAAATTTCCTCCGAATCATGCAGAAAAAGTAGTCGCTACGCGCTAAAAACAAATTTTTTGGAAAAAAGTTGTTGCCATCCCTTGAAATTTGGGATGGCTTTTTTATATTTGGTCTCGCTACATGGTGGATGTAGCTCAATTGGTTAGAGTCCCAGATTGTGATTCTGGATGTTGCCGGTTCGAGTCCGGTCATCCACCCGAAAAAGACCTTGCGAAAGCAAGGTCTTTTTTCATTCCGCGATCAACCGTACGCAGGATTTCCGCCTACACATTTTGTGAGTCATAAACGACTCGTAAAAAAGATCCCGCCATTTTTCATAGCGGGACCTACTCCTAGACACCTTCCAACTCCCAAGTACAGGAGTTCAAAGAAAGTTTTTAGTCCTTCACGCAACGGACACTTTGTCCATAAGTTTTTGAGCCTTGGTACAAATAAAATTTGGTGTATTGGTTATTCATGTTCGAATACTGCGCTTCATACGCATCTTCCTCTTGGGAAGTCCAATAATAAACATCAGAACCAATATTACGCCAGCTAGTTTCAGAGACTCTTCTTCCGGTCGGGAGCGCCGTAAATCCATAGGCATCCACGCCGTTATTATTTTCTGTCCCGGCATAATCCCATCCAGTCAAAGCCTTGAGGGTATCGCCAGCCACGCCCGCGTTCCCTAAGTAAACGCTCAACCAACCCCATTCATCGCGATTCGGCAAGTGCCAACCGTCTGGGCAAATTCCCTGTATGCGGCGTTCGCCAAGTTCGCATGTCTTGCCATAGCCGCAATCTAACGGAGCAACCGTATCAGAGACAAGCGCCACCGAGTCAATTGCGGCAGCCCAAGTGTAATAGCGACCCGACACTTCGCAATATTTTGCACTGTCACGGTAGCACCAGCTTTTGCCCTTCAAGCTCGGGGTCCTGACGCTATCAGAATAGTTCAGGTTTTCCGCCATCCAGACCTTCGAATAATCCCTTTCTTTCACTACGATTTTCACCACCTTGTACACACGCTTGTCACGCGGGTCAATCATCGAGTCGTACTTGATATTCGGATTAAAGCGGGCTTCTTTGGGAACATCCCAGCTCCATTCTTTCGTCACAACATCGCTACTGCTAGACACAGCCGCACTGCTACTCGATTTTGCAGAACTGCTGCTAGATTTCGCATCGCCAACACTAGAACTTGAAGAAGATTTAATCGCTGCAGTCGAAGGATCACCCTTGATGCAACGTACACTCTGTCCATATTTTTTTGAACCTTGGAATAAATAGAATTTAGTATAAATGTTGTTTATATTCGAATATTGCGCTTCATACGTACCATCCTCTTCGGAACTCCAATAATAAACATTAGAACCAACATTGCTCCAGCTAGATGTAGAAACCATCCTTCCGGTCGGAAGCGCTGCAAATCCATAGGCATCTACGCCGTTATTGTCAGCCGTTCCGGCGTAATCCCAGCCAGTCAGCGCCTTGAGGCTATCTCCGGCCACGCCAGCGTTCCCCAGAGCTACGCTCAACAATCCCCATTCATGGAGCGTCGGCAAATGCCAGCCGTCAGGGCAAATTCCCTGCACTCCGCGATTAATTCCACACGTCTTGCCATAACCGCAATTCAGCGGATTCTTTGAATCGTTTGCCAAAGCCACAGAGTCTATCGCCGCCGCCCAAGTGTAATAGCGACCGCTTACCTTACAATTTTTCTCATCATTATTGTAGCACCAGTTTTGGCCTTTCAAGCTCGGCGTCTTGACGCTATCGGCATAGTTCAGGTTTTCGGCCATCCACACTTGAGAATAATCGCTCCCTTTGGGCGAAATCTTCACAATCTTATACACCTGCTTGTCGCGCGGGTCAATCATCGTATCATATTTGATGTTCGGATTAAAGCGCAATTCCTTGGGCACATCCCAGCTCCATCCGGAAGGAACCTCAATTTCTACTTTGGCCGTCGATTCACCCTTCAGGCAACGAACCGACATTCCATCATTCTTATCGTGGACGAGCGGGCGAGCATTATCGTAATCGTAGAACATGTTCACATATTTCGCGCTATCGTTACCGTTCTTTACAGAACTCCAGAAATTCGCGTGATCGCCCTCGTAGTTGTAGTAGACTTCTTTGCCGTATCTGATGCCAGCGGGCAACGCAGTGAAGCCAAAATCATCCGTGCCGTTGCCGCCATTTCTCCAGCCGCTAGCGGACTTCAGTTTCTTGCCCGCTATAGATTCCCCGCCGGCCGCAGCAAACAACGTATCAAATTCGTCCATTGTCGGCAAGTGCCAGCCGTCAGGGCATGCTCTATTCGCAGCAGCCCATGAATAAAGGCGACCGTACTTTGTACAATATTCTGCGGAATCATTATAGCAGTAACTGCTGTCTACTTTAAAGTTCAGGTTTTCCGCCATCCAGACCTGATTACCAATTTTCACGGTTCTGTAAACCGTGCCATCGCGGGAATCCGTCATTGTAGAATCGGCCCCATACATTTCTATGACCTTTTCAAATTCGGGAATTTCATCAGAGCCGCTCCATTTTTCAAGGTTTTTGCGAACCGCTTCGTATTTGCCATCGGACTTTGCGGTTGCCGCCCAGTCAGCCATTTCCGTTTTTGCCTTTTCGTCGTTCCATTCGCCGTTTTTCGTGATGGACGATGCAATGTCATCCATACGGCCTGCCAGCTTTTCTGCATCCAGATCCGACTGCAACAGCACACTCGTCGCAAGGAGAGTTGCGTTTCCTTCGCCCTTTTCATAAATGCTCATGCCTTCAAACGATTCAAAACGGTCCATCACACCAAGTGACGCGAGGACTTCCTTTTCGGCCTGCATTTTTGCATCGTCAAAGGACATCTTCTCTTCGGAGACAAGCTTCATCACGCGCTCGTATTCCAATTCCGTGAGCACGTTGATGTTTACAGACTTTCTGTCGTTCAAATCCGTAATCGCATGGAGCGTCAACTTATCCGAAGACTTTTCACCGGAAACTTCATTGAGATAGTAGCCGGACACTTCGAACAAAGCGCAAGATGCCGAGAGATTCACGTCATCAACGTCAAAGTCGCCCTTGTTGCTCTTGACCTTCCCCGAGAATTTCTCTTCCGTGAACTTCATCGTCTTGCAGTCAACACCCTGCACCGTCACCGCAGAACCCTTGACAAACGGCCCCTTTTGCGCCAAGCCCGCTACATCCAAGTCCTTGATGGCAAGCCCCGCATCTTCCGTGACGCCGCCAGCAACTCTTCCATCCGAGCAAGCGGCAAGCAGGCCAGCCAAAACAATTGCCATAAACAAAGCAATCGATTTACTTATAAGTTTTTTCACGATTCTTTCTCCTTTTTAAACTCTAATCCTTGAGCCGGCATCCGACACCTATCAATCATTACCGTTCTCCTTTCTTTTCCCATCACCTTCACCCGAAACCACGCTTGCCGAATAATCGCCGAGACGCTCGCTCAGCGGAAACAGTTGCAAATTCAGACGGTAAACTTGTTCCGTATCGTCCTCTTCACTCGCGATCGCCATAATGCGGCGGCGAAAATCCGCAATTTCCTTCCTGATTTTTTCGTAAGCACGGCGCGTAAGCCCCATGGTAAGCCCCGACATGTCACGTTCCGAAAGCGGCAGGTCCAAAGCCTTCACCGCAAATTCCCCCATCTGGCGTTGCATATCGCGGGCCGCCACAGGAACCGCATCAACCGACCCCATCGATAACGACTTGTCCGTCTGTTCGTAGTTTCCGCTCTTGTCCTTCTTCAAGAGCTTCGCGCGAACCAAAAAGTCAAGCGTCTCGGAAACCTCCGCCGCAGAAATCTGCGGCTTGCACTTACGAGCCATTTCAAGAGGCTTTGCACCCGGCATGTGCGGAGCAATCTCGCGCAGCACCGGATTCTTCCACGACTTGAAATAATCAAATTCCTCGTTCCCGAGCACACGTACCTTGTGGGCATGCGCGAGCGCACAGCGTTCTTCGAACGCGGCACGTCTCGCCTTGTCATCTTTCGCATGCGCATACGAAACCATCAGAACAAAGTACGTCTGTTCGAACCCGGCAAGCCCCATCGCCGCAGCAACGGACCCCGCCGACCCAACACTCAGATTCTTTTTGCCCTCGCAAACGTACTTCAAATACACAGCCGACGAAAATCCCGCATCACGGGCAAACTCGCGCCACGTAAAAGCCGAGTTGCGCTTGCGTTCATCGTAGTAATCCTGGATGAACTTGCGGTAGTCTGTGTATTCAACAATCTCCTTCATGTGTACAAATATAGACATTTCCACAAATTTCGGAATACAAAAATGGCGTTTTTAGTCAAATTTTACCATTTTCTCAAAATTTACGCAAATTTTAGCATTTTGGAATACAAAACACGTATTCCAGGAATACAAAAAAGGCCCCGCTAGTTTCCTAACGAGGTCTTTTTCACTTTTCCTTTTAACGCGACTTTATTCAGATTTTCCTTTGCGTTCCGGCTTCTGCTTATAGTAGACATTGACATCTACGGTATATCCATACTTAAACGTATACGACACTCCAAAAAACGGATAACCGACAGTCCCTACTTCAGCGCGAAGCATAAACCTCGCGGCAGGCGTTTCCATTTCGTAAAAATAGCGGACGACAACCGTATCGCTCATATTAGAATTCCGACCCAACGAATCCGACTTCACAAATGTAAAGCCATTATCGGGCAAGGCTTCCAGAAACGGTTCAAACGCCTCCTCGGCAGCCTTTTCTTTTGCCAGTTCAGGAAGGAACTGGTACTGCTGCGATTTTGTCGAATCGACGTTCCGACGGAACTGCCACCTAATCATAAGGGAATCGTCATCATAATCTGCACGGACCTTCGTCGAGGAATATTCTTCCATAAAGGCAAGTTCTTCCGGGAAATCCTTAAAGAAGCGTATCGAGCTATAATCAGTCGTCGGCATTTCCTCGAAGCCATCTTTCAGTACCACGACCTTCACCTTGAAGAAATAGCTGGAGCCATACATAATGCCCATACCTAATTCTTTCGTAATGGAAATCTTGTAGACAACGTTTTCTTTTTTCAACGAATAGACATACGACAGCGTGTCGCACCTCACGTTATCCAAGGAATCATTATTTATGGTGCCTTCAAAAGCGAATCCACGCGTCCCCATCAGATTTACCAACGCACTCGCGATGGAATCCCGTCTTTCACGGTCGTTAACCAGTCGTCCCGGGGAGGTGAGGAACCACACTTCCTGCTTGCCTTCGCCAAAGCTTCTATAGCCGTCGAACGAATATGTCGAATCGAAGAAATCGAGATCCGCAGGAAGAGGCGGAATCGTATCTTCGGGCATACTCGAAGAAGAGCTGACAAACGGATCATAAATCGAACTCGACGACCCATCGCCAAAGCTGCTAGCCCCTCCACTCCAAGACGAAGAGCTGAATTTCGCATCATCGCCCGGAATATGCCAGCGGCCCTTTTCGCACACGAAGTATTCGTTGTACAGTTTGCTCAGCTTGTTCACATTACGCTTGGTTTCGTTTTCACGTTTTGCGTTGCAAACACCGAGACCGTAATTATCCCACCAGAAGTTCGTCACGTACTTTTCGAATAAAGGCACGGAATCCGCATATTTCCAGCCCTCAACATTTTTGCGCACATTCGCAAGAGATCCCTTAAGGTCTACATCGCAAGCCCAATCCGCAATTGCGGTTTTGGTATCGGCATCATCCCAGCTGCCACCTTCTGCAAGAGCAATGCTAAACTCGCCCATGCGTTCGGTAAGCCCCGCCACATCGACATCGCTTTGCATCAACACGCTCACCGCAAGGAGCGCCGCGTTGCCATCGCCCGACTCAAAGATGTTCAAGTCTTCGGGCTTCCCGAAATCGCCCTCAATGCCGAACGCCGCAAGGATCTCTTCGTCCGCCTGAGCCTTCGCCTCAGCAATGGGTTTCTTCTTCTCGGTCACGAGGTACTTCACACGTTCGTATTCCAAATGCGTGAGCAAGTTGATATTCACCGTCTTGCGGTTTGAAAGATCCGTGAGCGCACGGAGCGTCACCGTTCCCGAAGACTTCTTGCCAGAGATTTCGTCACGGTAATAACCGTTAGCTTCAAGAATCGCGTACTGCGATTGCAAATTGATATCCTTGATGGCAAAGTCGCCCTTGTCACTCTTGATAGTTCCCTTGAAACTCTTGCCAGTTTGCTTGAGAGTGATGCCGTCCAATTCCTGCACGGTCACCGCAGAACCCGTGACAAACGGCCCCTTCTGCGAAACACCCGCAATGTCACGATCCTTGATTGCAACGACGCCTGCATCACCTGAAGCGCCACCCGCAACATCATTATCGGAACACGCCCAGAACAAGGTGTTCATTGCAAGAATCCCGAAGAAACTACACCACTTAAAAATTGAATTCTTTTCCGTGAACATAAGCTATTCTTCCTTTTCTAAAATCTAGTCCTTGATGCAGCGGACGGGGAAACCCATATTTTTGTATCCTCCGTGTATACCAAGATTGCCTCCCGCTTTCGACATGGAGAATGCCGCAACAAGTTCGAACGGTTCGTTATTTTTGAGGAAAAACTCGTCTGAATTCCAATAGTCATCCGTTGTAGTCCACATATACCCATACTCACCATCATCGTCATAGTACCCGCTACTTCTCTTGCGACCTGTAGGGCGGAACGAAAAACCATAAAGATCCACTTCATCTATACAACCTGAATATTCAGATATGAGCATATCTCCCGCGACATCTACTCCACCAACAGCATCTAATAATTCTATCACTTCATCACGAGTCGGCACATGCCAGCCAGCCGGGCAAACTCCACGTACAGGGAACGTCGGAGAACAGACAACACCGTAACCGCAGCCTTTACCATTATCGCTCCATGTCGCAGCACTATCCATGACCGCGCTCCATAGATACAGACGACCATCCTCTTCACAATTATCGGGATCATTCTCGTAACAGAAACTGGTCGAATCCAAACTATCCGTAGGTTGCAAGGACGCATAATTCAAGTTTTCAGCCATCCACACCTGATTGCCGATTTTTACGGTCTTGTAAACCTTGCCGTCGCGTTCATCAGTCAGGGTATCATATTTGCAATCATCCTGATACCGAGACTTGCAGGCCAACGCAATCTTAACGCTGCTGCTAGAAGCCACAGAACTACTGGAACTACTTACTACAGAATCATTATTCTTTAAGCAACGAACCGAACGCGCATCGTAGTCCTTATCAGCGAAGGCTATACCCGCTCCCTTCTCGCTGTAGTCCAAGTTCAAAGTGTACACTTTGATACTATCGACCTCAGTAGAACTCCAGAAAAGAGTTTCGTAAACAGAGTTGTAAAAACCGCCATCGTTGTTCCATAGACCCGCAGGGAGCGCAGTAAAACCAAAGGCATCCGTGCCTCTTCCCGTTCTGTACCAGTCCGTCCGAGCCTTGAGATGCACTCCTGCAACAATTGGTCCACCCGCTTCCATGATCAGCGCACTCCATTCAGTATTACTGGGCAGGTGCCAGCCGCTTGGGCAAACACCCTGGGCTGGCAAAGTCTGCGAGCAAGCCACTCCATAACCACAGCCTGTCTTTATGGAATCCATAGCCGCAGCCCAGGTGTAAAGGCGACCATACTTTGCACAGCTATCTGCGGAATTTTCGTAACAGATACTATTCTCCACTTCGTAGTTCAGGTTTTCCGCCATCCATACCTGACCACCGATTTTTACAGTTCTGTAAGTCTGGCCGTCGCGCAAATCTTTCAGCGTATTTGCGGAGGCGTCGTATTCACTGCCAGCATCCGCTTTTGCGGAACTGCTGCTGGATGCCGGAACAGTTCCGTCATCACGTTTGACGCAGCGGACAGAGTACCCAAAGTCCTTAGCGGCATAACTCCTCAAGCTTACGTTGACATCGTCATAGTCCAAGTACATCGCATACGCGCAGCCGTTACCGGTCTCCGGAACACCCTCGCTACCGCACTCCGTAGAACCCCAGAAGCTCGTAGTGTAACCCACGCTGTAGTAACTCGCATTGCTGATGCCAGCAGCCAGCGCCGAGAACCCGAAAGCGTCAGTGCCGTTGCCGCTTTCACCATCATCGTCATTCCAGCCATCGGTAGACTTCAGTTTAGAGCCAGCTCCTTTTTCGTCACCCACGGCCTTGATTAAAGCCACAAAATCATCTTCACTGGGCAAAAACCATCCATCAGGGCAAACACCACGAATATTCCCAGATGGCAGATTACATTCCTTTCCTACCCCGCACTCATCCTCCGACTTGCCCACCGCCGTGGCCCAGGTGTACAACCGGCCATACTTTTCGCAATACTCTGCACTATCGTTGTAGCAAGAACTGGACGCTGTTTCAAAGTTCAAGTTCTCGGCCATCCACACCTGATCGCCGATTTTCACGGTTCTGTAAATCTGGCCGTCGCGCAAGTCTTTCAGCGTATTTGCAGTTGCGTCGTATTCGCTGCCCAGGGTGACAGAGTCACCGAAGGTTTCGATATATTTCTCGAAATCAGGCACTTCATCGGCATAACCCCAACTTTCGACATTCTTGCGAATCGAATCAAGAGTACCGTCAGCCATAGCGGCAACTCGCCACTTTTCAATTGCAGTCTTTGCGGAAGAATCATTCCACTTGCCAGTTTCCGCAAACGAATCCGCAAACTTTTCAAGGCGTTTCTCGATTCCGGCCGCATCCGTTTCCGCCTGCAACAGCACACTCACAGCAAGCAGAGCCGCGTTCCCGTCACCCTTTCCGAAAATGTTCAAGTCTTCGGAACAATCAAAGTTGCCCGCGATACCGAAAGCTGCAAGCACTTCTTTTTCGGCCTGTTTTTTTGCATCCGCGAAATTCATCTTCTTTTCGGTCACGAGATACATCACGCGTTCGTATTCCAGCTCGGTAATCACGTTGACGTTCACGTTCTTGCGGTCCTTAAGGTCTGTCAGCGCATGGAGCGTAATTTCACCCGACGACATCTTGCCGGTAATTTCGCTGCGGTACTTTCCCGTAGCCTCAAGCACTGCGCACGACGACTTAAGTGAAACATCATCCACCGTAAAGTCACCCTTTTCGCTCTTGACCTTGCCTTCAAAATGCTCGTCCGAGAACTTCATCGACTTGCAATTGATTCCAAGCACGGTCACCGCAGACCCCTCAACAAACGGCCCCTTCTGCGTAAGGCCCGCCACATCCAAATTCTTGATGGCGTAAACGCCCGCATCACCCGAAGCGCCGCCCGCAACATCATTATCGGAACAACCCGCCATAAAGGCAGTCGCCATAGCAATCGACAAAGCACTTGCAAAGCCGTTCCAAAATCTTTTATGCATATTCCATCTCATTTTCTCTCTTCCTTATTTAAATCCGTTTCTTTTTTGTTCAAGCGTTCGCTTAGCGGAAACAACTGCACGTTCAAGCGGTAAACCTGTTCCGTTTCATCTTCTTCCGTCGCAATCGCGACAACGCGACGGTAATAATCTTCCGTCTCTTTTTTGATGCGTTCGTACGCACGACGCGTAAGACCAAGCGTATAGCCCGACATCATTCGCTCAGAAAGAGGCAAATCCAGCGACTGTATCGCAAACTCTCCCATCTGGCGCTGCAAATCGCGAGCCGCCAAGGGAACCGCCTCCACAGGCGCCATCCTGATGGCCTTATCCGTTTGCTGGTAGTTTCCGTTCTTGTCCTTCTTTAAAAGTTTCGCTTTCACCAAAAAGTCAAGCGTCTCGGAAACTTCCGTTGCAGAAATCTTTTGTTTGCAAGCACGCGCCATTTCGAGAGGCTTTGCGCCGGGCATGTGCGGAGCCAATTCTCGAATCACGGAATTTTTCCACGATTTGAAATAATTGAACTCTTCATCCCCCAGGATACGCATCTTGTGCGCATTCGCAAGCGCACATCGTTCTTCAAATGCAGCGCGCTTCGTCTTGTCATCTTTCGCATGCGCATACGAGACCATCAAGACAAAGTAATTCTGTTCAAATCCGACAAGGCCCATGGCACTTGCAACAGAACCCGCAGAACCGACACTCAGATTTTTCTTTCCCTCGCAAACATACTTCAGATAGACATCCGACGCAAAACCCGCCTTCTGCGCAAACATATGCCAAGAAAACGCCGAAGTGCGTTTGCGCTCGTCATAGTAGTCCTGGATGTACTTGCGATAATCCGTATATTCAACGATTTCCTTCATGAGTACAAATATACCTTTTTCAGCAAATTCAGAACATAAAATTGGCGTTTTTCGCCAAATTTTACTAATTTTCGCTAAATTTTCAAAAATTCTAATATTTTAGAACATGGTTGCATATTCTGAGAACATGAAAAGGCCTCGCTAGTTTCCTAACGAGGTTTCAACACAGGAAATGAAATTTATACTAATTCCTTACGCAACGGACAAAGAAAGCCGCATCATCAGGTCTTGAAAGCGCAGTATTTCGCGACCAATTCGGCCAATTCATAGAACCATCACTATACACTTCCAACGAAAAACGCCATTGATAAACATCGGAAATTTCTGCGCTCCAATAACAAGTCTTTTCAGCACCAGCCGCCAAAGAAATATCCCTCTCTGGTTCCGAAAAAAGCTGTTTTTTTTCTTCTTCGGAAGCGGAATTAACCAAATGACGTAAATCGTCTAATATCGGGATACGCCAACCACTAGGGCATATACCGGCACTAGGTTCATCAGGGTTATAGGCATGGTGATAACTGTTACTATAATAAGATGTTCCAGGAGATTTATAAAGATATCCATAATCATCACAATTCCCTTGGAAGCATTCAAAATCACCGTTGTCATACTTGAGATTTGAAGTCATCCAATCCGTTCCATCTATATTCACATATTTATAAACATGACCATCACGAGGATCCCTCATAACAGAACAGGTATCACAACCACCGTAAAATTCATTCTTATTAGCAACCCATTCACCGCCCTTTTCACAGACAAAATTCATGCCGTAAAAAGAGCTAGCTTTATTTGCATTCTTCTTATGTTCACCCACATTCGAAGCATCGCATTTCCCAAGGTCATACTGGTCCATCCAAAAGCGGGCCATATATGTTTCAAACGCCGGAACCTCTGCAATTTTCCACGCTTCTATTTTCTCGCGAATTTTCGGAAGATCACCCCACATGCTCAACCCACAAGCATAATCAGCAATTTCCGTTTTGAGAAGAGAATCATCCCAAACGCCATCGCGGGAAAAATCATCACCCAACGCAACCAAACGTTCCATGAATGCCGCTTCACTTAAATCGCCCAGCAACAGGACATTTATCGCCAACAAGGCCTTGTCCCCCTCACTATCCCCAAAAATATTCAGGTTTTCAGCTTTTTCAGAAGCTGACACATCAAAGAAGTTTGAGAATATTTCTTGTTCCGCCTTACTTTTGGCATCTGCGAAAGACATCTTCTTTTGCTCTAACAGTACACGAATTCTCTCATACTCTAAATGGGTCAACAAATTGATGTTCACATGAGAACAGTTCGATAAATCAGCAATCGCCATTAAGATTATCCTTCCGCTCGATTTTTCACCTGATACTTCATTGCGGAAATACCCATTGGCCACAAGTAGTGCATACGGAGAGTTCAAATCAACATTATCGATGGCAAACTCTCCTTTATCATTCATAATTTTTCCCTTAAAACTTTTCCCAGTCTGTTCCAAGGAGGTTGCATCAAGTTCCTGAAGAGTCACCGTAGAGCCCGTCAAAAAAGGTCCTTTTTGCGAAACACCATCAACAACCCCATCAAAATGTACCCCAGAACCAGAAACATCCATTGGCTTTTCCGCAGAACAACCGCAAAGCAAGCAGGAAACAGCAAACGATATAAACAAACTCATTTTTTTCATCTTATCATCCTCTTTTTTATAAATCTTTTACGCAACGAACCGATATGATCCCAGGCGAACGATCTCTAAAATTAGAACTACCAATAGAAACTCCATTCGGGTCCACCATAAAGAAATAACGCTCCGTTATGGTCACATCAAATATTGAATCCGGCCCTGTTTTTGTAGTCGATGTCCAAAATAAAGCAGTCTCGTGAACACCTGAAAATGAAGGCTGTATATATCTTGGATCCACATAACCACCCATCACAGCAGCAAAACCATCTACCGACCGCAAGCCAACAGCCGCATTTTCTGATCCTCCATAATAATCTACCAGCGCTTGAACTTCTTCCAGTGTAGGCAATCGATACCCCTCTGGGCACGCATTCGAAGCTTCATCAGCAGAAAAATACGCCCCGTAAACAATACATTGTTTTTTCCCCATTAATACCACTTCAGGAACATAAAAGCCCCTAAAAGTTTCGAAATTCAAGTTTTCACAACTAACATTTTTAGCAGCCCAAGTAACTCCGGCAATATTAATATCGCCTGCATTTTCCCGATACGCAATCAAGCTCCAACGATGATTCGAATTACATACGAACTCATCCAGATAATACAAGCTATTTTCATTTAAATTAGGACGAACTTCATGGAAGTTTTCATCACTACATACGCCCAAGCCATATTCGTTAGACCAGAAAAGATTTATATAAGCCTCAAACGGAGGAACATCCTTATTCCAAGATTCCAAATTTTTCCGAACTTTTTGCAGCAAGCTTAAATCAGAGTCATCTGCAATTTCGGAAAGCATGGCCCAATCTGCAAGTTTTGCCCCATCCGATTTTGGCAGAAAACCGTTCTCAGCAAAAGCAAAAGCGGCCATAGACATCCGTTCCGAAAAATCCGCTTCCGATGAACTATCTTGCAGCATCAGCACACTTACAGCAAGCAACATCGCGCCATCATCTTTATTCGAAAAAAGATCCATGTCTTCCGGAGCAGCAATTCCACTCATGAAGCCAAAAGACGAGAAGAGTTCCTGTTCAGCTTGTTTTTTCGCTACATCAACAGAAAGTCCATACTTTTGAACAAGATTAAGAATTCGACCTGATTCAAGATGCGTAAGCAAGTTCACATTCACATGATCTCGTTTTCTTAAATCCGTCAAGGCATTCAATTGGATCATCCCATCAGAATTTTTCCCTGTAATTTCGTTTCGGAAATAACCTTCAACTTCGAGCAACGCATATTGAGAAACAAGACTTACACCTTTGATGGCGAAATCACCTTGGTTGCTTTTCACAAAAGCCTTAAAGCTTTTTCCAGTTTGAACTAAAGTTTGTCCATCAAGTTCCTGGATTGTCACCGACGAGCCCATCAAAAAAGGGCCCTTCTGCGTCACGCCCGCAATTTCACGATTTTTAATCGCAACAACGCCATCCGAAGCGCCACCAGCAACATCACCACCAGAACATGCCAAAAGCAATATTCCCAAAGCAAGCAAAAAGAACAATATCATTTTTTTCATACCCAGCCCCCTTATTCATCCATTACGCAGCGAATAGGATAACGATTCTGTTTCTTCACAAGCCACAATCCAGCTTTTTCCTCACCCATCGAAATCACCCAGGCACCTTCGACATATTCATCACCGTATCGTTCCACAACCGTGGTATCTGAACTTGTCCAAAAACCAGAAAGCTCAAATTGTTTTGCGCTAAAACCATACGGATCATTTTCTTCCCGAAGGACATAGTCTCCTTGATTCCAGTCTCTATAATCGCACAATCTATATCCGATATTATACCCTTTCAAACCAGATCCCAACCCACCCAAAGAATAGTTCTCAACATCTTCATGTGCAACAAATGTCAGCATTTCATCCCATTCCATCCAACTAGGGAGATGCCAACCTTCGGGGCATATGTTGTAAGCTGAGTCAGAGTCCACAGACTCAAACCATGAATAAAAGCAACCATCATCGCCGCACATAGAATCATTCGGCACAGCCTCTTTATAGCGCAGATTTTCTGCCAACCAATATCTGCCATTTATTTCAGTAAAACGATACACTTCATTATCACGAGCATCTTTTATGTAACTGTCCGCACTATACTGCTTCTGTTCATGAACATCTTGTACTTCATCCGATTCAGATTCAACAATACAGCGAACAGAAGCCACATTACGATATCCAGAATATTCTCTTATTTCTGCCCCTAAAGAATCAATCCATAAAGCAAATGTTTCACCAGAATAAATATCCTTCGTCGAAATCCATATTGCGACACCCTTGCGTTCATACTGATACCGGGAACCATCTTCAGCCATCCAGTATTCATCCAAAAAATATGAACTCGGGAACCCGTCTTGTAGCGCATTGAAACCATCCACCGCAATCAACGAATCTGCTGCATTTTTCCCGGCACCGCCATATTGCAACAATAAATTTTCGACTTCTTCATATCGCGGCAAACGAGTTCCTACAGGGCACGCCTCCAACGCCGCACCATGGTCATACAAGTACACGCCTTTTAAAGGCTTTGGACCATATCTTAAATTATCAGTCATCCAAACGACATTTCCAAAACGCTTCGTTTTATACGACTTTTCATCTCGCAAATCAAGAACTCCCAAAACGCTGGAATCTGGGGAATTAGCAACCCCCATCCAAATCCAGCGTTTGTGTTCACCACCACATTCAAATTTCACATTATAGAACTTGCTATGCTCATCTGCATTATTGCGTATTTCACCCAAGTTCTTTTCACTGCACTCGCCAAGCCCATATTCGTTTACCCAAAAATCATAAATATATTTTTCCAAAAACGAATCTTCCAAGGATGGATCTTCAGAATCGCCACTCTTCCAAGACTCCACATTATTCTTAATTTTCCTTATCAAACTTTTATTGTAATATTCACCATTTTCCCAATATTCCTTTTCTGTCAGGAAAGCCCAATCCGCAACTTCGGCCTTTTCAGGTCCATTCCAAACACCACTATCTGCAAACGCAATGGCCGCTTTCGCAAGCAGTTCAGAGAATGCAGCTTCAGTCATCTCACCTTGCATCAGAACAGATACCGCAAGCAACGCAGAACCATTTTTATCTTCAAACAAATCCAAATCTTCACTATTTCCAATATCATCCGTAATGGCAAAAGATTTTAGGACTTCCTTTTCCGCCTGTTTTTTGGCTTCCGCAAATGTTTTCCCATCGCGTCGTACCAAAGTCAAAATACGGTCTACCGTCAAATGGGTCAGAATATTCACATTCACATGGCTACGGTCCGACAAATCCGTAAGAGCATTTAACGCAATCATTCCCTCAGATTTTTTCCAAGAGACTTCATTCAGATAATAACCGTTCACTTCCAAAAAGGCATACGGTGAAACCAGATTTATACCACCAAGCACAAAATCGCCCTGATCGCTTTTCACTCTCGTCCTAAAGCTTTTCCCAGTCTGAGCGAGAGTTTCACCATGGAGTTCTTGAACTGTCAGCGAAGACCCCGTCAAGAACGGCCCCTTCTGTGTCACGCCCGCGATTTCACGATCCTTGATAGCGACAATGCCCTCGCTTTCATCACTCGTGCCGGCGGTATTATTTTCGGTACACGCCCAAAACACAAGCCCCAAAGCAAGCATTGCAAAATTTGATATAAACTTCATCACCTTCATAATCTCACTCACTCGTTTAGTCAATCTTTTCTGTCAGCGGGAAAAGCTGAACATTCAATCGACAAATTTTATCAGGCTTTTTCTCGTCCGCGACCATTGACACAATGCGCTTGCGAAAAGCCGCAATTTCGTCCACTATTTTCGCATAGCTTTCTGATGTCACGCCCATCGTGATACCGCTAAAGTGGCGTTCCGAGATTGGAAGCGTGTCAAAAGCGTCCAGCGCAAATTCGCCCATCTGGCGCAAAAGCGAATGCACCGCCACAGCAACCACGTTCAAGCGCCCCGTCGAAAGCGATTGGTTCGTCTGGTGGTAATTGCCCTTGATGTCACGCCTCAAAAGTCCAGACTTGACAAGGAAATGCAGACTATCGCTCACATCCGCCGCAGAAATCGGAGGCCTGCAAACTTTCGCAATCTCGTTCGGTTTCGCACCCGGCATCGCAACAGCCAATTCACGGACAACAGAATGTTTCCACGTTTCATAGAACGTGTACATTTCGCTCCCGAGGATTTTCACACGGCTAGCCTCAGCAAGCGTCTGCATCTCTTCAAAGCACTTTTTCTTCTCTTGGTCCGTTTTCGCATTTTCGTAACGCACCATCAAGACAAAATAATCAAACTCAAAACCCACCAGGCCCATCGCAAGCGCAGTTTTTTTCGCGCTCTCTTCACGCAAACGAGTCTTGCCGTCACTTACAAGCTTCAAAAATGAACCCGATGCAAACCCGGCGTCTTTTGCAAATTCGCGCCACGTAAACGCGGAGCAACGCTTACGTTCCTGGTAGTACTCCAGAACGTACTCGCGATAGTCCTTGTATTCCGTAATCGATTTCATCACAACATAAATTTACTTAATCGCACATACGCGCGCAAGGTTTCGCGACACCTCAGCAAAAACAAAAATGGCGTTTTTAAACAAATTTCGGCAATTATAAATTAAAACACAAAAAAGTATTTATCCATAAAACAAAAGTGAAATTCTATAAAACAAAAAAATTCCCCCGGCAAAAGCCGAGGGAATTCAAAGTTTTCGTCTCGTCATCCTGAACAACGTGAAGGATCCAGTAATATCTGGAGATTGCTACACGCTATTAGCAATGACGAATCGGTAAACTAGCTCAAGCGGCTGATCATATAACCAGCGCAAACTGCCGTACCAATCACGCCAGAGACGTTCGGGCCCATAGCGTGCATGAGGAGGAAGTTCTGCGGGTCATACTTGGCACCTTCAACCTGAGAAACACGGGCTGCCATCGGCACAGCGGAAACGCCTGCGGAACCGATAAGCGGGTTCACCGGGTTCTTCGGAGAGCACTTGTTCATGATCTTTGCGAGGAGCAAACCGCCGAAAGTGGAGAAGCCAAAGGCAACCACACCCATAGCGATGATCATGAGAGTCTGCGGCTTGAGGAAGATGTCAGCAGACATTGTGAGACCCACGGACGTGCCGAGGAAGATCGTCACAATGTTCATGAGTTCGTTCGAAGAAGTCTTCACGAGGCGTTCAACGACACCAGCTTCCTTGAAGATGTTGCCCATCATAAGCATGATGATAAGGGCAGAGGCATCCGGCACGACGAGCACACAAACGATCATCACCATCACGGCAAACACGATGCGTTCGGCCTTGGAAACCTGGCGGAGAGCCTTCATGCGAATCTTGCGTTCGGCGTCGTTCGTCATAGCGCGCATAATAGGCGGCTGGATGAGCGGCACGAGAGCCATGTAGGTGTAAGCAGCAACGGCGATGGGGCCGATGAGGTGCTTAGCAAGCTTGTTCGCAGTGAAGA
>Ga0256407_10006436_pt1 | contig 18129 bp, 9 predicted proteins | sample RumenRJG_04DNA_FD_193489 | JGI IMG/M metagenome (GOLD analysis project Ga0256407, IMG submission 193489) | Bovine rumen microbial communities from Lethbridge, Alberta, Canada - RJG_04 | ecosystem: Host-associated > Mammals > Digestive system > Stomach > Rumen | place: Canada: Alberta | collected...
ATTAAATATATTAAATTTAGTATTAAATAATTATGGACTCTGTCCATTGATAAATATAATGATGATGATTATTCATTGTGATAATGGAATACATAAATATCTTGAAATAAAATGCTATACAGGGAAACATTTAATTTATTTAATTTTTTCTCTATTTTTATTAATATTTATTCTTTTTTATTCTTTTATTATATCTATTTATTATTATGAAATAGGAACAATCCAAGAAACTAATTATTTATGTAGAACAAATTCTTATTATGAAACTTTAGAAAATATTCTTTCAGAAATATGTTTTTTCTTAGGTTATTTTCTTATTCATCATTTAAATTCAAAGCCAATTTATAGATATATATATGTAGGAATGATATTTTTAAATTCACTTATAATTGCAATTTACTTTAATCATAATGTTTTTTATTATAATCATCATTTAAATATTATAACTATTAATGGTTGGTATTTTATAATTTGGTATTTATTTATCATATTAATAAAAGAATTATGCAATATAAAAAATATTTTATTACCTGTAATTATTGGATGGATATTAATTACAGTAATAAATTATTGTTATTATCATTTAAAAATTATTAGAATCTTAACTGAATCTAATATTTTTGAAACAAATAATTTGAAAAATATTGAAATGTTTAATTATTATCTTATTCAAAAGGCAAATGAAAATATAATGGAATCAAAAGTAATTTTAAAAGGAATAATAAATAGTTTTGAAGAATATATAAATAGTTTCATTGATTTGAAAGAAAAGTATGAAATATTTTCGAATAATTTATATCTCCAAAAAAAATTTGGAGGAAAAGAAACAATAATATTCTCAGTATATAATATAGCATTCTTAATATATGAATTTTTTTTTGATAAACCAACCATCAAAAATAATATGTTATTAATTATTTGTTATTTTTTAGTTAATAGATTAGAAAACTATACATATGCTGCAGCATTATGTTCACAAATAAAAGTATCAAGTCATAAAACAATGTATTTAAAATATTTATTAATGGAAAAAATAAAAAAATATCAAATGTATAAATTATCTCAATCAGGAATTAAAGAATCAATTAAGCAAATAGAAATAGGAAGTGTAATTGTATATAATCATCATATAGATAATTTTAAATTAAAAATATATGATGCTGCATGTAGTCAAATTGAATATTTTGATTTATTAAAAAACACTCAAACTAATAAAAATTTAGCATTAACTTTTATGAAAACTGGTGAAAAAATATTAAAATTAAGAAGTGTTATTATTGAATTATGGGGAAAAATTATAAAATTAAATCCTTTTAATGAAGAAAATGAAAGAGATTATTTATTATATATAGAAACAATAATTCAAGATTTAGATCTTGCACAAAAAGAACAAGAAAAATTTATTCAGTATAAAAATTCAATATTAAGTAAAAAAAATAATCTTTATTATACTTTATTTAATAAAGATGTTTCTTCAATTTTTTTAGTAGATGGATATGCATTAAGAGGAAAAATTTTATATACAACACCTAATTTTCCAATATTATTTAATTATTTACCAAAAGAAATTATAAATTTATATATTTATGATTTAATGCCTCCTGTTGTTGCAGAATTTCATAAACATTTAGAAAATGATGCAATTAAATATTCAAATTTAACAAATATATTTATCAAAAAAAATAAAATAATTTTAAAAGGAAAAAATAATAATATATATAGCATTTCAATATTTCTTAAATGTTTACCTAATCTATCTTATGGTTTAATCTATATTGTTAATATTGATAAATTAATAGACAAATGTTTTATAATTATTTTAGATAAAAATTTTAAAATTAATTGTCTAAGTGATGCATATTCATTAAATAATGGAGCAGATTTAACAATAAATACAACAAAAGTATTTGATTTAAAAAGTACAATTATAGGTCATCATATAGGTGTAATCATGCCAGAATTTGTAATTCAAATTGAATATAAAGATAATGAATTTATAATTAAAAGACAAAATACAGAATTAAAAGCATTTTTATTTCCAAATTTAACAGATTTAACTGAATATGATTCATCTTTTGAAAGAATAATGGATAAAATTAAAACATCAGGTAAATTAATAACTGAAGAAGAAGCAAAACAAGTAAATAATCATAATTTACATGAATCCACAACAAAAGCAAGTTTAAGACATAGAAAAAGTCAAATTGGAGCTAATAATCAAGAATATAAAGAAATTTTGTTCAGTTTATCAAAGAAATATGCTGGGAAAAGTTATAATATTTTTTATAAAATTTTTGAAAGAAATTTTTTAGATAAAAAATATTATTATTATAAAATTACAATTGATAATGATTTTATAGGAAATGGAGGGAATACAAAAGGAAAAAATGTAAATTTATATGAAACTAAAATAAGTGAATATAATAGTATAGTCCAAAATAATTTTAAAAATAAAGTTAAAGCTATTAAATTTCATGTTTTTGAAGAACCTGTTAAAAATGAAAATGAAGATAAAAATAATGAAGTAAATCAAAATAATGATAATGTAAATTTTGAACGTTCTCATAATTCATTTATGTCATCAAATTCTTCAATTGATAATTCATCTTTTACTAAATTAAAATTTGGAATTATGGGTAATGAACAACCTTTATTTATTATATATATGAAAATTATTCTCTTTCTTTTTAGTATTGCCTCAATTATTTTAATAATATGTGATTGTTTAACAGCAAATAATGAATTTTCTGGTGTTGATACTTTTTTAAATGAAAATTTATTTTTTAATTTTACAAAAATCTCATCTGATTGTTTTTATATAGCAACAACAAATTTAAAATTTAAACAATATAACATAAATATTTTATGTGATGAACCAAAATGTGATTATTTATATAATGATTTCATATTTTTATGTATAAATCAAGTAAAAGAAATATTAGAACGTTCATCAAATTATAATAAAGAATATCAAGAAATATTATCAAAAAGATATCCAGTTTATATATATGCATATGATACTGAAACATTAGTCCAAACTACTTTAGATACTATAAATACATTAAGATTATTTTTAACTCAATCTTTATATATTTATCATCATTATCAAGATTTTCTAAATGGAGATAATGAAACATATGCTTTACTTGAAAATGTAGTTTTTGGTACATATTATTATAATAAGTTTCTTACTTATATTAAAGGATTTGATGAAAAAGAAAGAAGAAAACTTGCTATTGAAAAATATAAAACTAATAAAATATTTTTAATTGTTAATATTATTATTTGTGCTTCTTCTGTTATTGGACTTGCTGTTTTAATTTCTAGATTTTTTAAAGAAGAAAAATATTTTATTGATAAATTAGTTAAATTTCAAAGTCCTAAATTTGATCTTTATATAAAATACTTAGAAAATTTAAAAAAAAAATTAAGAAATGATACTGGAGAAGATGATGAACAACAAAATCAAGATGAAAATCATAATAATAATTCAAATGAAAGTGATGAAAATAAACATTTTGGAAGAAAAGGAAGTGCAGCAAGTAGTAATGAAAAAAAGAAAAAAAATGATAAAAAAAAGGGTAAAAAAAAAATGCAAGGTAAAATATCAAAATTACAACAACAAAAAAATGAAAAAATTCAAATAATGACATCATATTTTTTTAAAAATAATGTAATTTTAGGAGTTGAATTAGGATTTATATTAGTAATATATATGACATATTATATTTTGATAAATTTAATTTATATTTATAAAAGAAATAAATTTTTTGATTTTGATGATATAATTAATAATTTAGAAGGTATATATAAAGCATGTTTTGATATTTATGTAGATATAAAATATGAAGAAGTTGCATATGTTAAATTTATTGATGATCAAAAAAAAGCAATTTCTAAATTACAAAATGGTGAATCATATGTTGAATTTGAAGGAGTCAATTATACTGATATTAATGTATTATCTAATCAAAATTATACAATAAATGTTCCAAATGTTACTTTTAATAAAATAGGAAATCTTTTATTATCAATTATAACTAATAATGATGATGATATGGATAATATTTCAAAAAAAAGTTATTCTACACAAATGAAATATTTATATAATGGAAATTTATGTAAATATTTATATAAAGAAACTGATGTTACTCGTACAAATTGTAATTATTTTTGGTCATCAATTTTAACTCAAGGAATGGAACAAGGATTTAATCAATTATCAGTAGAATTAAATGCTATTCAAAATGAATTGATTTTATGTAATAAAAATCATAAAAATATAATGGATATAATTTTAAGTAATAGAATGGAAGATTTAGAATTATTTTATAATTATTATTTTATGGATGCATATTTAAGAACTAAATTTTTATTGGAAGAAATTAGAAATGAAAGAGTAAATACTATTTATAAAATTTTTGAATTAACTATGATTATTTATATTTGTATTTCTGTTTTATTATGTTTTGTCCTTGTTATATTTGTTGAAGCAAAAAGAAAAGTTTTTTGTTCTTTTTTAAATTTTATTGGAATAATTCCTTTTCAATATATATCAGAAGATGATGATTTTTATAGAGATATATTAAGACTTGAAAAAGAAGTATTTTAAATTTAATTTTTTATATATAATTTAATGATTATTTATTTACTTTGTTATTTTAGAATAAGTTTATTTTAAATAAAAATATATTTTATATTAAAAATAACTTTTTAAAAATGGTTAAGGAAAAAAAAATAAAAAAATATAAAACACCATATATATTTTTTGTTCAAGAAGAGACAGAAAAAATGAGGAATGATAAGCGAAATAATTTGAGTTTGATAGAAAAAATAAAAATAATTGGAAACAAATGGAAAAATTTACCAAATAATATCAAACAAATTTATATCCAAAAGTCAGAATTAGATAAAGAAAAATTTAATAAAATAAAAAAAGAAAATGGAATTCAATATAAATATAAAAAGAAAAAAGGAATAATAAAAAAGATTAAAAGATTTAGAACCCCATTTATGTTATTTTTACATGAAAATAAAGATAAAATAGATAAGCATAATTCAGTTGAATCATTAAAGAATATTGCAAAAATATGGAAAGAAATGGATTATAAAAATAAACAAATTTATTTTGAGAAAGCTCAAGAAGATAAAAAAAGATATAAAAATGAAATAATATTAAAAATAATAAACGATATAAAATCAAAAATATCAAAAGAAAAAAGTAAGGAAAAAATAAATAAATTAATATATTCAATGAAAAAATTATATGAAAAATTCCCAGATATTATACATGAAATAAAAGAAAAACTTAAAAATGAAAAATAAAATATACTTTTAATCAAATATAAATAATAATATTAAAAAACTTATTTATAAATATTAAAAAAAAGAATTAATATAAATTAAATGGAAATAATAATATTTTTGATTTTACTTCCAATGTTAATAAAATCAAAATTAATTCAAATACCATTATATACCGAAAATGGAATTCCAATAATCTCATTAAAAATAGGAAAAACTCTTTCATCATTTAATTTGATTTTTGATACCTCTCTTCATAGATCATTATTAGCTTCACAAAATTGTGATATTTGCATAAGAAAAGGTTATAATACAAGTAATAGTAAGAAAAAATTATCTAATCAAACTCAAATAAAATATTATTATACTTTTTATGGAAATGAATATGAAGATTCATTTAATTTAATGATAAAAAATGAAAATTTAGAAAGTAATTTTTCTTTTATTTCTTTTACAAATGTATCATATGCATATCAAATTTCTATTAGTGGTTTTTTTGGACTTTCATTTACAAATTATTATTTTAATACATCAAAAAAAATTTTTGGCTTACAATATTTTACTGGAAAAGTAATATTAGATATTGGAGAATTAAATACTAATATTGTTAAAAATTACTCTTTATTAAAAAATTATTCTGTTTCTTATAATCAAAATAAAACTCAATGGTTTATTGAAATAGATTCAATAACAATAAATAATATTCCAGCTCGAAATAAAGAAAAACAAAAATTAATTTTTGATACTTCAACTTATAATATTTATATTCCTAAAACATTTTTCTTTGATAATATTGATTTAATTCTTCCTAAAATTGGAAAATGTCAAGTTCAAATGTCAGGAACTTTTTTATGTAAATGTAATGAAAAATTTAAATCAATTTTTTCAGATTTTGTATTTTCAATTAATAAAAATACCTTATTTATAAATGTTTCTGATTATGTGTATTTTGATAGTTCAGTTTCAGGAAATAATTGTTATCTTTCTCTTATAGTTAACTATTATAATGATTTATGGATTGTTGGAAATAGTATTTTAAATAATTATTATACTATTTTTGATATTGATAATAATTTAGTTAAATTATATGATAAAAAAGTAAAAATAAATGAAAAAACAGAATTTATATTTATGATGATTTTTTTAATTTTATTTATTTCTTTCATAATTTTTACTTCATATATTATTTATAAAAAGTATAATAATCGACAACATTTTCTTGAACATTTAATTTGAATTGTAAAGTTTTTTAATAATATTTTTATAAATAAAATGAAAAAATATGTATAATTTATTTTTAAAAATTCACAATAATCATCAATTTATTTTATATAACTTTTTTTTCAATTTTTTTATTATTGAATCAAATTATTTATCATTTACAATTTTCTAATTAATATTAGATATAAATACTATTTTTATTTTCTTAGTTATTGTATTTTTTTTATATTTTAACTTTTTATTTTTATTCTATATTTATTTATTCTTTAGTAAAAATGAAATTTATTATCCCTTACAATCCAAATTTTTTTATGAGAATTTATTTTAGCAGAAATTGGTAGTTTTTAATTAGTTTTTAGATTAAATATTCTATTTTCTATTATATTTCAATTAATTTGGCCAATTATTTTTCTTTATGTTTTTAAAATTAGCTCAGATAATTTAACAATGAATTTTATAGGTTGATGAATTTAAAATATTATTTTTTATTAATTTTACTTATTTTAATTTTTATTATAAGATTTATTCAATATATTTAATTAAATATTTAGTTTAAATGATAAAATAATTAAAATTTTAAAAGGATTATTTCTTTTATTTATATAAAATTGATATTATTATTCAAATAAATACTTCGGAGTAAAAAATTATTTAGAAAAAGGAGATTGTGAATTTTTTATTTTACTAATTTTTGTATTCAATTATTTTATTTGAAAAAAATTGAAGAATTTTAATTGAAAATATAGAATTAAAGATTTTTTCAAATAATAATTCTATTTATGATATTTTTCTGTTCAGTATATCATTTAAAAAATTATTTAATGATGTAATTGAATATGAAAATAAGTTAAATAATATTAAAAGAATGTATATTACTTTAAGATTAAGATTAAAAGAACTTTTTAGTTTAATTGATATTGTTTTAAAAATGGATTTAATTTTGATTATTTAGAAAAATATTAAAAAAAAAATCATATTTTTAGTAATTAAAAGTATTAATTTACTTTTTATTAGATTTAATAAAAATAGATATGGAAAATTTATTATTGTGAATTTGAGAAAAATTTCACTCAATTAAAAACAAAAAATAATATAAATATTCATTTAAATATATATAAAAAATTTAATTTTCATATTTTTAAATTATTTTAAATAAGGAGAAGAGTATTAAAAATTAATCTTAATTCAACTATTTTTTAAATGGTTTCTTTTTTTAACAACTTTTTTTCCCAAAAAATTTTTCAAAAAAAAAAAAATTAATTTTTCATTTATAAATAACTAAAAAAAATGTAAATTAAATAAAAAAATGAAAAATAATTTTGAACAATTAAAAAAAAAATTATGGACATTACTTTAATAAAAAAAGTTAAAGACTGAATGGATAATAAAAATGAATATTTATTATTATTATCAGACTTGAAATATTTTTCACCATATTATTATATATATTCAAAATACTTTTATAATTTCAAACAATTATTTTTAGTAAAAAACCAATTTCATTTTAATATAAATGAAAAATTTGAAGAATTAAATGAAAAAAATTTCAAAATAAATGAAGAAATAAAATTAAATAAGACAAAACAAAAAACTAAAATTAAATCATATATATATGTTATATAAAAAATTATTTTGATAATTCATCTATTTCTTGAACTAGAATATTAATTTCATTTTGAATTTCATCTATTTTTGGTTCATATTTATTTTGTAAATCTAAAAAATCTTTTTTTATTTCTTCTTCATAATTATTTAAATATTGAATATATTGATCCATTGAATTATCATTATCATTAAACTTAATTTCAGAAATTATCTCATTATTTTTAGATGTTTGTAAAAAGTTACTTTCATCTTCATTTAATATAGTTTCAGAATATTCACTTAATTTATTTTTATGTTTAACTTCAAAAATTGGTATAAAATTATTTCTAATAAATTCATCATTTTTAATAGATATATTCAATTCATTATCTGTTAATTTATTGTCATTTATAGATTTTTCAACTTTGATTCTTGGATTTTTTTTTAATTTTTCTTTTTGACATATTTTACAATTTTTAATATTTTGATTTATTATTTCAATTTTTCTATTGAAAAAATCAATAGATTCAGTATACTCTTTAATTTTTAATTTGAAAATATTAATATTTTTAACCTCTTTTTTAATAATATAATTATTTGTTTTTATTTTTAAAATCCTAAAATACCATATTTTCAAAATATTAGTAAGAGAATATTTATAATTATTCTTACTTTTAAATTTATTCATTATATAATAAAAATATATACTCCTATATAAATAATAATATTTTGATAAGTTTAAACTTTTTTTCTTTACTTTTATCTTATTTATTAAAATTATTAAAACGATAAAATATTTTTTTAATAAAAATTTTTTCAAAAATTTAATTGCTTTTGATAATTTTTTTATATATTTTATTTTATGAAAATAAATATATTTGGATGTAAAATTTTGAAAAAAATAATATATGTTATTTATTTTTTTTTTCATGAAAAATTGAGAAATTATTATGAAAGGAATTTTAAAATTATCAAAATTATTTTGTTTTTCAATCATTATTTTATTGTTATATATTAAATTATTATTATGTGGAGTTTTTAAATAATTTCTAGAATTTTTCCATATATATAAACATTTTTTCATAAAAAAATTTATTTTTTCCTTCATACATTTTTTGTATATAATATTTTTTATAGTTAATTTTTTATATTTAATTTCTAAATTATATATTGATTTTTTTAATATTTGAGTAAAGATTTTATTTTTAATAATTACAATAGTTTGTTTTATTATTTGATAAAGAAATAAAATTTTTGAAACACATATTCTAATTTTATTATCTGATAAATTATAAGGTAATTTAACATCTCTTTCCCATAAAAATAAATATTTAATGATATTTTTTTTCATTATTTTCATTCTATTTTTTTTTATTAAAAAATATTTAATTAACTCATTTTTCAAAATTTTAGTTAAATAATCATTTTGAATTAATAATATTTTGGATAAAAATTCTCTTTTTTTATTTTTTATTTTAAAATATTTATTTAATGATTGAATCATATCAATTATAAAACTATTTGGAAATTTATTTAAATATAATTTTTGAAATGAATATTTTTTTATTTGATAATTTAAATTATTCAAAAATTTAAAATGTAATAGTTTTTTCAAATAAATATTTTTTAAAGGATGTATTACTGAAATTCTTTTAAAAAATCTCTTTTTATTGATAAATAAAAACATATTTATATATTTATAATTATAAATTATCTTTTTAATTTTTGAATATTTGAAGATTATTTTTTTTAAATTTAAAATGAGAAAATTATAATAGCATCCCAAATGCTTTTTAAAAATATAAACCAATTCAACTATAATATTTTTAATTAAATTCAATCGATAAATAGCATTTAATGTATTTATCTCTTCCTCATATTCAATTTCTGTATTTTCTAAAGAATTAAAATTCGCTTCATCACCATATAAATAAGAGAATCTAAGATAAAAAAATAAACAAGATTTAATTAATAATTTTTCATTAATATCTTCAAGAATATTAATAAATTGATATAAATTAATCTCATTAATAAATATTTTCTTATTATTAGATTTGAATTTTCTTATATTTTTTGAATTCATTAAAATAAAAAATTTTTTAAATAAATTTATTTTTTTCAATTTAAATAAAATCAAATAATGAATTAATTCTTAATAAAAATTAAAATACTTCAAATCAATGATAAATAGAATAATTAAATTAAAAAAAAAATGTATACTACAAGAGGATATAACGAAAATTATTATACAAGTAGAAAAAAAATTCTAAATGATTTTTTAAAAGATGAAGAAACAGAAAATATGAAATATATAGAAGAAACAGAAAATTTAGTTAGTCAAACAAAAATGTTTTTAAAAGATTTAGTAAGTGGTCAATTAGACTTTGAAGCATTAAATGAACAATTAGAAGATATAGAAACAGAATTAGAAACAGATTGTAATATAATGCAAGGAGAAATTAATACATTACAAACAATGGATAAAAATATTGAAAAACAAATAACTGAAGTTCAAACACAAGAAGAAATAGGAACAAAAGATTATTTAAAAAAAATAGAAGATTTAAAAAATGAATTAGAATCAAAAGAATTTACAATTCAAAATATGGAAAGATTATATGTAGAATTAGAAAATATAATTAAAGATAATATTCAAAAAGGAAATGAACAATTATTAACAATGGAACAATTTAATGATTTTCTTTCACAAAATGATAAATTAAAATCAGAAATAAAAAAATTAGAAAATGAAAAAGAAAGATTAAATAAAGATTATAATAATTTATTAAAAGAAAATTTAAATTTAAGATCAAAAGATGAAAGTTTTGAAATTGAAAAAGTAAAAGAAGTTTTAGATGAAGTTGGAGCAAAAGGTTTATCTCAAAAAGAAGCTGAAAAAAAAATTACTGCTCTTCAAAATAAATATAAACAATTAAATCAAGAATGTAATCAATTAAATGAAAAAATTAATAAATTAACAAAAAATTTAAGAGGATTAAATATTGAAAATGAAAAATTTAATGAAGAATTAAATAATATTAATCAAGAAATTAATCCTCCTGAAATAAATAAAAAAAGAAAAAATCATTCTTTTGAATTTAAAGAAAATAAAAAAAATATTTTTTTCAATCAATCAAGTGAAGAAAAAGAAGATAGTAAAAGTAATAATTAATTTTAAAAATTTATAATAAAATATTTATACTACAATATCATCATCTGAAAAAATAGTTTTATTATCATCTCCAATTAATTTTTGAATATAATTTGAATCAATTAATGTTTTTATTTTTTGATTTGAATAATTTTTTGATTTAATTGTATTTAATGTACTTTCTTCTATTGAAATTTCTAAATTAAAATATGAAGATTTTCTATCAGTTCTATTCATTTTTTTATTTAAATTCATTTTTTGTTCTGTTAAATTTGGACAACTTGTCTTTTTTTCTTTTAATGTATTTTTTATTGAAGAAGGAAGAATTTTATTTTTTATTAGATTTTTAGAAGCTGATTTATTAATTTTATTTTTAAAAAAATTATATATATATTGTGATTGAGTGTTTAATGGTTTTATTTCTATATGATCTTCTTCATCTGAATCTATAATATCATTTTCAGATAATAAACTTAAATCTTTTTTTATTTTTTCATATTTTTCTTCTTTATAATTTGATACTAAATAATTTTCTATTGAATCATATGGAATCATTACTTTATATATTTCTAGAGGATTCCATATTAAATATTTATTTTTTGGTCTATCTTTATTTGAACATAATTTTTCTAATAAATAATAATATGTTTCAAATGCCTTATTCATACTTATAATTGTAAAATTATAAGATGAAATAACATTTTTTTTAATATTAATTAAAAATTTTTGATATAATATATTATTATAAGTTAATGGATTTTTATTTATAATTTCAATATAATTTGAAATTGAACTATATTTTATATTATCTTGGGAAAAGATATATTTTGATATGAATTCATGAAATATCATTGAATTCGAAAAATTGTGCATAAATTGTTTAAATTTAGGATATTTTTTATTACGAGGATCATTTTTAAATTTTTCAAAATTGAAATAATTATTCAATACAATTTTACTTTTTATATTTTTATTAAGCTTTTTATCATATTTCTGAATACATAAATCAATGTTTTTAACTATTCCTAGAAAATATCTAAAGAATAAATATGAAATTTTCAAATTAAAATATATTTTATGATCTAATAGAGAAATTGTTTCTTTAAATAGATTATAATATTCATTCTTATTATTCTTTTCAAATTTAATTGAATATTCATAAATAATATCATAAATATCTTTTATTAATGATGACTTCATATCATTTGTTAGGTCTATAGATTTAGAATTAGGAAAAATATTACTTTTATCAACTATATTATATACTATAGTATCATTTTGAATTTCTCCTATTTGAATTTTTTGTTTTAATAAATCTAAATATTTTATATGCATTCCCATAATTATTGAAATTGGAGAATCTAAAATCTCTATCATATCATTTGTAATATATGTAATAAATGGAAATTTTTTCCAATTTAAAGGATAAATTATACTAATTAATGATAAAAGAATTTGATTTATTTCTTCATAATTTTCAAAAACTATGATAATTTTATTCCCAATTAATATACTTAAATATATATTCACTAAATCTTCTACATTAAATTTTTGAAATAATATAAATAAATTAAAATCTTTTATAGGAATGGAATTAGGAGACTCGATATGATATGTTAAAAACGTATTTTTAGCAAAATTATTATTTAAATAATTCACTAATATATGATTATATTCTTGTTGATATGGCAAAATATTTAAAATAAAAGACATATAAAATTCCATTATTTCTTTATCTTGGGTAATATAATATTTATTTTTAGAATTTTTTGATTGAAGATTTTTAAAATAAAAAAATTTTTGTTGTTCATTTTTTAAAAAAAAAATTTGATATAAATATTCCAAAATCTTTTTACAAGTATCTAAAATTTCGAATTTTGAAACTAAACAAATAATTTTTGGTAAACTAAAATAATTATTATTAATAACATAATTCTCATAGAAATATAAAATTGAGATGAATTTTCTTTCAATTCCATATTTTACAGTAAAAGAAATAATTTTATATTCTTTAATATAATGACCAGATTTAATTTCTAAATTATTAGGATAACAAAAAGGTATTATTCCTTTAATAAAATTATTAATATTATTTGAATCATCATCTTCATTACAATAATTACTTTTAAAATTTTCAAGAATTTTAATTGGTAAAGTTTTTATATTTCCATTTATAATATTATTATATGTTATATTTAAATTATTTAAATCTCTTTGATGAGTTCCAATTACTAAACATCTTTCTATTAAAGGAATATGTTTTTTTGCTTGATTTAATGATGTCATTTATTATTATTTTTAATAATTATTGCTTTTTTTAATTATAAAATAAAATTATTTTCAAGTTAATAAATTATTTAGAAAAAAAACTATTTTAAAAGATACTATTAAAAAATTGAACAACATTTACAATCACTATCATCTTTTTTAACTCTTGGACTTTTAGTTTCAGAATTTTGATCAAAGTTTGAATTTGTATTCATTGTAGTAATAATTTGATTTGTATTTTTATTATTATTTTCAGATATAATTCCTTTTTCGTTTTTTATTTTTTCATCATCTTCTTTTTTTTTTGTATAATCATTAACTAAATTTTTTGTATTGGAAATTTTTAAATTTTCATCATTAAACATTTCTTTTATATTAATTTCTTCGATTTTAATTTCATTATTATGTATACTATGATGAATTATATCATCAATATCTTTTCTATAATGATTCTCATTATTTTTATTTATATTAATTTTAACTTTATTTAATACAGAAATAAATTTTTCTTTATTTTGAATTAAATTTTCCTTTTCTGAAACACAACTTAAACCACTTTTATTATTTGCATTTGATTTATCTATATCACTTTTACTTCTATCAATTTCATCCGCAGTTTTATTTCTAATATTATCTTGAGATAAATCTTTTGCTTTTTCTTCAAGATAAGGTTTAATTATTTTCATGAATTTTACAACAGTTTGTCTATGTCTTTCATTTGTTTTATTAAAAAAAGAAATAAAATTAATTGGATTTAAATTAAATTCTATTTCATTATTTCTTAAATAAGAACAAAGAGAAACTTTTGTTTGATCAATTTTTATTTTATTTTGATTTATTTCTTTTAAATTATTATTTTTTTCTTCTTCTATTTTTAAATTAATTCTTTTTTCAATATTTGATTCTTGTTCAGTTTGAAGAATAATATATTTATTTTTATAATTAAAATAAAGTAATTCTGATAATAATGAATGTAAAGAATATGATAATTGTGTATATTCTTTATTTTTTAAAGTAAATCCTGTATTTTTATTATCTAAATAAGCAAATTTTGATTCTATAAATGTATCAAAATCTCTTAAATTTTGTGTAGTTATGATTTTCTTATCTGTGGATAAAAAAAGAAAAAAATCACTCAAAGTTTCTAATATCATTATTTATATTATTTTTAATTACAAATTAATGATTAAAAAAAATAAATAAAAAAAAAATAAAAAAAAATAAAATGAATCATAAAAAAAATTGGTTAATATTTACAATATCATTAATTCTTATAATATATTTTTCTAAAATAACAATATCAAAAATAGAAATAAGGAAATTAATAGATTCAAATGCAGAATCATTAAATCGATGTGCAGATGGACCAAATTATTTGATATCATATTATACAAAAGGAGGAAATCAAACTTTTGATACATTTATTAATAGAGATTATGTAAGACCAATAATTGAAATTTCAAAAGGAGGAAAAAAATCAGATTATATTGGTTATTATATTGAAAGATTAGCAATTAATTTTATTTATTTTTCTTTTGCAATTTTAATTATAATTTTTTGGATTATTTTTTCTTTTTGTTTATGTAAACCTAAATGTTGTTTTATTGAAAAAAAAGGTGAAAAAAATATAACATTTATTTCATTTATTATATCTATTATTTTTTTTATGGGATGTCTTGCTTGTAGTATTTCTGCATTTGTTTATGCACATAAATTTGAAAATTATTTAGATGGAGCAATTTGTGGAGTTGAAAGAATATATTATAATATGAAAGATGGCCAAATTAAAGAAAAAGGAGAAAATTGGTTAGGTTTGACTAAAATTCCAACAATTTTAGAACAAATTTCTCAATTAGATTTTTCTTCTATTAATGTTGATAGTTTTGATTTTTCACAAGATTTAGAAGATTATAATAATTCAATTAAAAAAATTAATAAAGAATGTGGAGAGTTAGAAAAAGGATATGTTACTAATATAACAAACGAGGTTGATGGGAAAATAAATAATTATTTTATAATCAATGAGAATTTAATAAATTCTTTAAAGGGACTTAATAATGAAAAAGATAATTTGGATATTGCAAAAAATTCAATTTCAAATATTGCAAATAATATACTTTCATTTTATAATGATATAATGAAAAATTATGAATATTATAGAAAAGTATTTAAAGGAATTGGTTTTTATTTTACTTTAGTTATTTATAGTATTTTACTTGTAGTAAGTGTTGGATGCACATTATTTTTATTTTTATATTATTTTTTAAATTCAAATAAATTTTTTCTTTTAATAACTCAAATTTTTTGGCATTTATTAATATTTTTATCAATTATATTATTTATTTTAGTTGGATTTTTTGGAATTTTATCAATGGGAGTTAATGATGGGATGGCTTATATAAAATATGTTTTTGGAAAGGAAAATTTAAAAAATGATAAAATTGTTATTAGAAAATATTATGAATTTATTAATACTTGTTTATATGATGATAAAGGTTTAATTGGTTATTATGATATTGAAAATTATAATTCAACTTATTCTTATTATAAAATATTAAAAATTAATAAAACTATTATTAAAGAAATTAAAATTAATGCTATAGAAAAGGCAATAAATGATTTAAAAACTCAAGGTCTAGATTTATATGAAAATTTTATAGAATTAAATGAAACATTTAAAAAAACGATGGAAAAAATATTTAACAGAATTGAAAATAATATTGAAGGAGAACTTAATTCTAAATATTCTTCATTAGAAAATACTTTATCATTAAATTTAAATTCTACTTATTTTTTCCATTTTATGGATTGTTCATTTTTAAAATATGATTTAGAAATGTCATATATTATCGCTTATGACTTTCAAGATAAAGTAGATCGTTTATTTATTATTACAATATTTGCTGCATTCTTTTCTATAATTGCAGTGATTTTTATGTTAATGACTATATTAAGGAAAAAAGATAAAATGTATGATGATGATAATAACAGTGAAAATTCATCTAATTCAATTAAAGAAAATTTAAATGAAAAAAAGAAAGATTTTTTTATTGAAAATGAAAACATTGATAAAAATGAAGTATAAAACATTAATAAAAAAAAATAATTAGAAATATTTTTATTTATAAATAAATAGATTGGATTATATTAAAAAATTTATATATTTAGAAAAAAAATTATTTAAAAAAAATATTAATTGTAGAAAACTAATATATTTTAATTTTAAAAAAACTATATAAATTCAAAAAAATAAAAATATAATAAAACAGAAAAAAAAAAAAATGAAAATTTTAGTAAACCTCGAAGACACTGAAAAATTCCAAGATGTAGAAATAGAAGAATCCTCTTCAGTATTTGAATTAAAAATGTTCCTGCAAACAATATTCAACATTCCCTATAATGAAATGCAATTAAAATTAAACAACCAAATAATTCAAGATCCAAACTTCCCAATAAAAAACTTAAATATAGGATCAGACATTCTATATGTAAAGCATGTCCCAAATCAAACAATAAGTCTAAGTCAAATTTTCCAACCTCAAATTCCCCAAAATCAAAATTTAGGAAATAATAATTCACTAGGTTCAATTTTTGATCAATTTATGTCAGGTTCAAATAATCCAGGAAGACAAAATTTCCAACAACCAATTTCAATTGCACAACAATTTTCTATGGCAATGCAAAATTTAAATTATCAAAATAATAAAGCTAAGGAATTATATATTAAAGAAAGAGTTAAAGAAATAAAAGATAGATTTTTAACTAGTCCAGATGATTTAAATCATTTATTTGAATCTGATCCAGTTTTAGCAGAAACTATTGTTTCTGGAAATGATGCTAAATTAGAAGAAATAGTTAAACAAAAATTAAATGAAGCAGAAACAATAGCAAGAAAAGAACAAATTGAATATTTAAATTTAATGAAAGCTGATCAAAATGATCCTAATGTCCAAAAAAAAATTGCTGAAATCATAAGAAAAAAAAATATTAATGAAAATTTAAAATATGCAGAAGAATTTTTACCAGAAACATTATTTCCAGTTCACATGTTATATATACATATTGAAATAAATAAAAAGAAAGTTATAGCATTAGTTGATACTGGAGCTCAAAGTACAATAATGTGTAAGAAATTAGCAGAAGAATGTGATTTAATGAATTTATGTGATGAAAGATATCAAGGAATTGCAACTGGTGTTGGTACTAGTAAAATTTTAGGTGTTATACATGCTGCTCAATTAAAATTAAATGGTAAGTTTTTAATGTGTAAAATTACTGTTATTGAAAATAATTCTATTGGATGTATTTTTGGATTGGATAATATGAGAACTCATGGATGTACTATTGATTTAAAAAAGGGAGTTTTAGTTTTTCCTACTGCTGGGATTGAAGCTAAGTTTTTAAGTGATGGAGAAATTAAAAAGTTGAAAGTTGAAGAACAGAAAAATTTAGAGAATGAAGATATTAAAAAAGCTAAAGAGGAGTCTATGAAAGGGAAAAAATAAAATTTTAATAGAATTTTTTTATTTTTTATATTATTTTATCTTTTATTATATTAATTTTTATTGATTTTTTTTTTTCTTTTGAAGAAAGATAAATAA
>Ga0256407_10006437_pt1 | contig 18128 bp, 16 predicted proteins | sample RumenRJG_04DNA_FD_193489 | JGI IMG/M metagenome (GOLD analysis project Ga0256407, IMG submission 193489) | Bovine rumen microbial communities from Lethbridge, Alberta, Canada - RJG_04 | ecosystem: Host-associated > Mammals > Digestive system > Stomach > Rumen | place: Canada: Alberta...
TCTCAAAAAGTCCTTCACCTGTACCTTCGACACTTATGACGGCCGCATCCGCATCTACTTCCCGGATCCAGCCTCATATGTCCGCCTGAAAGAAAACGGTACCCTGATCCCGAAAGAACTCTCCCGTTCTCTTCCAAAAGACTCCTACGAAAAAGTCACCCATGACGACTGCTACACGATGGCAAAACTACCAGAAGATGAAAACAAACGAAAAAAGCAGCTCGAGAATTACATCAGACAGGTGGTGAGGTTGTGAAGAACATCACTGCCTATGCATCAAATGCCTCATGCTCCGTAATTTTACCATCATACAGCTGGCCTATAGACTTAGCAAGGTGTTCACGATTAGCTTTTTCTGACATAAGGTATGCTGTTTCCATAAGGCTGTCATAATAATGTTTTGACATCAGGACTACATTATTTTCATTGTCATTTGTAACCATTATCGTATCTTGTTTTTCTGAAATCTTCTCAAAATAATCGTCCATATTTTTTCTAAAAGTATCATATTCCACAATTAACATCTGTATATTCCTGCGCTTATCAATACTTTAAAACCTCTTTATAGCTTCTATCTGTATCAAACAATACATTCCCATGCAGGCTTGCTCCTTTCACTAATTTATGCCAGTCACCATACTGTGCTGTTAGAGCATCTTTAAAATCAATCGGCACCGGTACTTCCAGCATTTCAAAAGGCATAAGAACAGTGTTTTTTATCCAATCTTCTCTAAAGCATGTATCATTAGTATTAATTCTAAAATTAACTATAGTATATTTTTTTATATCCTCATCATTATCAAATTTCTGACATTCGTCCTCATATTTTTTATACCAGTAGTTAACACCTTTGCAGCGTAAATATGGAGTAAACGATTGGCTCTTTATTATTCCTCTTGCAAACGATCTTAGTCCAACTGGTCTGACACATGTTTTTGAACATTCCATGTAATGTCTGCAATTATTCAGCCATGATTTTTCAGTTTCATTTTCAGGTACCTTGTCCAAAGGAAAAATGTCTATAAATATTCCCTGGTTTATATCTTTCCTATCTATTTCTCCAGATAAAGCACCAGTTGTATCAGACCTTCTAAGCTGTGCATGTCCACGTATACTTCCTCTGTCAGTATATTCTGTCTGAAAAAAATATGGATAGTTAAATTCTCTATCTGCTACAGCACACAGCCTATTGTACTCTGACCTAACCATCATCATATCTATATCATCATCCCACGGAATGAATCCTTTGTGTCTGACTGCACCGAGCATTGTACCACCATTAGTAATGATATTGATGTCATATTTTAAGCAGACCATGAGCAATTTGTTTAATAAATCGAGTTCTACCGCCCATACCTTTTTCATTTCACTTGTAACTCTATATCCGCACCTTACTTCTTCTTTAAAAAATCCGGTTTTATTTCAAGGTTTAGCTTTACCATTTTTTCCTCTTTTTTTTATCTCTGATATAATATAAGAACCAAATTTATCTTTTAGTCCAATCAATACACCCATATAAATCACAGTTCCAGTTAATAGCTGGATTAAAGTGATAATAACAGAGCCATGGGAATTGATTCCTATAAGTCCTATCAATAATGCCATAACAATCCCGGCTGCTATCTTTTTCCATATAATATTCCATATCTGTTTCCACGAAATATAGTCCTTGCTCATATGTACATATATCAGGCTAATAACCAATTCTGCAGCAATGCTCGCTATTACAGCTCCATATGCACCATACCACGGAATCATTATTGAATTAAGAACTACGTTTGTTAAAGTACCAGCTACTATCCCTCTTGTACTTCTTGCTCTCTGTCCACTCGGATATAAAACCTGATTTCCAAGAATATTGCTAATAGAAATCACTAATGGCAGCGGGCTCATCATACAAAGTAGCTTAATAACAGGTTCATAACCTTTCCCAAAGAACCATGGAACAAAATTTGCTGCGCCAGCTGTAATGCCAAACATAAAGCAGACTGAAACAGCTGTAAGGTACTCAAAAGACTTGTTTATCTTGTCTTTTATCTCATCTGTTTTACCGACAGAAAAAAGATAAGACTGTCGAGCATACATTACATTATTCAGACTGAACAAGAGTGACTCAGCCATACTTACGATTTTTGTCGCCTGCTCATAAAAACCATTCTGGCTTTCAGACTTCGTTATTGCTCCTATCATAGTTTTATCCAACATTGAATAAATAGATGTTGCAATAGTTGGGATAAAATAAATAAATGTCTGTTTTAAATGTAACTTAAATGGATGTAGTCTTTTTATGCTTATTTTTTGAATATTTTTTGGCAGGTAAGTCCACATCGAGACATTTCCAAGTAGGCCTGTCGCAGACATTATCCCTACATAAAGCAAAAGTTCTGATCTTACATTTACAAATGTAAAAATAAGTAATAGTCCAACAATTTTTACAATAGCATTCTTTCTGACTATCAGTCTAAACTTTTCAAGTCCAGCATATAGCCACGAAATGTCAAATGCCACAGAAATAATGCTTAAAGTAAGCACAGCATAATAAATTGTATATCTAGAGGAGATAATTATCCAGATACTCCATATAACAACTGAAATCCCAGTAGTAAATACTGAAAGCAATTCAATTTCCCAGAATATTCTACTCGTATCTTCTTTGTCATCTCTGTGTCTTGCTATTTCTCTCTGTCCATAGCCTGCCGTCCCAAGAGCTGCAAATATCATAAAATATGATACTATTGAATTAGTATAAGAATAAACACCTATACCACTTGACCCCAGAATTCTTGAAACATATGGAGTTGTAACAAACTGAATCAAAAAAGACAATATTTGATATATTGTGTTATATGCATAATTTTTCTTTATAGAGTCAGTTTTTTCCATATCAACTATACTTTTTTCTCCAAACAGTGTTCAGCAGTCTGAAGTGTCTGAAATCATCTTTGCGTAGTATTTTTAAGATCCTTGAGCCAATAAATCTTCTTTTAGAATCATTATCAAGACAGGTGCCGTAAAGGACTTCACTTTTACTTCTTAACTTGTCATCAAATCCTCTTAGTTCGACTTTCGCCTGATCATAAGGCAGCAACATTAAAATCTTATACTGCATTCTGATCAACATATTTATTCGATTTCTTATTATTTTCTGTTTCCTATCAGTCTTAGTTGCCGATCCATAATGCTTCTCGTAAAAGTCTATCACTGAAAAAACTACCTGTTCATGTTCCTTCCGTCTTCTGACCATGTTTTTATGGTTCATGCTCTGTTCTTTAGTACCTACATAGTAATCATACACTGGAAATTCCAGAAAAATAGTATTCCTACAGTGATAAAAATAATAGATTATATACTCAGCATCCACGTAAAAGCATTTCTCATCAATCTGTTCTCCTGCATTTTTTAGTACGTCTGTCCTGAAACATACATCATGCATTGCAAGGAATATATCTTTATCAAGAAAATCTATATCCATGATCCTGTTGTATGGATTACCATTTGATACATCTTCTGACTGACATTTTTTCCCAGTTAGTGCATCTACATCGTAATGTGGATTCAAAACAATATCACATTCAGTTTTTTTCAGAATATCTATCAGCTTTTCTATACCACTTTTTTCTACCCAGTCATCAGAATCAACTATCTTAAAGTACTTTCCACTTGCCTCTTTTATAGAAGCATTTATAGTTGATCCATGTCCACCATTTTTTTTATGGATTACTTTGATATCATCCGGATGCTCAAAATGAAGTCTATCAGCAATAACACCAGTATTGTCCGTAGAACCATCATCTACTATGATTAACTCAGTATCTGAGATAACACCGCTTTCGGTAAATGACCTTACGCATCTTTCCAGATATTTTTCAGAATTATATGCTGCAATACTTACTGAGAGGATTTTCTGGCTCATACCATGCGCCCCGTGGTCTTCAATGCTTTCATATAACATTTACCCATGTCTCTGAATTTTTCAAAGACAGGCAGGTCATGCCTGATAAAAATCTGAAAGGCTGACACAAACTCTCTTACTGTCTGAGTGTTTGTTACCTCGTCTATTTCTATCAGAATCTTTTTGCCTTTAAGGATTCTGCACTCTATCTCCTGTCTTTACTGTCTGCTTTTTTCTTTTACTGTTTTTTACTGTTTTATATCTATTTTACTGTTCTTTACTGTTTTTGTAAAGTGCTAGACACTCTTTTTATAGACTTATTCAAATATATTGAAACGGAGCCAGTGCATAAACACCCATACATGAAAGCGCAATAAAAGATCAGTATATCTATAGCATGAAAAATAGTTCCCAAAAGAATCAGTAACGGCAATACTCCACCAATTCCTGCTGATTCTTCAATATGCTTAAGTTTATTTCCGTGATGCCCGCCCTCAATGTCTATCATTTCTATGTCCTTATTATTTTCTTCTATCATCTCTCGTTCAGTATTTATAAATTTCTGATGTACCAGTCGCATAAAAGTATCTGCCTCAGAAAACGCAGCTCCAAGAATGATCATAAACAAATGCCCTTGTTTAACAATAAATCCTCCCTGCTGATAAACATTATATCCGAAGCAAATTCCCATAATGCCCACAAGCAGATAGCTGCTGAAAGCGTCTGCAAATTCACCGAATGGTTCTTTTTTTACACTTCTGGCGAGATTACCATCAATACAATCAAGTACCTCCCAGAAATTGATCAGTATAGCACCAGTTAGATTTATAAACTTATTATCAGGTAAATAGCACAAACAAGAAATGACTGCAACAATAGCTGAAAAATAGGATACAACATTAGCTGAAAATCCAAGGCTTGCACACCAAGATGCACCTAAAAAAGATATCGGTCTATAAAATACTCTGGCAATTAACGGATCCTTTCTTCTCTTCCACTCTGGCATTGTATCGTGAAAATACCTGGCTGTATACTTTATCTCATTCTTCATTTTCATTCCTCTATGATCTTTTATACATAAATACATTAAAGAGGAAAGGATTATTCCAATATCCTTTCATATCCGAATGTACGAATTTTATATCTAACTCATCAATGTCATTTTTTATATTATCAAGCGTATCTGTTTCTGAATCTCTTTTATTCCAGATTTCTTTCCATTTGTTCATTTTTTTCTTCCTTTATCTCTTTTTCTAATGCCGCTGCAAGTACATCATTATCTGCTTCATCCCTTATAGCAACTCTCAGATAATTTCCACCATTTGTTTTTTTAGTTAGCTCTTTTATAAGGATATCATGTTCACAGAGCATTTTTTTCTGTATATTTTTTACATTGATACCACTTATGATCTCCAGCATAACAAAATTTGCCTGTGATTGAACTACCCTTACTCCATCTATATCATCCAGAATATGGCAGAATCTTTTTCTTTCCTTTCGCATCATATCCAACGAATTTTTATAGTCCTGCGAATATTTTCCAATTATCTGCATAAAAAATTCTGCAAATGAATTGATATTCCAGATTGATACTTCTTTTTTCATATATTCTATAAGTTTTTTATTTCCTGAAGCTATAACTCCCAGCCTTAGCCCAGGTACCCCGTAAGATTTAGAAATACTCTTTACCACAAATAAATTAGGGTATTTTTCCAATAAATCCTGATCTATAAGAGTATTGTCAATCTCTTCTGCAAAATCAGCAAACGATTCGTCAATAATCAGATTAACATTCTGTTTTTTACACCAGTTTGCCAGTCTGATCAAACCAGCTTTTTTTATATAGTTACCGCTAGGATTATCCGGATTTATAATGACCAGATTTTTTATATCTCTGCCTATAAAAAAATCAATCAAATCAGTTTCCGAGTACGAAAAATCATTATTATCAGGCCAGAAACAAACAGAATCTTTGTCTACATATCTATTGGGATATTCCTCAAATGTAGGACGGACAAATCCTGTTTTACCATTAAATATATGCATCAAATGGTTAATAAGTTCTGCTGCTCCATTACCAATAACTATATAATCTCTATCTACTCCAAACATTTTTGAAGCAAGAAGACTATTTATCCGCATACCTGATGGATAATTTCTAATCAGCTCGCTTGAATTAGCATTTATTTCGTCTATCATTTTCTGTGGTGGAAAATATGGATTTACAAGATAGCAAAAATCCAGTAATCCTGGATAGCGCCAGTACCCACCATATCTTTGCTGTATTAGGTTAATCTTGGTGTCAGTGTCTGGCGCAAAAATTGATTCTGCTATATCTAAATCTTGAATATCATCTATCTCATACCATTTCTGCTTACTGAGACGTTTAGCTTTAATTACAGGTTTATCCAATACCGTAATTACTCTAAGAACCTGTTCGTAGTACTCATTTTCACCAAGTGCTTTTTGATAAGCCTTTAAGAATGGAACGTAGTAATTACTACTGAATTCTTTGCTGAATTTATATATGTTAACTGTTTTATAATATTCTGATTTTCTGTTAAAGGCAAAATCTTTTTTTGACACTACCTCAATGATGTTATCATTCTCATCCAGACGTAAACAGGTTCCATCCATCCAGGCTTCATAACGGTCTGCTAATGCCAGATCCGGTCTTGGGTCATTTACCAATTCCTTGAGCACGGAATCTTCGAAAATAATATCTGACTCTAGTAAAATCGTGTCATCACCGCAAAGATAATCAGATACAAGCGATAGCGAGTAAATATTATTCGTTTTATTATAATCCGGGTTGTTCACGTACACTATAGGTGTTCTGATATCCAAACTTTCTACATATTCGGATAATTTCTCACTCTCATATCCTGTAACAATTATAATTCTTTCGACACTGCATTGTTCTATTTGAGAAAGCATACGATCAATCAAAGGAATGCCATTAACCTTTACCATGCATTTAGTATTATTTTTTGTTAATTTACCAAGCCTTTTCCCCATTCCAGCAGCTAAAATTATTGCCTGCATTACATCTCCTATCTATAGATTCTTGTTTAGTTCTTAAAAAAGATAATTTTTCTGGCTTTTTCCATTGCCTCTCCCATAAATAACACAATATTTGCCCTTCTTTTTGAAGCGCTCAGGTAAAAAACATTCCAAGGAAATGATAGCTGACTAACATCAAAATCTTGGAATGCGCTCATATATTCTTTGTTATTAAATAGTCCTATAATCTTGTTCCTCTTTTCTTTGTTACTCATATCAGATTTCACGATATTTCTCACAAACCCCAGCATACTGAGTACTTTACGATTATTCAGTGCTTTGATCATCTCTACTTCAAGATTATTTTTTTCTATAAACTGTCTTATATATGAAAACATATACATCATCAGTTTTTGGTCATTATCATAATAACGTGATGTAACTGATGATTGATTTGTTTTATTATAAAAATACAGAGCCTCACCAATATATTCAATACTACATGCATTATAAAAAGCCTCTATATTGAATAAAAGGTCTTCACCGCCTGTTTTCTTAAGGCTTTGCATTCTTATGTCTTTTATTGTTTCCATTTTATAGATCTTATTGCACAATGGGTTTAAATCATTCATACGATAAGGATGTCTCATAATATTCTTTGTCGGGCCAATCAGCTTTAATAATAATTTATCCTTATTTTTGCCCTCAAATACTAGATTATCAATTTTAAATAATTCAATCCTGCGCCTATTGGTTCCATATACCCTGTCAAAATCAAATATAACTATATCAATATTGTTCTTTATATATTTAAGCAAACGAGCAATCCCATCCGGGTTGATCCAGTCATCTGAATCGACAAACCACACATATTCACCTGTAACTTTTTCCAATCCGAAATTTCGTGCTTCAGATGGTCCCTCATTTTCCTTTCTATACGATCTTATCCTGCTATCCTTTTCTGCGAACCTTTTTATGATATCAGGTGAAGAATCTGTCGATCCATCATCAACAACAATTATTTCTATGTCCTTATATGTAGACGCAAGTATACTACCGAGGCATCGTTTAAGATATTTTTCTGAGTTGTAAACAGGCACTATAAAAGAAACTTTCATTTCAGTTCTCCTCATCCATACTACCCCCACATCACCTCCTCATACAGTTCTTCTGTCTCCTCTGCCATCCGCTTGCCGTCGAAGCGAAGGGCTGCGGTGCGGTGGGCGTTGATGCGGAGGTGTTCGCTGAGTGATGGGTCGTCGTGAATGCTGACGACTGCCTTGGCGGCGGCGAAGGCCGGGTCGCTGGGGTTTACGAGAATGCCGTCTGTTCCGCCGGTTATGATGTCCCTGATGCCGTCTATCGCAGTCGCGATGACCGGGATACGCAGATACATCATCTCCGGGATCACGAGGCCGAAGCCTTCCCATTTCGAGAGGAGCATCCCGACATCGAACAGGCTCATGTAAGGCCAGGCATCTTTGACCCATCCTGTGATCAGGAAGGAGTCGGAAAGCTCGTACCTTTTAATCTGTGATTCTATGAGTTTTCTCTCTGGCCCGTCGCCTACTATGATAAAAAAAGCCTCCGGGATCTTCAGCTTTATGACTTTTGCTGCCTTGACAAAATCAGTCGGATCCTTCTGTTCTGAGATCCGGCCACACATGCCGACTACAAAAGCATTATTCGGTATGCCAAGATGCTCTCTGGATTCCGGGTGTACATTTCTTAAAGCATTCAGGTCCACTCCATTATATATCACCGAGAGCTTTTTTTCATTACATATCCTGTGTCTTAACGCAGATCTTTTTTCAGAGTCTGAGATACATATGATCCTGTCAGTAAAAGGCGACTGTGCCCTCTCAATCATGGCGTACTTACGGCGGCTTTTCTGGTCGATTCGCATATTAAAAGACCAGCCGTGAGGATTGTAAAGCACCCGGTTCCTGATGCCTATATCTGCCATCCGAAGCAGTGCCCCGGCTTTGCTCGAATGCGCGTAGACTATGTCTGGCGAATACCTCTCGATCAGCTCACGGATCATTCTCACAGAACGACCATCATCCAGCGCCGACACCTCATGCTCCATATGGATCTGCTCGACTGCATCAGCGACATTCCGATAGTCCCTCGTGTCATAGTTCTGTGAACAGACCAGGATGTTCTCGACCTTCGATGGATCCGAGTATCTGAACAGCGTCTTTAAGTAGATATCGACTCCGCCAGCGGGCTCAGCCACATGGAGAACCCGTATTTTTTTACAGAGAGAACTGTATTCATCTAAAAAAAGTTCACTGCCCGCCGTCTCCATGTATCACCTGCTTTATCGTCTTTCCGATTATCCTGAGATCATTTCCCAAAGAAAAATCATTTATGTACGAAATGTCCATTTTTACTACTGTCTCAAAATCACTGACTGCGTTTCTGCCGCTCGTCTGCCAGACACCGGTAATGCCCGGCCGTACCGAAAGCCTCATCCTGTGATGAGCTTCGTACTCCTGCCACTCCTCGACTGTCGGAGGTCTCGTCCCGACAAGTGACATCTGTCCTAAAAATACATTCAGGAACTGTGGAAACTCATCTATCGAATACTTCCGTATGAACCAGCCATATCCGTGGCGTGTTCCGTCCGGACCGCTCCCGATTATCCTTGGGTCATGCTCCATTTTAAACATAGCTCCATGCATCTCATTCTGCTCTGAAAGCTCTGCTTTTCTTTCGTCAGCATCCTGATACATCGAGCGGAACTTATACATCGTAAAGACCCGGCCGTTTTTTCCGACACGCTTCTGTCCATAGAACACAGGTCCCGGATCGTTTTTAAAAATACCCGGTATCGCGAATACGATAAGGAAAATCCCGCAGAACAGAAGCCCTATCAGAGAACCTATGATATCAAAGGCTCTCTTTACAAACAAGAGCTCTGGCTCTATGATCCTGACTGACTCAGTGATCACGGTGTCTCCGGCGATGTGCTCCACCGTCTTCTGTCCGCTGCTAAGTTCTGGAAAGTACACTGCCCTGTGTGTCGTGATTCCCATCACATCGCAGCTTTCCAGGAACTTCCCGAGCAAAGGATTTCTGTAACCGGATGAGACAAAAACTCCGTCGACCCAGTTTTTCACGAGATACTCTGTGACTTCAGAAAGCCCTACAGCTCTGACCTCAAGACCGCATGAATCCTTCTCTTCTATTTTTTCACCTAAGGTAATTATACCCGAAATCCTGACATCCGGCTGATATTTTTCAAATCGGCTCACGATATCAGAAAGCTCATCGGCTTTTGACATGATCACTATGTGCCGCCTGTGATATCCGTCTTTCTTCAGAAAAGATTTAAGAATAGTCTTGTAAATCTGTCTCAGAAAGATCAGGCTGATCGAAGCTATAATGAAAAAATAGAACAGGACGAGTCTTGAGAACTCGGCAGATACCTTGAATACAAAGAGAAATCCTACAGTCTCGGTGGTCAGAGCAAATGACAGAAAGAGGGCATTTTTTAACTCAGCCAGGAAATCCCGTTTCAGGATGCCGTGGTAGCCGCGCGACACAGACATATCCAGGATCGTGAGAACTATGATCCCGAAAAAAAATACCCTGTACAGGTCTGAATTATAATCATCTGACCCCTGCACGAATAGTCCGTGCATCAGAGACAGTGGCGTTCCACCTTGCCTTAAGATAAATGCCAACATAAAAGAAAGCTCACAGGCCAGTATATCCACTATCAGAAAATCGATGTGTTTTATAAGCCCATGAGCATCTCTTCTGTACATAAATCTCTCCGTTACTCTTTCTCGTAGAAGAACGAACTTCTCCTCTTATACCCTAACTCCCTGTATTCCATGATCTGCTCAGTGCTCCCGATAAAAAGCAGTCCGCCGGTCTTTAATGACTTGTTGAACTTCTCATATATATCGTGCTTCGCCTCATCTGTAAAATAGATGACGACGTTTCTGCAGACGATCAGATCACACGCTGAAGGGTAGGTGTCCTTCAGGAGGTTCCCTTCCCTGAATTCCACTCTCTTTTTTATCTCATCAGATATCTGATAAGACGTGCCTATCTTCGTAAAATACTTAGCTTTGAACTCGTCCGGAACTGACTTGATACTCTTCTCACTGTAGAGACCAGCCTTCGCCTGAGCGAGCACCTGCTTATCTATGTCTGTCGCCATAATGCGGATATTTGCGAGCGGTATATGCTTTGACAGCGCCATTACAAGTGAGTAAGGCTCATCTCCTGTAGAACAGGCAGCGCTCCAGATCTTTAGATTCCTTCCGAATTTTTCGATCAGATACGGGATGTACTCCTCGTCTAACAGCTTCCACTGGTCAGGGTTGCGGTAGAATTCCGAGACGTTTATCGTCAGGAAATTCACGAATTCCTCAAATACCGATCTGTCCTCGCGCAACAGCTTCACATAAGCCGGATAGTTATCGAGATGATGCTTGGTCACAAGCGAATCGATACGGCGTCTCATCTGCTTTTCTTTATAAAGCGACAGATCTATGTGAGTCAGTGAGAGAACCTGTTTTTTGAACTCTTCATAGCCTTCCATATAAAACCCTCCATAAAAATAAAATAGCGGACGGCATTAACCGTCCGCCCCAGTAAATCCTTATCAGTCTTCTGACTTATCAGAGTCGTTATCCATAGCCTTGATAGAAAGTGAGATCTTATGATCAGCCTCACGGAACTCAACGATCTTTGCATCGATTTCCTGGCCTACCTTTAATACATCTGAAGGCTTGTCTACATGCTCTTTTGAAATCTGTGAAACATGGAGAAGAGCATCAACTCCTGGAGCAAGCTCAACAAATGCGCCGAAGTCTGTCATGCGGGCAACCTTACCATGAACGATGGTGCCTACTGCGTACTTCTCAGCTGCATTGTTCCAAGGGTTCTGATCCGGGAACTTCATAGAAAGAGCGATCTTGTTGTCGTGGATATCCTTGATGAATACCTTTGCCTTGTCTCCGTTCTTGAATACCTTGTTCGGGTTATCGATACGTCCCCAGCTCATCTCTGAGATATGGAGAAGTCCGTCGATTCCGCCTAAGTCGATGAATGCACCGAAGTTAGTAACGTTCTTTACTGTTCCTTCGATAACGTCGCCTACCTTCAGAGTAGCGAGAAGCTCATCCTGCTTCTTCTTCTTCTCTGCGACAAGAAGCTGTTTTCTGTCACCGATGATACGGCGCTTACGTGGGTTGAACTCTGTGATAACGAATTCAATCTCCTGATCCTTATACTTAGAGAGGTCTCTCTCATAAGTGTCTGATACAAGACTAGCTGGAATGAATACTCTGGCTCCGTCTACCTCTGCTGAAAGACCGCCGTTAAGAACCTGAACGACCTTAGCCTTTAAGACCTCGTTATTGTTATAGGCTTCCTCTAAGCGCTTATTTCCTCTCTCCTGAGCAAGACGCTTGTATGAAAGCGTAACCTGACCCTCAGTCTCGCTGTATTTGACTACTACTGCCTCCATTTTGGAACCAACAGATGTAACTGTGGTAAGATCGAGGTTAGAATCGTTTGAGTACTCGTTCCTGGTGATAACACCATCAGCCTTTGTGCCAATATTAAGGATAATCTCATCCGGCTTTACGGCAAGTACCGTACCCTCTACCACATCTCCTGCGCGGACCGTCTTGAAAGACGCATCCAGCATTTCGTCAAAACTCATTTCTGACATTTACTAATGACCTCCTGAATAATTTTCGCTGGGGTAGATGCCCCTGCTGTAATACCTACACTTCTCGCAGAACAAAGTACTTCTCGATTGAGATCATCCGCTGTCTCCAGAAAATATGTCTCCGGGCATTTCTGCCTGCAGATATCATATAGCTTTCTGGTATTCGAACTGTTCCTGCCACCTATAACCAGGCACACGTCCACTTCCCCAGCAATACGTGCTGCCTCGTCCTGGCGTTCCTCTGTAGCATTACAGATTGTATTTAGAGCATAAATATCATACCCTTTTTTCCCTAAGATTTCAACTAAATCGTGAAATTTCTTGTGATTAAATGTTGTCTGGGAGAGAACGGTTATTTTTCTTGTAGAATCATCAAGTGAAAAATTCTCTGCTTCCTCTTCTGTCTCGATACAGGTAAAATCCCGTCCCTCTATCCAGCCGCAAATACCCTGAATCTCGGGATGTGAGCGGTCTCCGATGATTATGATATAGTCACCTTTTTCTGAAGCATCCTTCGCGAGGTTGTGGATTTTTTTAACAAAAGGACAAGTGGCATCGACAGCTGTATGTCCGGCTGCTATAATATTCTCTTGCACTTTTTTCGATACACCGTGAGAACGCAGGATCACAATGCCATTTTCATAAGAGGCAGGATCAGAATCCTCTTCCATTACTTCCACGCCCTGCTGCCTGAAATGTTCCACGACATTCTCGTTATGGATGATCGGACCGTAGGTATATATCTTTTTATCAGGGTGGAGCTCTATCTGCTCTTCCACCATAGAAACTGCCCGCTTCACACCGAAACAGAAACCAGCACTTTCCGCTACTACTATATTCATAAAACCGAATCCTTTAACGGGTCTAGCCTGTCAACTCCTGAGAAATCGAACTCACTTAAGAGCCCTTCCATCTCCCTGTTTCTCTCCCTGACCTTTTCAGACCTTCTTGAAAGCACTCCCATTATCACAGCGCTTATAACACTCATAGCTGCTATAGGAGATGACGCAAAAGCATTTCTCTCGCACGAAGCTGTAAGGTTACACGTGGAGTACATATTCAGAGGCGAGTGGACACTGTCAGTAAAGGTGATGACCGGCGTGTTTTTTGTCCTGGCATACTCAAGGAGCCTAAGTACCGATAGTGAATACCCCGGGAAACTGATCCCGACCATCACGTCATTCTCATCTATATCCAGCACCTCATAGAAAAAATGCTGCATGCTTCCCTTTGAAAGCACCCTGACGTCCGGCAGCGCCTGTCTTAAGTACATGGCCATGTAGTCTGCTAAGGGAGCCGATGACCTGACACCGGCTATAAAGACCCGCTTTGCTTTAAGCAGCATGTCTACTGCTGTCAGATATGCATCGTGATCTATAGAGTTCTTGGTATTCTGGATATTATCAATATCCTGATTTAAGGTATCCGATAGTGTGTCCTTTATATCAGCTGTCAGGTATGGCGCGTCCTTCGGGCCTGTCGGCAGCAGATGGCTCTTTACCTCTTTTGCCATCGCCGTGGACAGTTCTTTGAAACCGGAATACCCCAGGAAGGTTGCAAACCTGACTACTGTAGATTCGCTGATTCCGACCTCTTTTGACAGTTCCGAAGCATTCATAAAGGCTGCCTTATCGATGCAGTCTGTGATATATGCTGCGATCTGCTGCTGACCCTTAGTCATCGAAGAATATCTGTCATTTATTCTTGTAAAAACACTGTCATACATATAAACTCTTTATCTTTGACACTACCTCGTCTATCGTCATATCGGATGAATCCACGAGAACAGCATCGTCGGCTTTTTTAAGTGGAGAGATCTCTCTTGTCATATCAGCCTCGTCACGCTTTTTGATATCCTCTATGATCGTAGGCAGGTCTGCTTTTTCTCCCTTAGCCTCGAGCTCGTCAAAGCGCCTCTTTCCTCTGACTTCAGCTGAAGCTGTCAGGTAGATCTTCAGGTCTGCATTCGGCAGCACACAGGTCCCTATGTCTCTTCCGTCCATTACGACGTTCTCTGTCTCAGCCAGCTTCTTCTGAAGAGCTGTCAGGTTCTTTCTGACCTCAGGGTACTGGCTTACAGTACTCGCTGCCTTTCCGACCTGTTCCTCACGGATCTCTGTGGATACGTCATCTCCGTTTAAGAGTACGTGCTGGGTACCGTCTATATACTTAAGCTCTACATCGGCATTTTTTGACGCTGACTCTACAGCATCCTTATCGTGGATGTCTATCCCGTTCTTTAACATATAGAGGCCGATGCTTCGATACATCGCACCTGTATCCACATATACAAATGACAGATCTGCTGCGAGCTTTTTTGCGATCGTGCTCTTGCCGGCTCCGGCCGGTCCATCTATAGCTATCTGTTTACTCATATTGTCTCCTTGCTTGCTGAATATCCTGCCAACGCTCCCATGGAAAAAGCGCTCTGAAGGTTGAAGCCGCCTGTCAGGGCGTCCACGTCGAGCATTTCACCGCAGGCGTATAGGCCTGGATACTTTTTTACCTGCATGGTCTTTGGATCAACCTCTTTTACTGAGAGGCCGCCGCCTGTGATTATCGCCTCGTTGAATCCGCGGGTGCATGTGATGGTAAGTGGGAAATGCCTCAAAAGTTCAAGTATCTTCTCACGCTCCTGCTTAGTCACAGAATTGAGCTTCTTTGCAGGATCTATTCCGGTCAGATCTACCATGACCGGTATCATCTTCGACGGAAGCAGGTCATCAAAAAAATGCGAGAAGTTCCTGTTCGGATTCTCCTCAACTATCCTTATCAGGCGGTTCCTTAGCTTTTCTTCTGACAGATGTGGCTTTAAGTCAATCTCACCCTTAAGAGTACCTTCTTTCATCAGTATCTTTGCTATCTTCGATGAAGCTGAAAGCACTATCGGTCCTGAAATCCCGAAATGCGTAAATAGCATCTCCCCGAACTCATCGTACACCGGTTTTTTCTTCTTCACTGAAAAAATGCGAAGCTCCACATTCTTTAGAGAAAGCCCCTGCATCTGCGGTATATAAGCCTCTTCTGTTTCAAGCGGGACAAGTGCCGGATAACACTGGTTTACTTTAAGCCCCAGGTCTTTTAGCATAGGGATCAGATTCCCGTCAGAGCCTGTAGTAGGATACGACTTTCCTCCAGCTGCCAGGATCACTGCGTCTGCCCTGTACTCTTTCTGATGGGAAAGATGTCCCTCTTCGGCAGCCTTAACTCCGGTTACCTTACCATCCTCTACGATAAGCCCGGTAACCCTGGTATCAAGCTCGGTCTTTACACCAAGTCTTTTAAGAGTCTGGGTAAAAGCCCTCGTGATATCTGAAGCGTGATCAGATACAGGAAAAAGTCTTCCGCCACGCTCGACTTTCGTCGGCACCCCAGCATCCTCGATGAATTTTATCATGTCCTGATTATCGAAATGCGCAAACGCTGAATACATGAATTTAGGGTTTGTCACTATATTCTGGTAAAAATCCTCGATCGGAGCTGCATTAGTGAAATTACACCGGCCTTTGCCGGTGATGTATATCTTCTTCCCTGCCTTCTCATTTCTCTCGAGAATGGTGACATCGGCTCCATTTTCTGCTGAAGAAGCCGCCGCAGCCATTCCAGCTGCGCCGGCTCCTACTATTATGATCTTCATATATATGATTACTGCTTGTCCTTAGGCACGTCCTTGATGGAGAAGCTCATGCGTCCGGTCTTGTCCTTGCCAAGGCAGATAACAGTGACCTTGTCGCCGAGGGTGAGCACATCCTCCACATGATCGATACGCTGCGGAGCGATCTTTGATATGTGGACCATACCCTCCTTACCAGGAGCAAACTCTATGAAGGCACCGAATTCCTTTATCGAAACGACAGTACCTTTCAGGATCTGACCCTTGTAGAAATCGGTCGTGATTATCTTTATCATGTCAATAGCCTTTGCGTTGGCCTCAGGATCAAGAGAACTTACGGAAACTCTTCCGTCGTCATCTATATCGACCTTCGCACCGGTTCTGTCGATGATCTCATTTATGGTCTTTCCTCTCTGACCTACTACATCGCCGATCTTCTCAACCGGGATCTGGATGAAGCTGATCTTCGGAGCAAGCTCTGCCACATGGTCTCTAGGAGCTGCGATAGCCTTGCTCATGCAGGTATCCATGATGAAGTTACGGGCTTCATGGGCTCTATGGATAGCCTCCTCTACGATAGGTCTGGTAAGACCGTGGATCTTTATATCCATCTGGATAGCAGAGATCCCGTCATGGGTTCCGGTAACCTTGAAGTCCATGTCTCCGAAGAAATCCTCGAGACCCTGGATATCTGTGAGCACGATGTAGTCATCATCAGTGTCACCTGTCACAAGCCCACAGGAGATACCTGCTACCATATCCTTTATAGGAACACCTGCTGCCATAAGTGACATGCACGATGCACAGGTAGAGGCCATTGATGTAGAACCGTTTGACTCGAAAGTCTCCGATACGGCACGGATAGCGTAAGGGAATTCCTCTACTGAAGGAAGCACCGGCTTTAATGCTCTCTCTGCAAGAGCTCCGTGTCCTATCTCACGGCGCCCAGGTCCTCTCGAAGGCTTTGTCTCGCCTACTGAGTATGACGGGAAATTATACTGATGGATGTATCTCTTCTCAATGATATTTGGGTCAAGTCCCTCTACTCTCTGTGCCTCTGAAAGAGGAGCGAGAGTCACGATATCACAGATCTGAGTCTGTCCCCTGGTAAACATAGAAGAACCATGAACACGAGGTATCAGATCAACCTCTGCTGAAAGAGGTCTTATCTGCTTTATGTCACGGCCGTCAGGTCTCTTGTGATCCTTCAGGATCATCTTACGGACCGTCTTCTTCTGATACAGATAAACGGCATCAGGAAGGAGAGCCAGATAGTCTTCATTATCAGCGAAAGCCTCTGCGAGTCTGTCAGTAATGGCAGATACGTTTGCCTCTCTGGTCTGCTTGTCATCTGTAAATACAGCCTCCTCCATCTCTTCTGGAGGAACGATCTTCTTTATATCCTCAAGCATCTGGTCAGGTACTGCGCAGCTCTCATAGGTAAACTTCTCTTTTCCTACTTCTGCTACCATCTGATCTATGAGCTTTATGATCTGCTGGTTTACGTCGTGAGCCTTGTAGATGGCTTCGATCATTTTATCATCGGAGATGAGATTTGCTCCGGCCTCGATCATAATGACCTTATCGCGGGTAGAAGCTACGGTAAGCTCTAAGTCTCCGAAATCCCAATCAGCCTGTGAAGGGTTTACGATGAACTCGCCGTCCTTCATACCGATCTGGGTCATGGCACATGGGCCGTCAAACGGAATATCTGAAATGCAGGTAGCCATAGCTGTTCCGATCATGGCTACAAGCTCAGGTCTGCACTCAGGATCTACTGAGAGAACGAGGTTATTCAGTGTCACATCGTTTCTGAAATCCTTTGGGAAAAGAGGTCTCATAGGACGATCGATAACACGGGCTGTGAGGACTGAGTTCTCTGATGCCTTACCTTCACGCTTGTTGAAACCTCCAGGGATTTT
>Ga0256407_10006440_pt1 | contig 18116 bp, 8 predicted proteins | sample RumenRJG_04DNA_FD_193489 | JGI IMG/M metagenome (GOLD analysis project Ga0256407, IMG submission 193489) | Bovine rumen microbial communities from Lethbridge, Alberta, Canada - RJG_04 | ecosystem: Host-associated > Mammals > Digestive system > Stomach > Rumen | place: Canada: Alberta | collected...
TTCGAACTTTGTCGCTTTCGGAATCGAGTTTTCTTCGATGGAACAATACATGATGTATCAGAAAGCGACCGTCTTTAAGGACGAAGAAATCGCTTCGCAGATACTAAGAACGAGCGACGTCGCCGAGATCAAGCGCTTAGGTCGCGCCGTCCGCAACTACGACGATCACGTTTGGAACGGCGTCCGGCAAATCGTCGTCTACGAAGGGCTGACGGCAAAGTTCTCGCAGAACGAAGATTTAAAGGGTCTCTTAAAGGAAACCGGCGACGCGATCCTCGCCGAATGCGCCGTCAAGGATCGAATCTGGGGCATAGGCCTTTCGACGACCGATCCCGATCGGCTCGATCGAAGCAAATGGCAAGGGCAAAACCTGCTGGGATACGCCCTCATGGCGGTGAGAAACAAACTCTAACGCCAGCGCGCGGGCGTTGGCGTCTGGGCATTCGCCTCAAAGCTTGTGATATTGCAAAGGCGCGGATGACTGATTCATAAAAACTCAGGGCGCCGCGTGTTCGCAAACCGATCAACGAGAGGCGAAATGATACGCATTAGCGGCGGCGCATAGTAAAAGCCCTTCGGCGGGCGCCGCTTAAACGACAAATCGTTAAAGAATCCGCCGTAAAGTTCGTTCTTCGCGGCGGATTCTTCTTTTTACCGTCCGAAAAGTTGAGCGGATTCTATTGAAAAGGACTTGATAGGCATACGGGTTTTCGCCGATTAGTTACTCAGAGCAGATTGCGGGGAAGCAGACTGTCCAAGCGCCACGCCGTTCGCATTTTTCTCCGTTCTGTTCCCCCGCGCTACGCTGCAAAGAATGCGATCGGCGCCTCCTTGTTCAGAAATTTCGGCTTTTTTGACCGAGCGTTTATTGACAACTCCGCAAAATATGTAAAAAACAGGGATAAACTCCGACGTAAAGCGTTGAAATAATTGAGACGCCAACAAATGAAAGAGAAAAAGAGATCATCCAATTATCTAATATGGACTATCATATCTTCCCTGCTGGCTATACTTACCATAAGGGCGGTGCTAAAGCAGAGCGAAGATATCTCTATCGGCGATCTGATGGTCGCGATCGGATCGTCGGATAAGGGGTTCTTTGTTTTAGCCGCAGTCGCTACGGCGCTGTATATGTGGTTTGAGGGAATCGCGATACGCTCAATCCTCAAGAAATCCGGATACGGGAGAAGCTCGGTTAAGGGACTCTTATATGCCGCTTCAGATATTTATTTCTCGGCAATAACGCCGTCGGCGACCGGAGGACAGCCGGCGAGCGCTTTCTTTATGATCAGAGACGGAATCCCGACGGGAATCGCTACGGCGACGTTGGTTCTGAATCTCACGATGTATACGATTTCGTTAATTGTTCTCGGGATCATCGCCGTCGTTATTTCGCCGACCGCTTTTGCGGAATTCAGCCGTTTTTCCCAATTTCTTATATCGCTTGGTTTTATAACATTGTCGATTCTGACGTTGGTTTTTTTTGTTTTGATGAAGAATGAAGAATTGATCTTTAAACCACTTTCAAAAACAATATCTTTCCTATATGATAAGAAGTTAATCAAGGAGAAAGAACGCAAGCTGTCCCGAATCGAGAAAATAAGCAACGATTATAAAATGTGTTCCGATATGATATCAGCCAGAAAGAGCGTTCTTTTTAGCGCATTCTTATGGAATTTACTCCAGAGGGCGTCGCAACTTCTGGTTCCGATGTTTATATTTGCGTCGCTTGGCGGCGATAAGTTCAAATGGGCGGAGGTCTTCTCCAAACAGTGTCTGATAACCGTAGCTTATAATTTTATTCCGATTCCCGGGGGTATGGGGATATCGGACTATCTTATGATTGACGGCTTCAGCAGGGTAATGGGCGAACAGACGGCCTATACCGTCGAGATGATCAGTCGCGGAATTACGTTCTATCTTTGTGTTTCCGTAAGCGGCATTATCACATTAATCGGATATTTTGCAGGAAAGGTGAGAAGATGATAGGTGTATATGATTATACGGTTATCCTTACTTATCTGTCTCTAATATCGGGAGTCCTTGGTATTATTACCGCCGTAACCGGAGTCGGACATCCTGAAATTGGGATTTTTTTTCTTATGGTATCCGGGATTCTCGACGCCTTTGACGGGACCGTCGCCAGAACCAAGAAGAATCGAACGGAAATTGAGAAGAATTTCGGAGTTCAGATAGATTCGCTTACGGATCTTATATGTTTTGGAGTTCTTCCGGTTTCCATAGGACTGGCGCAACTCAGAATAAGCGGGATATTTACGGAAATAGTCAGAAGAAAGGACTACGAAGGTTCTTACGCAATGCTGATTATTCTAATAGTCATCGCTTTGTTTTACGTGCTGGCGGCGCTTATCAGGCTGGCGTATTTTAACGCGACCAGTGAAATCAGAGCGGAAGAGGCGCGTAAAAACGGCGTCTCTTATTACATCGGAGTTCCCGTTACGACGTCGGCGCTGGTATTCCCGTTGATAATGGTAATTCATTTCTTAAGTAATTGGGATATGACGCTTTTCTATTTTCTAACGATGCTGGTCATGACGATCGCTTTTGTTGTAAATATTAAAGTGCGTAAGCCCGGTAAACTTGGCCTTGTCATTATCATAGCGATAGGATTAATCGAATTCATTCTGTGCATTTTGGCTTTTGGAAATTATGAGGGATAGCTGACTTAGTTATATTGCGATAACGAAATGGCAATACTGTCCAAGGGATAATATGGATATTCTGAAATTTCTATATAACAACAAGATAGGCAGGATAATCCTGAGACCTCTTATCAGCAGACCCGTTTCGGAACTATCGGGAAAGCTGTTAGACAGTCGGCTCTCTAAGATTCTGATAGAGCCTTTTGTGAGAAAGAACGGGATTGATAAGGCAGACTATATTCTTGACGATATAGGAAGCTTTAACGATTTCTTCTGCAGAAGGATTAAGCCGGAGCTTCGTTCAATCAATAAAGAGAAGACGTCGCTGATCGCTCCTTCAGACGGATTTCTGAGCGCGTACAAGATAAACGACGGAACGGTTCTCGGGGTTAAGCAGAGCAGATTCACCGTCGACGGATTATTGAGAGACAAAGAACTCGCCGCCGTTTTCCATAACGGATACGCTCTTGTATATAGACTCTGTGTCAATCATTATCACAGATACGTATATTTCGATTCCGGAACGAAGCGTAAGGACATACGGATTGACGGATTATATCATACCGTAAGACCGGTGGCGCTGGAGGCGTTTCCGGTTTATATCGAGAACGCCAGAGAATATTCAGTAATCGATACGGAAAATTTCGGGCGATGCGTTCAGATGGAAGTCGGCGCCATGCTTGTTGGAAGGATTGTCAACGAAAACCCCGATTCAGGAAGCGTTAGCCGGGGAGAAGAGAAGGGCCATTTCGAATACGGCGGCTCGACCGTAATAGTTCTTATTCCGGAAGGAAAAACCGAACTAAGAAAAGATATTTCAGAAAGCCTCGACACGGGAACGGAAATACCGGTCGTTATGGGCGAAACGGTCGGAACAGTCTCAACAAATTAAGGGAACCTCTAGAAATTGCCGATCAGCATCAAATCTTTGAATTTCGACGTCATTTTTTTGAAAAATCATGACGTGAAACGCATTTTTTAACGAAAATCGGTTGATTTTGGGGTTAAAACTATCGCAATATTCTTATATTTCATGAGTTATGACGCAATATCCCTATATTGTCTCTTTTTTGGCTAAGAATGAATACCTGAAAAGGTTGTATACAAGATTCGTAAGCCCTACGTTAAATTCAGCTCTTCTGAGACCAATGCTCCTTACGGTGATCCCGCGCATGGAACACGTCATAAATCCAAAAATATGTTCAATACGGCAACGTACTTTCGATTTCCGGCGGTTGTTTGCTTTCTGCGCTTCACTCAATTTCTTATTCCGACAGCCTTTTTCACAGACCTCCGATCTTATATGCGCCGGAATCTCTTGACCAGAATAAGCGCTGTCCGCATAGACGACTTGGTCTTTTTCATCAAGAAAATTCACGAACTCGTTACTATCATGGACAGAAGCGGACGTCGTGGAGTATGATGTAACGATCTTACTATCCATGTCCACTTTGACATGAGCTTTGTAACCGTAATGCGTCTCCGTGTTTTTCTTCGTCCAACGCGCGTCTCTGTCTTTCTGTGCCATTTTATGCGGATTGCTCGCCCAGTTTTCAGGAACTTCACCTCGCTTAATCGCCTGATTCTCGTCTCTCGTATTTCGCTGACGAGGTGCGTTGACAAACGTCGCGTCTATGATCGTTCCGGTATGCGTGATCAGACCTTTGGATTCAAGCTGGCTATTAAACTCCTTAAAAAGAACTTCTATCACACCCTTTTGCGCCAAGGTATCTTTGAAAAGCCAGATCGTCTTCGCGTCTGGAACTCGAGCGCCAAGAGAAAGACCGAGGAAACGTTGAAAGCTTACGCGGTCTGTGATTTGATACTCTGTTTGCTCATCCGAAAGATTGAAAAGACGTTCAAGAATCAATATCTTGAACATGAGAATCACGTCGTAGGAAGGACGACCGGCGGAGCTTTTGCGCTCTTTACACAATCCTTTCATCAGAATTGGACGAAATATCTCAAAATCGACGACATTCAGTTTTTCGAGAGAATCTCCGAGCTGGGAAAGCCTCAATCGTTGCGATTCTTCGCCAAAAAGATAGGGTTGCATTGCGAATTCCTCCGTTAAGTCAGGCAAATTCATTTTACTAACGCCAAAGAGGGAGTCTATCGCTTATCTCTAAAAAATGAGCTATTTTTAGAGGATCCCAATAGCTATATGAATCGTAATCCGGATTGTCGACGTCCCACGCGACGTCGACGACGTATTCGCCCCATGCGGTTAAAAGTCGCAGCTTACGCCGCGCCGCGTCCGCGTTCGCTTCGACGACGGCAAGATCCCGCGCGCAATTTTCGCTTTCGACGGCGCAATAGTAGGCGATCCTTGCGTCGATCTCCGCCTGGTCGCTCGCTTTCGTTCGGTTCAACGCGGCGGCGCTCGAGCCGTTTTGCGTCGCGAAATAGTCGTAAACGGCGTTGATACAGGAAGCGGCGAGCGTCGTATCCAGCCCGAGCGACGCGGTCGCGTATCCAACGGCTTTTGTAATTAAGGACAATTCGAGCGTCGAATTCGCCGAAACTTGCGCGTTGAACGCCGATTGGAGCGCCGAGACGGCGGAGGCGTAATAGTCTCCGACGGCGTCGTTCGTCATCTCGCCGCAAGCCGCGATTAACGACGTAAAATACGAACCGTAAAGCGTCTGCGAGGTCGTTTGCGTCAGCGTTCGCTCGGCGTTGAGGCGCGTCTGCTCGGACGCGATTTGCGCGGTCGCGGCGGTCGATTCGGCGGCGAGTTCCGCGAGCGCGAGCGTCTTGTCCGCCGCTTCGACGGCGGTCGCGTAAACGTTGTCGGCGTTTTCGGTCGAGATCGACTTATTCGTCGCCGTCGCGATCTCCGATTTCCAGTAATTTCCAAGCGCCGACCAGAGCGACGTCTGCAAATCCCGGTCGATTTCGAGTTTTTCCCTTTGAATTCTTTCGCCGGAATCGATCAGCGTTTCATAAAGCGCCGCTTCGTCCGCAAAACGACCGATCGAATCCTCCTTTGAAAGGATTTCCAGCGCGCGATTCATCGCGTCCTGGGCGGCGTTGCGAATCGAATAATCGGCGATCCCGACCAGCGACGTCGCGCAGGAATACCAGATTGAACGCCTTGTCGCGTCGTTGCTCACATACTCGTCGATTCTCGCAAACCGCGACGAAAGACTCGTTTCGATCTGCGAAACGAGTTCGGTCGAATAGAGTTCGCTCGTCGCGGTCTCGTTCGCCGCCGTCGCGGCGGCGACGGCGTTTTGAAGCGTTCGGACGCTTTCGATATCGCCGCATTCGGCGACGCAGGTCGTCGTCGCGTTCGAGGTCAGGTAATTGCGATAAGCGACGGCGGCGGCGATATCGGCGGTCTTTTGCGCGCTCGCCGACGCGGCGACCTGCGCGACGTAAGCGTTCGCGTCCGCCAGATCCCGCGCTTGCGACAGCGCGTAAAGCGAATCGACGTAAGTTCCCCAATCGGACGGGGTCGACGCGTTGTTTTTCCAGGCGGTTATCGCGGCGCGAACGGCGGTCCATGAGGCGGACGTCGCCGTTTGCGCGGCGGAGGCGATCGCGTTTCGATAGGTTTCGTCCGCGCCCGCCAAACCGCCGGTCGTTTCGTCCGCGTAGAAGGCGTAGATCGCGTTGGCGACCGCGATCTCGTAATTCTTGCCGAACTGCGACGCGCTTTGCGCCAGTTGCGCCAAACGGTCGTTGCGGGCGGTTTCGAACGTTTCTTTCGATTCAGCGAGCGCCGAATCGCGACGCGCCTGCGCTTGCGCCGTCAGAATTTGCGTTTCCGCGTTCAACGCCAACTCTTTTTGCGAACGCAGCGCGCCCAGTCGCGCCAGACCTTCTTCTTCGCGTCTTCTTTCCTGAAGCTCGCAAAGTTCGCACGCGTTCGTATGATAGTAGCTGGAACACGCCGAAGTGTGCGCGTCGTAACGGTGCGCGTTGTAATAACTGACGATCGCCTGAAGCTCCGTCGAATACCAGGACGAAATTTCGGCGGTCCGCGCGGCGTTTTGGGCGTTGATCGCGGCGAGTTCGCGTTGATAAGTCGTCTGGATCGACTGGTATTCGTCGGAACTTTCCCAGGTTTGCGCCTGGAGCGTTTCGAATTCCTCGGAGTTGCGCGCGTATTCGCGGCTGTAATCGTTCCAGGCGGCGTCGACCGTCGCGTCGTAGGCGTCGCGCAGCGTCTGGTAGGTCGACGTCCAGGCGTTTTGCGCGGCGCGAACGGCGGCGTCGTAGGAGTCGGAAACGGCGTCGAGCGCTTGAAGAAGCGCGACGTCGCGCGAAAGATCGACCGCCTCGCCGTCAAGCGTCGGGAAGGCGATCTCCGGGATCGGCGAGTTGCGCAGGACGTCCCAGTCGCTCTGGGCGCCGACGCTTAGCGCCGCAGTCGCCGTATTCGTCGCCGGTTCGGGCGTCGTCTGATAATCGAACTCCCGCGAAGTCGACGACGAAGCGGACGCGTCGGGGTCTTCGGTCGGGTCGTAATCCAGGACCGTTCCCGCCGACGCGACGAACGAGCCGAATCGCGCGACTTCTTCCGTCGACGCGTTTTCCGTCAGAAGAGGGACGGGAACCTTGTCGGTTTTATTTGCCGCCGGGTAGGAGATCCAGGCGTAAACGATTGAAAAACCGTTTCTAATCGCGACGCCCTCGTCTCCGAGCGCGTTGACGATCGAAGAACGCGAGATCCTGCCGCGCGAGTCGGGCGAGAGCGTCGCGTCGGCGGTCCCGTCATAATCGTAATCGAGCGAAACCGTTAAATACGAATACGTTCCAAAATAATTTCCGACCTGAAGATATGGCTCGTAAAAGACGTCGTCGACGAAATAAAGGTCGAGCGTCGTCGACCCGGACTCGCTTTCAACGTGGTAATACGAGATCGGGATCGTTTGCCAGCCCTGACTCGCCGCGCGCGTCGTTCCGTCGACGAGTTCGTCGACGACTCGGACGTAAAGGGACGTTCGCGTCGGCTCGACGTAAAAGGCGAAGTCGTCCTGCGAGTTCGGCGTCGTTTGACCGTCGGCGGTTTCGTCGCCGTCGAGATCGAATTCGACGAAATAGGAGACGACCCCTTCGCCCGGCGCGACGGAGCCGGAAATCTTGCGTTCGTAATAACTCGAACCGGAACGATCAGACGTTTCGTTCTTCCAGCCGAGCACGACGGATTCCGTCGCGGTCCGATAGACGAACGACGTCGTCGTCCAGGCGCCCCAAAGGGTCGTGTTCGTCGCTTCGTTCCAACGTCCGGCGCGAACTCGGATCGAAACGTTCGTCTCGTCCGACGCGGGAACGATCGACGTCGAGTCCCAGCAGAACTCGCCCAGCGGTCCAACGGTCCCGATATGCGTTCCGGAACCGCCCGAAAGAATTTCGTATTCGACGCGAACGTCGTCGAAGCCCGTTTCCGAACTCGCAAGCCCGGCGACCTGCGTCGAATACGTCGTTTTAACTCCCTGCGAATCGTATAGCCAGGTCGAAGGTCCGAACGCGCGGATCTCGGGCGCGACGGAATTCTGCGGCGCGACGAGCGTAAGCGCGACGTTTGACCAGGAACCCGCGACCTCCGTTCCGGCGGCGGAATCCCAGCGCGTCGCCCTAACGCGAACGACGCGGGCGCCCGGCTGCAATTCCGGCGTAAAATAGAACTCGCCCGACGCGTTTGTTCGCGTCCAGCCGTCGGGCGCGCCGTCTTCGTCGACGTCGTATTCAACGAGAAGACCGTCGACGCTTTCGCCGTCCGAATTCGCGAGTCGCCCCCGGATCGTCGCGTTCGCGGTCGTTCCGTCCCCGAGGAAGCCCGTGTCGTCCGCAAGTCGAAGTTCTTCGATCCTCGGGGCGGAGACGGACGACGCGACGTACTCGAACGAAACGACTTGCGCCGTTCCGCTCTCGTATTGGCGCGTCGTCGGATTCCATTGCGACGCGACGACCGAAATTTGAACCTGTCCCGTCGTCAATCCGGTCGGCTCGAACGAAAACGCCCCGTTCGAATCGGTCGTCGTTCGACCGACGCGGGTCTCGCCGACGTAAAATTCGACCGCGACCCCGGCGAGTTCGCCGGTCGAACTTATCGTTCCGGAGATCGTCGCGTCGGACGAGACCAGCCCGAGCCCGTCGGTCGGATTCGCAAGCGCGGCGGACGCGATCGTCGCGACGCTAAACGTCGGGCTAACGAACGTCGCCGAAAAAGTCGACCAGGAGGACGTCCCCACGTAATCGCCGACGATCTCGTCGTAAAAAAGAGGGCGCGTCTGAACGCTCACGCCCGCGCTCGGACTCGTAATCGCGTAAAGGTCGGCGATGGAGAACGTTCCGCGCCAATAGAGATTCTCGGCGTCCTCGTCGACGTTGAGCTCGTCGTCGAGCGTTCCAAGAACGAACGTCGGCGTCGACCAGTCGGACTCGGACGAGAGTTTCCAACGATATTCGAACGCGACGTCGAGGTCCGACGCGTAGGAGCCGGAGACTTTGAACGAAGGAACCGACGTCGTCGACGGGCTTGCGCCCGGCTCGACGAGCGACGCGGTCGAATAGGCGTAGCGCGGCGCGGGAGAGTAATTGATCGTCGTCGTCGCGGGCGTTCCGAAAATGGGCGAGCCGGTCGTCGGACGATAGACCGCGCGCGCCGTTACCGTTCCGCTAACGACTCCGTCGACGACCGGCAAGCCTCTCGGAACGAAGGTAAAGGCGCCGTTTTCGTTCGTCCAGGTCGACCCTAAAACGACTCCGCCGCAGGAGATCTCGACTTCGCAATAGCCGCGTCCGATCCCCGAGCTAAGCGTTCCCGCGAGCGCGGGACCCGTCTCGGAATTCGTTTGAAAGGCGAACGACGAAACGGAGGGAAGCTGCGGCGCGACCGAAAGGGACGACCAAGCCCCGTAAACGTAAGTTTTATACGTCGGATTGTAAGCGCCGACGCGCGCCTGGATTGTCGTCGAGCCCCCGTAGTCGAATCCGAACGGAAGCGAGACGCCGAACGTCGACGACGATATCGTTTGGGTCGTTCTATTGGAACCGGCGACGATCTCGAGCCGACGCGTTCCCGAACCGCCGACCGAGCCGTTCAAAACGACGCTCCCGGGGCGCGTCCAGCCGCCGTTTAAACCTTCGGAAACGCTCAAATTCGAGACGGTCAAACTTCCGACCGGCTCCGGAACGAGCGTATACGCGAACGCGTTCCACGCGCCGGTCGACAGAACCGCGCCCAGGTCGTCGTAGTGAACGAGTCGATAGCGGACGGAGACGTTCGTCGAACCCGAGGTCGGGCGCGGCCAGGACGCGTCGACCGTTCGAGGATCGAACTCGAACGAGCCGCCGGAGACGTAGACCGTCGCGACCCCGTCTTCGACGGAGTCGGCGTTCAGGTCGAACTCGACTGCGACGCGACCTCCCGCAAGGTTCCCGGAGACGGTTCCCGTCAATATCGGGTTGAACGTGATCTTATCGGTCGCGTCGTCGCCGGAATCGTACAGGAGCGCGAATCCGTCGAGCGTCGGCGCGGAATACGGCGCGACGGAGCCGGTCAGCCCGACGCTGAAATTCGGAACGACCGGGTCGCTCGTCGGAATCGAGAGCGTCCCGTTGAGCGGCCCGCGCGCCGTCCATTTAACGGTGAAAACGCGTTCTTCGTCCGGTTCTAGCGACGTTGGAAACGACCCGACGAGCGCGACGTTCGAAGGCGCCGAGATCGAAGACGCGTCGAACGTCAGCGTTTCCGCGCCGAGATTACGGATCTTAAAGCGTTGGAAGACCGTTTCGCCCGTTCGAGGATCGACGTTCTCGCCGTTCCCGTTTACCTCGAACGATTTCAACGCGACCGAGGACGCGCCCGAGACGAGCGCCGTCGCGCTCCCTTCGACCGAAATCGCGACGGCGGCGGGCGCGCCGACCTTGACGCGCCGCGTCGACGTCGACGTTTCTTTGCCGTCGTCGATCGAGACGACGACGTCGAACCACCCGGACGACGCGTAGCCATGCGACGCGGAGAACGTCTTCGTCGTCGCGTTTAAGGTCAGCGGAACGGGCGACGCGCCGGGCGCTTCGTCGCCGAACAGGATCGTTCCCGACCACGCGTCGACGCCGGGGTCGACGAACGAGCCGGAGATCGTCGCCGTCGCGCCGACGCCGACGGAACTTGGCGCCGCGAGCGTTATCTGCGGAGCGACGTTGCGGACCGTCGCCGAAGTCGTCGCGATCCAACTCGACGCGCCGCGAGTTACCCGCGCCGAGATTGGATAACTTTGCTCGGGGTCGGTCGCGGTCGTTCCGAACGCCTGATACGTCGTCGACGAACCCGTTTCAACTCCGCGACTCGCGTCGAGTCCCGTCTCGCCGAATACGCCGTCCCCGTCCAGATCCCAATCGACCGTCCAACCCGCCGACTCCAAATCTGCGAACGCGCTCAAAGGAACCGCGCCGTTCTCGGGAACGACGTAAGGTCCGCCCGTCGGGTCGCGGTCGTCGTCCAAAAGATAGATCGTCGCGGTCGAGTCCGTTCCGACGACGTAAGGAAGCTCCGAGCCGTAATAATAGTAGTCTTCCCGCGCGTAAAGAGTCGCGACGATCGTTTCCGTCGACTCTTTGCTCTGGTCGTTTGTCGGCGTGACCGCGACGTCGACGAACGTCGCGCCTGCGGGGATCGTCGCGCTTCCGTAAAGACTCGAATAATCGACCCCGTTCGAAGCCGTTCCCGACGTCGTATAGCAGACGGTCAACGCCGAAGTCGCGTCGCCCGTTCGCGTGATTCGAAACGTTCCGCCGTCGCTCGGCGCGCCCGGCGGCGTTTCACGCGCCAACGGGTCGAGCGCCGCGATCTCGACGACGGTCCGATTTTCATTGTCGTCGATGAACGCGTTCGCGACGCTCGTCGTTCCCAATCCGTATTGAACGTCCGGGTTCGAATAATTGAACGCGCTCGGAACGCTCTCTAAAATACGGAGAACGATCGATTCGCGATCTTCGATAAGATAATCGTCGATCACGTTGAGCGTCAGCGTCGCCGACGTCGCGTTCGCCGGAATCGTAAGGTATCCGTAGGGCGCCGAAAAGGTTCCGTTCGAGACGGAATAGTCGGCGCCCGGAACCGCCGCGCCCGTCAATTCGTAATAGACGGTCGTCGCCTGCGCTAGGTCCGTCGCGCCGCCGCGCGTCAGCGTAAAGACGACCGGATTCGCCGTCGTTCCCGACGCCGTCTCCGCGCCCGCGACGTCGGTCGCCGCGACCTCGACCGTCCAACGGTCGTTGTCCGCGATCGTCGCCGTCGCGCTGCGCGCGGCGCCGACTGCATACTGAAATTCAAGCGGGGGCGAGAGCGCGGTCGGAGAACGGTCGAGGATCGTGAAAACGACGCTTTCGTCGTCTTCGTAACGGGCGTCGTTGTACGGATTTAACGTAATCGTCGTCGACGTCGAATTCGCGGGGATCGTCGCCGTTCCGTAATCGTAACTCGTATTGTAAGAACCGCCGGAAATCGTAAAGTCGCTCGACGAGTACGAGCTCGAATACGTCGCGAGTCCGGAAAGTCGATAATAGACGGTCGTCGCTTTCGAAAGGTTCGTCTCGCCGCTGCGCGTCAGCGTAAAAACGATCGGGTCGGAAGTCGCGCCGGGGATCGTTTCCGAACCGACTGCGTCGGTCGCGACGACGTCGACCGACCAGCCGTCGTCGTCTAAAATCGTCCCGGTCGCCCAAAAATCGGCGCCGAGTTCGTAGTCCGAGCCGCTCGCGCCGGTCGGCTTGTTCCGTAAAAAAACGCCGACCGTTTCGGTCGACTCGAGGAGCGCGTCGTCGACGACGTTTAGCGTTACGTCGACGTAAGACGCGTTTGCGGGAATCGTCGCCGTCGCGTAGCCGTTAGACGAGTTATAGGACGCGCCGGATAAGTTGTAATCGCTCGAGTAAGCGGCGGCGCCGTTGAGTCCGAACCAGACGGTCGTCGGCTTAGAGAAGTCGGTCTCGCCCGAACGCGAAAAACGGAAGACGAGCGGATTCGACGGCGCGCCGTAGCCCGTCTCCGCGCCCTCGGAATCGAGCGCCGCGACGTTGAGCGTCCAGGCGTCGTTGTCCGAGATCGTCGCGGTCGCGCTCGACGAGAAGCCCACGTTGTAATAACACGACGGATTCGGAACGACCTCGAACGTCGCCGTTTCCGTCGGTTCCCAGTTCGAATCGTTGATCGGACGCAGTTGAACCGTCGCGCTCGTTTGACCGGCGGGAATCTGAACGCAGCCGTAATGTCGGTTCGTTCCGCTAACTGGAGTTAAACTAACGGTTTGCGAGTTCGCGTTGTAAAGCGCGTAATCGGAATTAGGCGTCGCGGAGCCGCCGACCTCAAAGCGGACGGTCGTCGCCGTCGAAAGCGCGAGCGAACCGCTGCGGGTCAACGTAAACGTCGCGTAATCCGACGTCGACGACTCGGACGCGCTAGGGTCGCTCGTCGAAACGTCGATCGACCAGGAATTCGCGTCGACGATCTCGATCGTCGCGCCCGGTCCGACGACGTCGTACTCGTCCGACGCTAAAAGAGTTAGCGTCGCGCTCTCCCGCGTCTCCTGCAACGCGTCGGCGTTCGGCTGCAATTCCAATTCGACCGCCGTCGAACCGCCAGGGATCGTCGCTTCCCCGATCGTCTCATACTCGCCCAACTCCTGATTGTAGACCGACGTCGGCGTGATATAACTCGCCGTCGACAAATCGTAAAGACGATAATCAAGGTCCCAACCCGCCGTTCCCGCAAGCTTGAACGAGACGGGCAGAGCGTCCGCCGACGCCTCCGCGCGCTCGATCCGCCATATTCCGACGTCCGAAGTGGAACCTTCGTAAGAGATCGCGTCCGTCGCGGCGACGCCCGCCGACGCCGTCAAAAGAGTTCGCTCCTCCAAGACTTCCAACCGCAAAAGACGACCTTCGCGCGCGGATTTCAACGAGTCGCGCGATTTCAGAGAACCGAACAACTTTCGGAGAACGGACGCGGGGCGACGGGAAGTCATTGAAGGTCTCCTCGTGTCGGAGTGAGTTGAATTTGTCGTATTTCCAAGGCGTGTTACACTGATTTTACAACATAATCATAATATAGAGGAAAGCCATTGTCAAGCAAGTGATAAAGAATCTGTATTCAGATTATAGAAACGTCGTTCCGTTTCGTCGCGCGCTTATGAGCTTCAATGAATTTCCTCGAGTTTGACCCACCGGCGTTCGCGGAACGAGCGACGAATCGCCTCCATCGTTCGTTCGACCTCATACGCTTCGCGGAACGTCGCGATGGGCGCGATCGCGTCCATTCCTTCGATCGCGCGCATATTTTCATAGCATTGCGACGTCAGGAAGTCGCGATAACCGTCCATGTGACCGCCGGCGAAATGACAATAAGCGAAGCCGCCCTGATTGCAGAGAACCCGTCGCCAACCGCGCGCGCGCATCCCCGACTCGTAAACTTCGAGATAGTTCACGTCGTCGTAACACCATCGAATCGCGCCGTTCTCGAAATAGAACTCGTACCCCTGCGTGTTCTCCGTTCCCCACGCGTTGCGCGTGCATTCCAGCGAGCCGATTCCGCCGTTGGGGAGATTATAGACGACCCTCGTCCCGTCGTCGACTTCGATTTTTCTCGGTTCGCGCGCCGTCGAACCGTCTTCTTTCGTCACGCTAAACATTCGTTCTTTGACGTGCGCGACCTGCGTCGCGACGACCTCGCTGGGACGAAGTCCCGTGACGAAATAGAGCATGTCGAGCGCGTGAGAACCTAGATCGCCGAGCGTGCCGCCCCCCGCCTTTGCGTCGAAGCGCCAGCCGCCCCCCGTGTTCGGTCCGCCCCAGCTCTGATTGTAATAGGAACGCGCTTCAAGCAGCTTGCCGAACCAGTTCTCTTGGACGATCTGACGCGCAAATACGTTCGCCGGACATCGCCGATAGATATAGTTCACCGAATTGAGCAAGCCCGGTCGCGCCTCGGCGGCCTCCGTCATCTCTCGCGCTTCGTCGACGGAGATCGCGAGCGGTTTCTCGCAGAAAACGTGCTTCTTCGCGTCAAGCGCCGCCATCGTCGCGCTGTAATGCAGCGCGTTCGGCAGACAGATATCGACGTATTCCGACTTGTCGCTACGAATCGCGTCCATCATGTCAAGATTGACGTCCCAGCCGAGTTTTTTAGCGGATTCCGCTTCATTCGGCAGAACAAACGCTTGTTTAATCACTGGATTGATCGGCGTGTCGCCGTAATATTTTGCGACGTTGGCGTATGCGGCGTTGCGGGCGCGCCCCATCATTCCAAAGCCCAGAATCGTGACCGGCATGTCTCTCATGATATCGTTATCTCCTAACGCAACGAGAAAGTCTTGAATTCGTCATGGTCTGGCGACCGCGCGCTATTGTAATCGAAACGAGGCGCTTTTTCAACTATAAAGAACCGACGTGAAAACGCCTAAATATTGACGATTTCGGGAGTCGTCATAGAATGAGTGGGCGTCGATGCTTTATCGAATTTCATTTAGCGCGGTTAACGAACCGCGTAAAGGAGAAAATATGACGAAACGTCTTTCCACCGGCGTTCCCGGACTGGACGAGAAATTAGGCGGCGGTCTCCTCGCGGGCGCGACGACGGTGATCGTCGGTTCGTCGGGCGCGGGCAAAACGCAGCTTTCGCTCCAATTTCTGAACGCAGGACTAACGACGGACGAGCGCCGGCGCGGCGTCGTTCTCGACCTGACGGCGCGGGGCGATTCTCAAAACCACGCGGGCTATGCCAAGTCGCTTTTTGACTGGACGCTACGCGAACAAGACGCAGACGTTCCGTTCGACCCGGAAAAATTTTTCGCCTCGTTTCAAGCGGGCGTCCCGTATAGCGGCGATTACCTTCAGGCGTTTCCGTGGACCGGTCGGCGCGTTACGCGGCGCGACTTAGACGAAGACGATTGGCGTGAATGGAAGTATGATCTCACGCGTCGTCTGGACGCGACGATCGCTTTTCTCTATAGTAACTTTGCGCAAGGCGCGAGACGCCTCGTCGTGGACGGAATTGAACCGGTTGAACATCAAGGAGATTCGATTCAGTTTGAATTGCTCGAATACGTCGTCCGTCAGATCGTAAAAAAAGATTCGTCATGGGTCGCGCGCGATCTTTTCCGTCAAAATTACAGAAAATACGAAGAACAGATCGCGACTCGAACGTATAATCCCGACGAGATCGCGACGATTCTATCCTATACGTCGCCGGAAACGTCGCTCGACGCGCTTATCGACAAGCCGATGGAAGAGGGCGACTTCTTCGCGCAGGCGAACACGGTAATTTTCCTTGGCAAGATTCGAGAAGGTCGGAAATTCCAACGCGCTATGTACGTCTTTAAACATCGCGGCAGCGCGTGCTCCGACGAAATACTCCCCTACGAAATCGACGATCGCGGGCTTCGGCTTGTCGACTAGTTTCCAAATTCGAAAAGGATAAAATATGACGTCGACGACTCAGGACGCCTCGAAAGAGTCCAAGAAAACAGGGATTGTCAAAGTCAAGAGCGGCGGGTCGCCCGATCGCTTCTGGAATCCGCGATTCTGGGACGGAATGACGTTCACGGCGTGGGCGAAAACGCTAAACGCCGGAAAATGGCGCGTCGCCGTCGGGCGTTATCCGATGCTCGTAACGATATGGTGTCTCACGCCGATGAACTCGTTCCTCGCGACGCTCCAGCGGCGATTTTACAAACGCGCGATCGCCGCGACGCGTCCCGTCCAGGATCCTATCTTCATCGTCGGACACTGGCGCAGCGGAACGACGCTCCTGCACGAGTATCTCATGCGCGACGAAAGATTCGCGACGATCAACACCTACGAATGCTTTGCGCCGACGCATTTCATCGTCTCCGAACGCTTCATTTCTCCATGGCTTGAATACCTCATGCCGAGCAAACGACCGATGGACAACATGGCGGTCGGTCTTTCGCGTCCCCAAGAGGACGAGTTCGCAATCTGCGCGCTGGGTATGAACTCGCCCTATCGCGACGTCGCGTTTCCTAACAACGATCCGATCGACGCCGAATACCTTACGCTCCGCAGTCTCTCCGACAAAGACCGTTCGCGCTGGCTCGACGCGTTTGAGTATCTTATCAAAGCGCTGACCTTCAAGTATAAGAAGACGCTCGTCCTCAAATCGCCGCCGCACACGGCGCGAATCGCCGCGATTCTGGAACGCTTTCCAAACGCGAAGTTCATTCATATCTCTCGGGATCCGTTCGTGCTCTTCCCCTCGACGGTCAACCTCTGGATGAAACTCGCTAAAGTTCACGGGCTCCAATTCCCAAAAGGCGGCGCGAAGCTCGAAGAAAAGGTTCTCAAAAACTTTGAAGAAATGTACGAGTCCTTCTTCGAAGCGATCCCTAACGTCAAACCGGGAAACCTCTGCGAAATCACCTACGACGAAATCGTCGCTTCGCCCGTCGAGACCCTTGAACGCGTCTATACGGAACTCAACCTCGGCGAATTCGACAAGAATCGCGACGTTTTCCGGCAATATGCGGAGACGCAGAAGAGCTACAAAAAGAACAAGTTCGAAATCTCCGACGAGATGAAAGAAACGATCAAAAAGCGCTGGAAGACGTATTTCGACCGCTACGTCAAAGAATAACCCGCTTTCGACGATCCTACGAATAAAGAAACGCCCGACGGTCCCCAAAAGGAGCGTCGGGCGTTTTTCTAAACACGTTGCAAGTCAAATCGCGGTCGGCGACCACTTGATGTCGGCGAGTTTAACCCAGCAGCGTTCCTGCCACGATTTACGAACCGCTTCAATCGTGCGTTCGACGTCATACGCGTCGCGGAACGTCGCGACGGGCGCGACTTCGTCGGCGCCGGCGATCTTGAGCATGTTTTCATAGCACGCGTTGACCGTGAAGTCGCGATATCCGTACATATGGCCGTCGGCGAAGGACGCATAGCCGAATCCGCCGCGATTCGTGAGGACGCGAGACCAGCCGCGTTCCGGCTTCGTGGCGTCGTAAATGCTCAGATAGTTGACGTCGTCGTAATTCCACGCGATCGCGCCGTTTTCGAAGTAGAGTTCGTAGCCGTGCGTGTTCTCCGTGCCCCACGCGTTGCGCGTGCATTCCAAGGAGCCGATCGCGCCGCCCGGAAGCGTGTACATAATGCGCGTCGCGTCGTCCGTGTTGACTTCGACCATTTCGCCCTGCGCGGCGTCGGCGCCGCGGTTCATACGCGCGGCAAGGTCGGAACCGACCGTCTTCGGGTCGCGACGATACTTGATATGCGTGTGCTGCATCGCGCAAAGCTCGATCGGACGCATGCCCGTAACGTAATAGAGCATGTCGAGCGCGTGAGAGCCAAGGTCGCCGAGGCAGCCGCCCGTCTCGCTGAAGCGCCAGCTATACGGCGTGTCGGGGCCGCCCCAAGACTGATTGTAGAAAGAGCGCGCTTCGAGGAGCTTGCCGAACTTGTTTTCTTTGACCAGTTGACGCGCAT
>Ga0256407_10006441_pt1 | contig 18110 bp, 11 predicted proteins | sample RumenRJG_04DNA_FD_193489 | JGI IMG/M metagenome (GOLD analysis project Ga0256407, IMG submission 193489) | Bovine rumen microbial communities from Lethbridge, Alberta, Canada - RJG_04 | ecosystem: Host-associated > Mammals > Digestive system > Stomach > Rumen | place: Canada: Alberta...
ACCGATGAATCTTTGCTCCTCGTTAGATGCCCGCGAAGGAGAACATAGGGCATTAATCCGACTTTCGCCGGGCTATTCCCTAGTAAGGGGAAGGTTGGATACGCGTTACTCACCCGTGCGCCGGTCGCCATCAAAGTTTGCAAGCAAACTTCATGCTGCCCCTCGACTTGCATGTGTTAAGCCTGTAGCTAGCGTTCATCCTGAGCCAGGATCAAACTCTTCATACTAAATATTATATTTCTTTGTCTTCTCTGTCCCAGAACGCCTTGTATCCGGTAGTATAGAATTGGACGGTTTCACTTCTCTGTCTTTTACCCAAGAGCACTCCTTTATAATAAAGAGCACCCTCGCTTCTTGTACTACTTCTTTCTCTGTCTATGTAAGTATCTCAAAGAACTCTTTTCTCTGTGCTCCCAAGGGGTCGTCCCTGAAAGCGGATGCAAAGGTACGACTATTTTTCGAATCACCAAAACTTTTCCAGACTTTTTTTGAAATAAAACAAAAAGTTTTCGCATTTGTTGACAATGCAAAAACTATATACCTTAATTATATATTATTCGAATACTTCTTCTATCTCCTCACCCTCTGTATCACTAAGACCCGACTCATCTATCACACAGGGATCATAACCAACGGGTAAATCAAATACCGCACCCTCATTATATCCTAATTGCTTATCCTTATATACTTGCTGCATATAAAGGGCAAATACCGGGAGGGCCATTGTAGCACCTTGCCCCATTGCCATTGAATCAAAATGGATATCTCGATCATCGCCCCCTACCCAGACGCCACTTACCAATGTTGGTGTTATTCCCATAAACCAAGCATCGCTATTATTATTAGTGGTACCTGTCTTACCAGCTATTTCTCCTGTCAGCCCATAACGAAAACGCAATCTACCAGCAGTGCCTCCATCGACAACAGCCTTAAGCATATATAGCATTTTGTTGGCACTTTCATCGCTAATAACCTCATTCATTCGAGGCTGGAACTGAGCGACTACGTTTCCTTCATTATCTTCAATTTTAGTAACAAACATATGGGCAGCTCGAATGCCATGATTCGCAAAAGCCGTATAGGCGCTTACCATTTCACCAACTGTTATTTCGCAAGGTCCGAGACAGAGAGACATCGAGGGATGTATCTCGGGATTACGAATACCATATTCATGCAACAGGGTCACAAAGGCTTGGGGATTCAATTTGCTCATCAAATATGCAGAAATCCAATTGTTTGACTGCTGGAGCCCCCACTTAAGCGTCACCATATCGCCATAACGTGCCTTGCTAGCATTGCGCGGTGTCCACGGTTGGCCCGCTACCATATAAGTCTGCTGCACATTCGGCGCCACATCACATGGAGAGAACCCATTCTCCATGGCCAGCGAATAAAGGAATGGCTTAATAGTAGAGCCCACCTGCCTCCTACCATCCATGACCATATCATATGCAAAATGAGTAAAGTCCGGGCCACCAACATACGCTTTAACATGCCCGTTCTGAGGGCACATACTCATGAAACCACAACGGAGAAAAGACTTATAATATCTAATAGAATCAAGTGGAGTCATAACAGTATCGACCTCGCCATGATATGTAAAAATACTCATTTCCGTCTTTGTCCGGAATGACCGCATAATCTCATCCTCAGACTGCCCACTGGCTTTCAGCACTCGATAGCGTTCGCATTGCCGCACCGAACGCATTAGGATTTTATTGACCTGTTCAACAGTCAAACTTCCTGAGAAAGGAGCCGTCGCTCGACCACGTTTTTCTTTTGAGAAAGCCGGCTGAAGGAACTTAACCACATGCTCACGAACAGCCCGTTCCGCATGTTCCTGCATACGGGAATTGATTGTGGTATATACTTTCAAACCATCAGTATAGACATTATACGGATCGCCATTCTTTTTATAGTTTTTATTACACCATCCATACAAAGGATCAGTTTCCCAATTAATAGAATCTATATGAAACTTCACCATATTCCACGAAGGATAGTCAGACCTGTTGGGACGTTTAGCCATCATGTAGCGGCGAAGGAAATCACGGAAATACACAGCAATACCGTCCTTATGGTCTGCCACATGGAACTTTAAATTGAGAGGTTCTGCCGAATACTTCAGGAAATCAGACTCTGTCAAATATCCAGCTTTCAACATCTGCCCAAGAACGACATTTCGACGATTCAGCGAGCGATCCGGATGACGAATAGGATTGAAATAAGAGGGATTCTTACACAAGCCAACAAGTACCGCAGATTCTGTCACACTAAGATCCTTAGGGTCCTTACTGAAATATGTGTTAGCTGCAGTTTTTATGCCTACTGCATTATGAAGAAAGTCGAAATAATTCAAGTACATTGCGATAATCTCATCCTTGGTATAATTGCGCTCCAATCTAACAGCGATTACCCACTCTATCGGCTTCTGCAAGACACGCTCCATAACACTATGCGCAACCCCCGAATAGAGTTGTTTTGCCAACTGCTGGGTAATGGTAGAGCCCCCTCCTGCAGATTTCTGTCCCATGATACCACGTTTAACAACCGCTCGTCCTAATGCGAAAAAGTCTATGCCCGAGTGCTCATAAAAGCGCACATCCTCCGTAGCCACCAATGCCTGCACCAGAGACGGAGACAATTGCGTGTAGTCCACCATGATGCGGTTTTCTCGGTTAAAGTTCCATGTCCCCATAATTTTTCCATCTGCCGATATCACCTGTGTAGCAAAACGGTTGATGGGATTCTGGAGGTCCTCAATAGGTGGCATATAGCCTATATATCCTTCGTTAATAGCATAAAAGCCAAGACCTGCAGTGAGCACCGCGGCGACTATCAGAGCCCAGAGACTTCGTACTAAAAATTTTCTCATATTCAGATGTCGTTTACTATTTTTGATTGCAAAATTACAAAAATCTTTCAAATAAACGTACTAATTTCAGAAATTATGTGTAATTTTGCCCTCGAAATAGAACAAAGCAAGATGGAAAAGCATGATTTTGTAACAATAGCAGATTTCACTCGAGAGAAAATTCTCTACATGATTGAAATGGCCCAGGAGTTTGAATGGCACCCCAATCGCGAGATATTGAAAGGCAAAGTGGTAGCCACTTTGTTTTTCGAGCCATCAACTCGCACACGCCTCTCGTTTGAAACGGCAGCCAACCGATTAGGAGCACGTGTAATCGGGTTTGCCGACCCGAAAGTAACCAGCGGAACCAAGGGCGAGACGCTGAAAGACACCATTTCCATGGTGGCCAATTATGCAGACGTCATTGTGATGCGCCATTATATCGAAGGAGCAGCACAATACGCCGCTGAGGTCACCGAAGTCCCCATCGTCAACGCAGGAGACGGAGCCCACCAACATCCCTCCCAGTGTATGCTTGACCTTTATTCAATATACAAGACCCAAGGGACACTTGAGAACCTGAATATCTATCTTGTAGGCGACCTCAAATACGGACGTACTGTCCATTCGCTTATCATGGCCATGCGCCATTTCAACCCCACTTTTCACTTTGTTGCTCCCAAGGAATTGGCTATGCCCAACGAGTACAAACTCTATTGCAAAGAGCACAGCATCGCATATCAAGAGCACACCACTTTCAACGAGAAAATCATTGCCGACGCGGACATCCTCTATATGACTCGCGTACAAAAAGAGCGCTTCAGTGACCTCATGGAATATGAGCGCGTGAAGAATGTCTACATACTAAACAATGACATGTTACGCCAAGCCAAGCCCAACATGCGTATTCTCCACCCCCTACCCCGTGTCAATGAGATTGCCTATGACGTTGACGAAAATCCCCATGCATATTACATTCAGCAAGCCGGCAACGGCCTTTATGCACGCGAAGCCATCTTTTGCGATGTACTGGGCATCAGCTTAGACGAAGTACGTAACGACAAAACCATTATCCTATGAACAAAAAAGAAATGTTGGTAGCCGCCATTCAAAATGGCACTGTAATAGACCATATACCCTCTGTAAAAACCTATCAGGTTGCACAACTCTTAAAACTGGCAGAATTAGAAACGCCAGTCACCATCGGCTATAATTTCCGTTCTAAAAAACTAGGACGCAAAGGTATCATCAAGGTCGAAGACAAGTTCTTTACAGACGAGGAAATTTCACGCCTCTCAGTCGTTGCACCAAACATTGTACTTAACATTATCAAAAACTTTGAAGTCGTTGAGAAAAAGACCGTTACGACACCAGAAGAAATTCACGGAATCGTTAAATGCAACAACCCTGTATGCATCACTAACAACGAGCCTATGAAGACCTACTTCCATGTCTTAAACGGAGTCCTCACCTGTCATTATTGCGAGAAAGAACAAGACATCAACAAAGTAGAACTTGTTTAAAAAACAGGTGTAGCGACAGAAGTTCCTAAAAACAAAATTTGAGTTTTTTCAAAATAATCGGCTAATTATTTGGAAGTTAGCCCAAAAAGTCGTACCTTTGCAGCCGCTTTGCGCATACATGAGCGCGAGCATATAGTTCACATAAAGTCTAACTTTATTAATTACAAACAAAACTTTTAATTAAATTATGTCAGATTTAACAAAGAACGTCCAGCCATTACAGGACTTCGACTGGGAACAGTTTGAGAATGGCACGACCGCTAATGTCAGCAAGGAAGAGCTTGACAAGGCGTACAACGAAACCCTTAACAAGGTCAGCGAGCATCAGGTAGTTGACGGTAAGGTTATTAGCGTTGACAAGAAGGAAGTAGTTGTCAACATCGGCTACAAGAGCGATGGTATTATCCCCGCAAGCGAATTCCGCTACAACCCTGACCTGAAACCCGGCGACACAGTTGAGGTTTATGTTGAGAACGCAGAGGACAAGAAAGGCCAGCTCGTATTGTCACACAAGAAGGCTCGCATGTCTAAATCTTGGGAGCGTGTCAACGCTGCACTGGAGAGTCAGGAAGTCATCAATGGCTACATCAAGTGCCGTACGAAGGGCGGTATGATTGTCGACGTATTCGGCATCGAGGCATTCCTTCCCGGTTCACAAATCGACGTTCACCCCATACGCGACTACGACCAGTTCGTAGACAAAACCATGGAGTTTAAGATTGTGAAAATCAATCAGGAGTTCCGCAACGTAGTCGTTTCACACAAAGCACTCATTGAGGCAGAGCTCGAAGCCCAGAAGCAGGAAATTATGTCTAAGCTTGAAAAGGGCCAGATTTTGGAGGGTACTGTTAAGAACATTACCAGCTACGGTGTATTCGTAGACCTGGGTGGTGTTGACGGACTGATCCATATCACAGATCTTTCTTGGGGCCGCGTAGACGATCCCCATAAGGTGGTTGAACTTGACCAGAAGATTAACGTAGTCATCCTCGACTTCGATGAAGAGAAAAAGCGCATTGCCCTCGGTCTGAAGCAGCTCACCCCGCATCCTTGGGATGCTCTGGATGCTAACCTCAAGGTTGGCGACCACGTGAAAGGTAAGGTAGTAGTTATTGCTGACTATGGTGCTTTCGTTGAGATTCAGCCAGGCGTTGAGGGTCTGATCCACGTCAGCGAAATGTCTTGGAGCCAGCACCTGCGTTCAGCTCAGGAGTTCCTGAAGGTTGGCGACGAGGTTGAGGCAGTCATCATCACTCTGGATCGCGACGAGCGCAAGATGTCTCTCGGCATCAAGCAGTTGAAGGAAGATCCCTGGGAGGCTATTGAGGTTAAGTACCCCGTTGGCAGCAAGCACACCGCAAAGGTTCGCAACTTCACCAACTTCGGTGTATTCGTTGAGCTTGAAGAGGGTGTTGACGGCCTAATCCACATTAGCGACCTCTCTTGGACCAAGAAGGTTAAGCATCCTTCAGAGTTCACACAGGTTGGTGCCCCCATCGATGTTATTGTTCTTGACATCGATAAGGAGAACCGCCGTCTGAGTCTGGGTCACAAGCAGCTTGAGGACAATCCTTGGGATGTATTCGAAGCAAAGTACACCGTTGGTTCTATCCACGAGGGCAAGATTGTTGAACTCATGGAGAAGGGAGCCGTTGTTAAGCTCGACGAGGATATCGAGGGCTTTGCTACACCTAAGCACCTTGTCAAGGAAGACGGCTCACAGGCCGCTCAGGGCGAGGAACTTCCTTTCAAAGTTATCGAGTTCAACAAGGACTCTAAACGTATCATCCTTTCTCACAGCCGCACCTTCGAGGATCCGAAGCGTGAGGAGAAGGCAGCAGCCAAAAAGGCTCGCGCTCCTAAGAAGGATGACGCACCAAAGATTGAAAACGTTGCAGCCAGCACTACGCTGGGCGACATCGATGTCTTGGCAGAACTGAAGGCAAAGATGGAGAAGGGCGAGTAATTTCCCCATATTATATAATTAAGGTATGTGCACGGATTTTGTTTCCGTGCACATATTTTTCGTATACAGATGACATTTTTGATTGATTTATATCAATTAAATAACAAAACGTAAGCGTTTACGTTATTTTTCTTTCAAAATGTTTGGTTTTTACTGGTATTTGCTTTAATTTTGCGACCAGAAACAGTAAAAAAACATTTTCAATAAGTACAACCAATCAATTTAAAAGGAAAAAGATTATGAATGCAGCTAAAGTTGTAGAAGAACTGAAACAGAGATTTCCCAATGAGCCTGAGTACATTCAGGCCGTAAGTCAGGTACTTCCCACCATCGAGGAAGAGTACAACAAGCACCCTGAGTTTGAGAAGGCCAACCTCATTGAGCGCCTTTGCATCCCCGATCGCGTTTTCGAATTCCGTATCACATGGGTTGACGACCAGGGTAAGGTACAAACTAACATGGGTTATCGTATCCAGCACAACAATGCCATTGGCCCGTACAAAGGCGGTCTGCGCTATCACAAGAGTGTAAATCTGGGTATTCTGAAGTTCCTTGCTTTCGAGCAGACTTTCAAGAACTCACTGACCACACTTCCCATGGGTGGTGCCAAAGGTGGTTCTGACTTCTCTCCCCGTGGCAAGAGCGACGCAGAGGTAATGCGTTTCTGTCAGGCATTCATGAACGAACTATATCGCGTTATCGGCCCTGACGAGGACGTTCCTGCTGGTGACATTGGAGTTGGCGGACGCGAGGTTGGCTATCTCTTCGGACAGTACAAGAAGCTGACTCACCAGTTCCAAGGTGTGCTGACAGGTAAGGGCATTCCTTTTGGCGGTTCACTCATCCGTCCTGAGGCTACCGGTTATGGTTGTGTATACTTCCTGACCTCTATGCTGAAGACCCGTAACATCGACATTAAGGGTAAGAAGGTTCTGATTTCAGGCTCAGGCAACGTTGCTCAGTATGCTACTGAAAAGTGCATTCAATTGGGGGCTATTCCCTTGACACTTTCTGATTCCGATGGTTACATCTATGATCCTGACGGAATTACAGCCGAAAAACTGGCTTACGTGAAGGAACTGAAGAATATCGAGCGCGGGCGCATCAAGGAGTATGCTGAGGAGTATCCCAATGCTGTTTACCACGCTGGTGAGCGCCCCTGGCACGAGAAGGCCGACATCGCTCTGCCCTGTGCTACACAGAACGAGATCAACGGCGAGCAGGCTCAGGCCCTGATTGACAACGGTGTGTTTGCTGTTGCCGAGGGCGCCAACATGCCTTCACTGCCTGAGGCTATCAAGATTTTCCAGGATGCAAAGATTCTCTATGCTCCAGGTAAGGCTTCTAACGCCGGTGGTGTATCAGTATCAGGTCTTGAGATGTCTCAGAACTCAGAGCGTCTGTCTTGGACAGCAGAGGAAGTAGACAATTACCTGAAGCGCATCATGAACGACATTCATGAGAACTGCGTGAAATACGGTACACAGTCTGACGGCTACATCAACTACGTAAAGGGCGCCAATGTGGCAGGCTTCATGAAGGTTGCCAGCGCTATGATGAGCCAAGGTATTGTATAATACTGACACATTAACTATAACAAGCGGTGCGATTTTCTCGAGAAAAATCGCACCTTTCTTTTATTGATTGATTTTTGCTTCAAAATTTGGCATTTTGCTCACTTATTTGTACCTTTGCAACAAAATTCAAAAAACAAGATATTATGCTTACACTGAAACTCATTACTGAGGAGACTGACCGTGTGATTCGCGGTTTGGAAAAGAAACACTTTAAGAACGCTAAGGAAGCCATTGACGAGGTGCTTGCAGTTGACAAGAAGCGCCGTGAGGCCCAGCAGCAATTGGACAAAAACCTGTCGGAAGCTAAAAAGATGGCTGCACAGATTGGTGGCCTGATGAAAGAGGGAAAGAAAGACGATGCCGAAGCCATTAAGGCACAGGTATCTCAGATGAAGGAGACCAACAAGCAACTGGAAGAGCAGATGAACCAGTCTCAGGACGAGATGAATCGCTTACTCTGCCAGATTCCGAATATTCCTTACGCCGAAGTTCCTGAAGGAGCAACTGCCGAGGACAATCGTGTGGTTAAATCCAATCTGAAAGAGTGCACTGATAGTGATACTGTCGGCAACTGGGATGTTAACCCCTCGCTGGGTGTTGCGAATCCCCTGCCCCACTGGGAACTGGCCAAGAAGTATAATCTCATCGACTTTGACCTTGGTGTAAAGATTACAGGAGCAGGCTTCCCCGTATATATCGGCAAGGGTGCCCGCCTTCAGCGCGCACTCATCAACTTCTTCCTCGACGAAGCCCGCAAGAGTGGCTACACCGAGATTATGCCTCCTACGGTGGTCAATGCCGCATCAGGCTACGGTACAGGTCAGTTGCCAGACAAAGAGGGACAAATGTACCACTGTGAGGTAGACGACTTCTATTTGATTCCGACTGCAGAGGTCCCTGTTACCAACATCTATCGTGATGTTATTCTAGACGAAGCTCAGTTGCCTATCAAGAATTGTGCCTATACAGAATGCTTCCGTCGCGAGGCAGGCTCTTATGGTAAGGACGTTCGCGGTCTGAATCGTCTCCATGAGTTCTCAAAAATTGAGATAGTACGTATTGACAAGCCCGAGCACTCGAAAGAGAGCCATAAGGAGATGCTGGAGCACGTGGAGGGTCTGCTGAAGAAGCTTGAACTCCCCTACCGTATCCTTCTCCTCTGTGGCGGTGACCAGTCATTCACCAGTTCTATCTGTTACGACTTCGAAGTCTATTCAGAGGCTCAGGGGCGTTGGTTGGAGGTTTCGTCGGTATCTAACTTCGATACCTATCAAGCCAACCGCTTGAAGTGTCGCTACCGTCGTGCAGATAACAAAAAGACGGAACTCTGTCATACGCTGAACGGTTCGGCTTTAGCCCTGCCTCGAATCGTTGCTGCCTTGTTGGAGAACAACCAGACAGAAAATGGCATTAGGATTCCTGCTGCACTGGTGCCCTACACTGGATTTGAAATCATTGACTGAACAAGGTTAAACTTAAACTAAACAGATATGAATAAGATTATCCGTAAGGAGCAATTCTCGGAAAAGGTATTCCTCTTTGAAATCGAGGCACCGCTTATTGCAAAAAGCCGCAAGGCTGGCAATTTTGTCATTGTACGCGTCGACCAGCGTGGTGAGCGTATGCCGCTGACCATCGCTGGTGCTGATATTGACAAGGGAACCATTACCTTGGTGGTCCAGATGGTGGGCCTGTCATCCAAGAAATTGTGCGCCCTAAATGTTGGCGAATCTGTTGCCGACGTGGTAGGTCCATTAGGTAACCCCACCCATATCGAGAACTACGGAACAGTGGTTTGTGCCGGTGGTGGACTGGGGGTAGCTCCTATGCTTCCCATCATTCAGGCTTTGAAAGCTGCCGGCAACCGTGTGCTGTCGGTAATGGCCGGACGTAGCAAGGACTTGATTATATTAGAAGATAAGGTACGCGAATCTTCCGACGAAGTCATTATCATGACTGACGACGGTTCGTATGGAGAAAAAGGCGTTGTCACCGTTGGTATTGAGAAGTTTATCGAGCAGGAGCCCCATGTGGACAAAGTGTTTGCCATTGGCCCTCCCATCATGATGAAATTCTCCAACCTGACAGCCCAGAAGCACGGCATTCCTTGCGAAGTATCGTTGAACACCATCATGGTTGACGGTACAGGTATGTGTGGTGCCTGCCGACTGACCATTGGCGGCAAGACCAAGTTTGTCTGCATCGATGGTCCTGAATTCGACGGTGCCTTGGTTGACTGGGACGAGATGTTCAAGCGCATGAATACCTTCAAGCGCGAAGAGCAGGAAGAATTGGCCCACTACGAAGAACACTTAGGTTCACTTGAGAATACAGAGCGTACAGGAGTATCCAAGAACGCCGACATTGTCATGGACAACGATCCTACCAACGATACCATTGACGTTCTCACTGACCGCAATGCTGCCTGGCGCGACGAACTACGCAAGAGCATGAAGCCCAAGGAACGCACTGCTATTGAGCGTGTTGTGATGCCTGAACTCGATCCCGTCTATCGTGCCACCACCCGTACAGAAGAAGTTAACATCGGACTCACCAAGGAGATGGCAATGACCGAGGCCAAACGTTGTCTTGACTGTGCCAAGCCTACCTGCGTAGAAGGCTGTCCTGTTAATATTAACATCCCCTCATTCATCAAGAATATCGAGCGTGGTCAGTTCCTGGCAGCAGCCAAAGTACTGAAGACCACTTCTGCCCTACCCGCTGTCTGCGGTCGTGTCTGCCCTCAGGAGAAACAGTGCGAGAGCAAGTGTATCCACCTGAAGATGAACGAACCCGCTGTAGCCATCGGCTATCTGGAACGCTTTGCTGCCGATTACGAGCGCGAGTCTGGCAACATATCTTTGCCAGAGATAGCTCCAGCCAATGGCATCAAGATTGCCGTTGTCGGCTCAGGTCCTGCAGGACTTTCATTTGCCGGCGATATGGTCAAGAAGGGCTACGATGTCTACGTCTTCGAGGCATTGCACGAGATTGGCGGTGTGCTAAAGTATGGCATTCCTGAGTTCCGTTTGCCTAACAAGATTGTCGATGTCGAGATTCAGAATCTGGCCAAGATGGGTGTTCACTTCCAGACAGACGTTATCGTGGGCAAGACTATCAGTGTAGAACAGTTGGAGAAACAGGGTTTCCGAGGTATCTTCGTGGGCTCCGGTGCAGGTCTTCCCAATTTCATGGGCATCCCTGGCGAGAACGCCATCAACATCATGTCCAGCAACGAGTATCTGACGCGTGTTAACCTGATGGATGCAGCCAATCCTTCTACCGATACACCTATCAACTTAGGCAAGAACGTCCTCGTCGTAGGTGGTGGCAATACTGCTATGGACTCTTGCCGTACAGCAAAGCGCTTGGGGGGCAACGTCACCTTGGTATACCGCCGTTCTGAGCAGGAGATGCCTGCCCGTCTTGAGGAGGTGAAGCACGCCAAGGAAGAGGGCATCAACTTCCTCACACTCCACAACCCCATCGAGTATCTGGCTGATGAGAATGGTGCTGTTAAGGCTGCTGTGTTGCAAGTGATGGAGCTGGGTGAGCCTGACGCCTCAGGCCGTCGCAGCCCTGTTCCCGTCGAGGGAAAGACCGTCACACTGGATGTCGACCAGGTTATTGTAGCCGTTGGCGTATCACCTAACCCGTTGGTTCCCAAGAGTATCGAAGGTCTGGAACTGGGCCGCAAGAACACCATCGTCGTCAACGAGGGCATGCAGTCAGCTCGCAGCGAGATTTTTGCTGGTGGTGACATCGTGCGTGGTGGTGCCACCGTCATCCTGGCTATGGGCGACGGACGCCGTGCTGCCCAGAACATGGACGAATACTTACAGTCTAAATAATGAACGGACTATATACTATCATGTTGCTCATACTAAGCAACGTCTTTATGACGTTGGCTTGGTATGGGCATCTTCGTTTACAGCAGTCAGGCGTTAGCAGCAACTGGCCCCTCATCGGCGTCATTGCCTTCTCGTGGATAATTGCCTTCTTCGAGTACTGCTGTCAGGTGCCAGCCAACCGATTGGGCTTTGTCGACAATGGCGGTCCCTTCAACCTCGTACAGCTGAAAGTCATCCAGGAGTGTATCTCGCTGGCTGTCTTTGCCATCATTGCCAACATCATGTTCCAAGGCACTCACTTGCACTGGAACCATATCCTGGCCTTCTTGCTGATTATCTGTGCCGTCTACCTTGTATTTATGAAATAAGGTTCATGACCATCGGCGAACGACTTTGGAAGGCTTTTAACAAGGCGTTGGGAAAATATCAACTCATCGACGAGGACGACCACATCCTCGTCGGCTTGTCTGGTGGCAAGGACTCGCTGCTGCTGCTCGAGTTTCTGGCCCGTCGCTCCAAGATTCACGTCCCCCACTTCACCGTCGAAGCACTGCATGTCCGCATGGACTTTGCGAGGCAACAGCCTGGCCAACCGTCTATAAGCACCCATTACGAGACCAACACCAACTACCTGCAACGTTTCTGCGATCAGCTCGGCATTCCCCTCCACATCGTCACCACCAGCTTTGACGAAAGTCCCAAACCACATACCAAGCAGAAGCCTCCCTGCTTCCTATGCTCCTGGGAGCGCCGCAAACAGCTCTTCAACGTCGCTCAGGAGTTCCACTGCACCAAGATTGCCCTTGGACACCATCAGGACGACATCATCCACACAGCCCTGATGAACCTTACCTTTCAGGGACACTTCTCTACAATGCCTGCCGTATTGCACATGAAGAAGATGCCCCTCGCTATCATCCGCCCTCTCTGCCTATGCCACGAGGACGACATTCGCCTGTATGCTGAAGAACACCACTATGAAAAGCAACTCAAGTTATGTCCCTATGAGCGAGAGACCAACCGCACTACAGCCCGCGAGCTTTTTGCACGCATGGAGCAGCTCAACCCAGAAGCCCGCTACTGCATCTGGCGCGCTTTGGAGTCAGACAATAAACTGACAGAATATTAAATAATATTAATTCATAAATCATAATGCTCTATTCCTAACCGGAATTTTGTATCTTTGTTATCTGAATGAGTAAGCACTGGCTATTCATATTGTCCCTGCTGTTCCTTGCGCTCCCTGTTTCGGCCCAGAAGCGCAGGGCATCACAGTTGACACCCGAACAGAAAGCCCATAAGGAACGGATGGAACGGATGACGGCCAACACCCAGCGTATCATGTTCGTAGACAGCATGGTAGTCGACAGACAGCAGTTCATACAATACTATCGGCTCTCCCCCGAGGCTGGCAGCATAGCTCGCTTCCAGGACTTCTTCCATACCAGCCAGCAACCCAACGCCTACGTTTATGTCAACGAACTGGGCCATCAGTGCCTGATGGCACAGGAAGCCCCAGACAGCACCATCACCCTCTACTCCAGCCAGAATATTGACAACAGCTGGACACGACCTGAGCCCCTGCATGGTATCAATGACCAGCAGGAGTTCCGAATCCTGAACTACCCCTTCATGTTGGGCGACGGACAGACCTTCTACTTCGCAGCCAAAGGTGGTGACAGTCTTGGCGGCTACGACATCTACGTCACCCGCTACAATTCAGAGAACAACCAGTTTCTGCATCCTGTCAACATTGGTATGCCTTTCAATTCCGAAGCTAACGACTATATGTACATTATCGACGAGTTTAGCAATCTCGGATGGTTTGCCACAGACCGCAACCAGCCCGACGACAAAGTCTGCATCTACGTCTTCATACCCTCACAGACACGCCAGACCTATAGTGCCTCGGGCCTGCAACCTAGCGAGATAGCATCCTTTGCCCGCATCGACCGCATTGCCGACACTTGGACAGACTCCATAGCACGTGACAAAGCCCTCAAACGTCTGCATGACATAACACTTCGCAAGACGCATGAGCAACCTATAGCCGATTTCCACTTCGTCATCAACGACGAGGTTACCTACACCCGTCTTACCGACTTCAAGGCCCCAGATAACAACCGTCGCTACCAACAGCTAACCACACTTCAGAGCCGTTACTACCGTCTTGTGTCTACTCTCACCCGAGCCCGCGACTATTATGCTGGTGCCAACCAGGACGAGCGTAACGAGTTGCGCCCTGAAATCCTCAGCAGCGAACAGAAGCAGCACGAACTCTACAACGAGATACGTCAACTGGAGAAGAACATCCGCAATACAGAAAACATATTTCTAACTAAAAACAAACAATAGCTATGACAAAAAGACACTTCCCAGAGTCAGAGCTGATTATCAACAGCGACGGCTCTTGTTTCCATCTTCATCTGAAGCCCGAATATCTGGCCGACAAGGTTATACTCGTGGGCGATCCAGCCCGTGTCAACACTGTAGCTGCTCACTTCGATAACATCGAGCATGAAGTCAGCAGCCGCGAGTTCCATACTATTACCGGCACTTATAAAGGTAAACGCATCACCTGCCAAAGTCATGGCATCGGCTGCGACAACATCGACATTGTGGTGAACGAACTGGATACCTTAGCCAATATTGACTATCAGACACGCACTGAAAAAGATGAGCACCGTACACTGACAATGGTGCGCATTGGCACTTGCGGCGGCCTGCAACCTTTTACACCTACAGGATGTTCCGTGGCTTCGGTCAAGAGTATCGGATTTGACGGTCTGCTCAACTACTACGCTGGCCGCAATGTCGTTTGTGACATACCGATGGAACGTGCCTTCACCGAGCATATGCAATGGGATCCCGTCAAGGGAGCTCCTTACGTAGCCGTGGCTGATGCTGAACTGATAGAGCAGATTGCCCAAGAAGATATGGTACGCGGCTATACCGTTGCCTGCGGTGGCTTCTATGGCCCGCAGGGACGTCAACTACGTGCTGACATTGCCGACCCTGAGCAAAACCAGAAGATAGAATCGTTCGAATATGACGGCATGAAGATATGCAACTTCGAGATGGAGTCTTCCGCCCTTGCTGGCCTCGCCTCCATCTTAGGCCATCGTGCTATGACCTGCTGCATGGTCATCGCCAACCGCTACACCACAGAAATGAACACGGAGTATAAGAATTCGATTGATACACTCATCCAAAAGGTTCTCGACAGAATATAAATGAACGATACTATTTGTGCACTCGCAACAGCTCCAGGTGGAGCACTCGGAATTATCAGAATCTCAGGCTCTCAGACGCTTGAGATTCTTTCTCGTATTTTCACCAAAGACCTGACACAGGCTCACCCCAACACCATCCACTACGGACACATCAAGAATGGCTCTGAGATTCTCGATGAATGTATGGTCAGCATCTTCCGTGCCCCCCACTCCTATACGGGTGAAGACGCTGCAGAGATCTCCTGTCACGGCTCACGCTATATATTAAATAAGATACTGGAGCTTCTAGTGCAGAACGGTTGTCGGATGGCTGGACCAGGTGAATTCACCCAGCGCGCCTACCTCAACGGTAAGATGGACCTCTCGCAGGCAGAAGCAGTAGCCGACTTGATAGCTTCTAGCAACAAGGCCACCCACCAGATAGCTATGAGCCAACTGCGTGGACATTTCTCTTCACAACTTGCACTATTGCGCGACCAACTGCTGAAGCTCACCTCCCTGCTCGAACTCGAACTCGACTTCTCCGACCATGAAGACCTTGAATTTGCCGACCGAAAAGAGCTCGTCGAGCTAGCAAAAACTATTGACAAACATATCTTAAAACTCGCTCATAGTTTCGAGACGGGACAGACACTCAAACAAGGCATTCCTGTCGCTATTATCGGCAAGACCAACGTTGGCAAATCCACCCTCCTTAACCGACTATTGAAAGACGATCGCGCCATTGTCTCAAACGTTCATGGCACTACTCGTGACACCATAGAGGACACCATCGACCTACAAGGCGTCACCTTCCGTTTCATCGACACTGCAGGCATCCGTCAGACCAACGACGAGGTCGAAAAGATTGGCATCAGCCGTACTTTTTTCGCTATCCAAAAGGCTCGAATCGTACTCTGGGTAATTGACGAAAAACCATCAAACGAAGAGATTATCAGAATCTCTGAACAAACTAAAAATAAAAAAGTTATTATTGTTAGGAACAAATCAGACATAAACAATAACAACAATTTTACAATAGTTAATTTCCCTTTAATCCCCATTTCTGCCAAGCACGGAACCAACATTGACACCTTAGAGTCTGCCATCTACGATGCAGCAGACATTCCTACCCTTACCGATGCCGATGTCATTGTCACCAATGCCCGTCATTACGATGCCCTGACCAGAGCCCACAAGGGTATCCAATGCGTCCTTGACGGCATGGGTCAGCAACTCAGCGGAGACCTCTTGGCAGAAGACCTCCGTCAGGTCCTTGATACCCTCTCAGAGATTACTGGCGGCCAGATCACCCCCACCGAAGTATTAGGAAATATCTTTAAAAACTTCTGTGTGGGCAAGTGATTGATTATCAACAACTTAGAACAATTTGAATAAACTATTACTAAAGCTCTCATTTTGAGGGCTTTTGTTGTGTTAAGTGTTCTTAATTGCTCTTTGTTATTCCAAGTTATTTTAGCTACTTTTGTACACTATTTCTACCCCGAGGCTAAAATTGGGGTCGATTTTAGGGTAAAATACCACTATCCGTGACCCAAAGGTGGGACACAGTGGGAATCGATAAAAACGCTATCGAAGACACCATGTGGGACACAGTGGGAAACTGCGGGACACAGTGGGACAGAATTTGGCGAGTTAAATCATCATAGTGTCGGGTTTTAGTATGGATATTAAGAAGCGATGTCAGTGGTGCGGGGAACCTTTTATAGCGCACAAAATGACAACTCTTTACTGCTCAAAGCTGTGTATTGACAGGGCTTACAAAGCAAAAGAGAAAGAAAAGATCAAAGAAGAGAAGCTGAATGAGTTAAGTTCAACTTTTCCGATTGTTGAGAGTATTGGGCAAAAGCCCTTTATGACTCCAAGGGAAGCTGCAAAGCTACTTGGGATTGGAAAGACAACCATGTATAGGTACATGGCGCAAGGCATTATAAAGGTATTTAGAACACCGGCAAGGACAATAGTAAGAAGGTCAGACCTTGAAGCACTGTTCGACAATGCCCCAGCATATGTGAAAAGAGTCAATAAGAAGCATAAGGTTGATTCCGAAACATATACTATGCGCGATATTATGGAAAAATACAACATAACAAAAAAATGCGCTATGCGAAGAATTGACAAATACGACATTCCCAAAATATACGAAGGAAGAAACGTTTCATACAGCAAGGCTCTTGTTGACAAATACTTTGCGGAATTGGCCGACGAGATAAATATGGATGACTATTATACTCCTGATCAGATGATGAACAAGTTCAATATGAGCCGTTCAGCAGTTGTTTCCTATGCTTTACGTCATAAGATACCTAGAATCAATCGTCATCATCAGGTCTATTATTCCAAGATTCATGTTGACAGCTTAAAAGGGTTATGTGATGGCATTGATCCTCTATTTTACACATACCAGGAGATTAAGGACAAGTATGCGTTTACAAAAGACCAGATTAGTTATTACGTTCATACCTATCATATAGAACGAAAGAAACAAGGGAGCTATACTCTTGTACATCGTGAGGATTTCGACCGTGTTATCAAAGAACGCATGGATGGTAGCTTATCCATTGCAGATATTAAAACTAGAATTCAGAACGACCAGGAAATAAGAAATGAGGAAAAAGAAGAACCTATCGAGATAGCGGAATATTCCGATGACGGGTTAGAACAGGACGATGGCAATTACGGTAAGGTTCCTGGTTATATCAGTGCCGAGGAAATTGCCGAACGCTACAAGCAGAGCAAGAAATGGGTTCACTATCTGACCCGAACCAAGCGTGTTCCTCGTGTCCAGAAGGCCGGATTCCTGTTCTATGACGAGAAGGTGGTGGACGAACTCTTCAGCAGATACACATCTGTGGATAATATCACAGAGTGGTACACCTGCGATGATATAGAACAGAAGTATAACATGACAGCTGTGGCCCGAAGGAGCTTTACCCATCGACATAACATCCCCACCAAGAAGGAGTACGGTATCACCTATTACTCCAAGGTTCATGTGGATTATGCTAAGAATCCAGGAATCCAGTATGCTGACGAATACTATACTGTCGATCAGATAGTGGACATCTATCGTGTTGGGAAGAACACCGTGTATAACGCTATCAGG
>Ga0256407_10006443_pt1 | contig 18103 bp, 14 predicted proteins | sample RumenRJG_04DNA_FD_193489 | JGI IMG/M metagenome (GOLD analysis project Ga0256407, IMG submission 193489) | Bovine rumen microbial communities from Lethbridge, Alberta, Canada - RJG_04 | ecosystem: Host-associated > Mammals > Digestive system > Stomach > Rumen | place: Canada: Alberta...
GCAAGGAATATAATATTACTTACAAGGAATACTATGATATAGGGGAATATGAATGTTTGAAATAGTTTTTTACAAAAAAGAAGATGATACGAAACCTGTTGCGGAATTTATAAAAGGTTTAGAGCCGAAAATGAAGCGTAAAACCTTGCAGGAAATACAGCTTCTGAAAGAGTTCGGAACAGATTTGAGAGAGCCTTATTCCAAAAGCCTGAAAGACGGCTTGTTTGAATTGCGGGTACAGCAATCAAATAATATTTCCCGTATCTTTTACTTCTTTTTTGACGGTCAGAAAATCGTTATGACCAATGGGTTTATCAAGAAAACACAAAAGACACCGCAGGCAGAGCTTGACAAGGCTTTGAAATACAAATCGGATTATGAGAGGAGAATGAACAATGGATGATTTTGAAATGCTTTTAGAAGAAAGTTTGCAGGATCCTGAATTCAAAAAAGAATGGGAAGATAATCAAACCGAATATGAAATTATGCGTATGCTTGTTATGGCAAGAGCAGAAAAAAATCTGACACAAAAGGAATTATCAGAATTATCCGGTGTCAGGCAGTCCAACATCAGCCGTATCGAAAGAGGAATGTGTATTCCTAATATTCCCACACTTGAAGCCATTGCCAGAGGACTTGGCAAAAAACTTAAAATTGAGTTCGTATAAGATTATCTCCGACTGTTAATTCAGCCGGAGATTTTTCTTATTCAGTTTTTGTTGTTCCTCTTTCTTGAAGCACGGATATTAAAGATGATCAATGCAAAAGAAAGTCCTGCGACAAGTACAAGCATAACAACAATAAAGTTTGTATTATCGCCTGTCGGGACAGTAACTTTATCAGGTTCTTTCGGCTTGCCTGTAGTGATGTAGCCGGGTTCCTTCTTGACTGTTTTGTTTGTCATTATAGCCTTTATGATTTCGCCGTTCTTTTTGATTTCAAACAGATAAGGTGTTTCGTCCAGCACATAGCCTTCGGGAGCGTCAAATTCTCTGTAGTAATACTTGCCGTAGGACAGTTTCTTGAAAGAAACAACTCCATTTGCATCGGTTCTGCCCTGGAAAATGACCTCCTTGTTTTCGTCAAGAATCTCAATGCCGCAGTCCGGAATCGGCTCACCTGTGGAGATATCCTTTTTAGTGATTTCTATCGTTCCTGTGCCTACATTGGTCATTTCAGCTTTTACGATGGTATCATCGGGATTGATGGAAAACGGATATTCCTTTGTGTCGATGATATATCCCTCCGGCGCATCAAATTCCTGATAGGTGTAGTCGCCGCAGACAAGCTCAAACTTTGCAATACCATTCTTGTCTGTGCGTCCCTCAACAACTATTTCTCCACCTGAATTACGTATGCGGAAAGCGCAATCAGGAATCAGCTCGCCGGTTGAAATATCCTTTTTAGTGATCTCAAACGGAATGGTCTTTTCATCGTTGAACATCTCGATCTCTGCTGTGTTGTTGGCAGGAATCGTAACTTCCTTATCATCCGGGAGAATGTAGCGGACATTCGTTTCATCACTGATTTCGGAAACAGTGTAGCTGCCCACACGCAGACCTTCAACGGTGATCTTACCATCTGCATCGGTTTTGAATACCTCGTCATATTCCTGACCTGTGAACGCTTTGCCTGTAATTCGGAAGGAGAAGCCTTCTAACTTGTTGTCAGATGAACGCTTGGTGATGACCAACGAACCCCTCTGTGCGTTGTTGATGAAGCCAACACCTGCAAGCGTTTCGATGTTTCTGACATCGCCATTTTCAGTAATCTCAAAGGGATATTCATTCGTATCAAGCTCGTAGTATTCCGGTGCTTCGATTTCTTTCAGGATGTATTTGCCGTAAATCAGGTTATCAAGGCGGTAGATTCCTGTTTCGATTTCCTCCATCAATCCAACGGAGTTATAATCTGCATCGAAGATTTCAAATACCGCACCCGAGAGCTTATGATCGGGATATTCTGCATCAACCTTTGTTGTCGTGACAGAGCCTTTTTTCAGGAGGTTTTCAAAGGTGACAACTGCCTTTTCGTTGGCAATAACCTCAACTGTTTTGGGTTTCTGTGCGATGTAACGGTCGGGCATCTCAATCTCTTCAATGGTGTATGTTCCGACAAGAAGATTCTCTATCAGGAATTTGCCTTCCTTATCGGTATAGACCGTTTCGTTGATCTCAACGCCGTTTTTGGCAATTCCATAGATGTGGAATCCTACGTTTTCAATAACTCCGTCCTCGGATTCCTTGACGATCTCAACACTGCCGGAATCGGGAGTGTTTTCCTTTTCCAAGGCAATCAGCATACCGTCTTCAATGACAGAGAACGGAATGGGTGTGCTGTCAAGAACGTAATCATCCGGTGCTTTTGTTTCAGCAACATGATAATCACCATAGGGTACATTTTCAAAACTAACCTTGCCGTTTTCATCTGTAGTCAGAACAAGAACAGCGTTATCATCGGCATCAAAGAGTGTAAATTCTGCTCCGGCTAACGGCTTTCTTGTTATCTCGTCGATTTTAATGATCTCGATGTTGCCTTTCTTCAGACGGTTATCAAACTCAACGAAGGTGGTTTTGCCGGATTCAATTCTTATACTCTGCTTATCCGGCTGAATGTACCTGTCCGGAGTTTCAACTTCTTCAACAGTGTATTCACCCTCCAAAAGATCAATGTTGAACTCACCGTTTTCGTCTGTGGTGATGGTTTCGTCAAACGCAACCCCAGTGTCCGAAGTACCGTAAACATGGAATTTGAATCTTTCAATAATTCTATCCTCAGAAGTCTTTTTCAGATAACCCACGCCGGGAATCGGAGTGTTATCCATCTCGTATGCAATGAGCAAACCTTCCTTGACGATGCTGAACGGAATAGGCGTAGGATCGGCGGTATATTTGTCCGGTGCTTTTGTCTCAACAACGGTATATCTGCCATAACGAACATCCGCAAAGATTGCTTTGCCGTCATCACCTGTTACGACCACCTGAACAACTTTGCCTTTTGCGTTGTAAAGAGTAAACTCCGCACCAGCCAAAGGCTTCCGGGTCGTGCCGTCGAGCTTCAGAATCTCAATATTGCCCTTTTTGAGCTTGTTGTCGAACTTGATTTCTGTGGTTTTGTCTGATATTATCTTGACTGTTTGCTTGGCTGTTGAGAGATACCTGTCGGGTGCATCGACTTCCTCGACTGTGTATGTACCTTCAAACAAGTTGATTTTGATTTCGCCCTTATCGTTTGTTGTCAGGGTCCGATCCACCTTATTGCCACTGTCTGAAATTCCGTAAATATGGAACTTGAAGCCTTCCAAAACTCCATCCTCGGATGTCTTTTTCAGATAGCCGTAGCCCGGGATCTCAGGATCTTCTGCCTCGAATGCATAGACTTTTCCGTGTTCAAGAACTTCAAACGGTATAGCATCACTGATAACCGCATACTTTGCAGGAGCTTTGGTTTCCCTCACGGTGTATTTGCCGTAGCGAACCTCGCTGAATACAGCCTTGCCGTTTTTATCCGTGGTTATCTTCTGAACGGCTGTTCCTTTGTCGTCAAATAGTGTGAACTCGGCACCTGCAAGCGGCTTTCTTGTATTCTTATCCACCTTGTACAGCTCGATGGAACCTTTGATCGGGTTCTCACGGAACGTACCGTCGGTACTGTTGGAGATTGTTATGACCTGCTGATGTGTTTTGATATTCAGAGGATACGAATCTGTATCAATGAGATACTGTGCCGGTGCTTTGGTTTCCTTGATAGTGTACTCACCATAAGGAACTTCTGCAAAGCTCAGCTCGCCCTGTGTATCGGTATATCCTACTCTGAATACTTCCTTATCGCTGTCGTAGAGCGTGAACTCTGCGCCCTCGATAGGCGCATCGTTTTCGCTGTCTTTCTTGATCAACGTTACTGTGCCTTCGATCTGCGTTTCGATGAAATCGTCTTCGGGAGTGTTGACAAGCCTGAATACCTGTCCGTTTTCCTTGATGCTGAACGGATATTCGCCTGTGTCGATGTTGTATCCTTCGGGCGCTTTGGTTTCCTTGATGATGTAATTGCCGTAAGGAACTTCCGTAAATGTGAGCTTGCCGTCCTTATCAGTCATGAGAGCTTTGTAAAACTCTGTTTTACCGCCCTTTACTGAATAAATAGTAAACTCCGCATTTTCAAGAGGCTTTCGTGTCTTGCTGTCCTTTTTGACAAGCTCAACGCTGCCCTCTATCATGGTTTCCACAAACTTATCATTCTTACTGTTGGAGATAGTAATGATCTCGCCGTCATTCCTGATACTGAAATAGTAGGTCCCTGTATCAAGCAGATAGCCTTCCGGAGCAGAAGTCTCTTTCACGGTGTAATCGCCGTAAGGAATATTTTTCAGTTCATAGATATCCTTTGATGTTTCCGTCAGTTTTTTGTATTCCTTTCCGTTCTGATACACGGTAAATACCGCACCGCTTACTGTCATATCAGGATGTTTCTTATCAAACTTGCGAATGATAATACCGCCTTTTTTCAGCTTGTTTTCAAAGCTGACCTTTGTGGTTTCATCTACTTCAATTCTAATCTTTTTGCTTTCCGGCTGAATATATCTCGATGGTGTTCTGACTTCCTCAACGGTATAATTACCCGGAAGAAGCTCGATATTTATTTCGCCGTTTTTGTCGGTGGTGTGGGTTTCGTCATAGGCAACGCCACTGTCAGACTTGCCGTAAATACGGAACTTGAAGCCCTTCACGATGCCGTCCTCGGAAGTTTTTTTCAGAGCGCCATAGCCGGGTTTGGGTGTTTCCTTCTGAGTAAAGCTATAAGTTTTTCCGTGCTCTAAAATCTCGAACGGAATGGGCGTATCATCAAGAACATAATGCTTTGGCGCAGTGGTTTCTTTAACAGTGTACTTGCCGTAAACCAACTTGCCGAAATCCGCAGTGCCTTCCTTGTCGGTCGTTACCTTCTTGACGGCTTTTCCTTTGCTGTCATAGAGAGTAAACTCCGCCCCCTCAACAGGAATATCAGCCTTCTTATCTTTCTTGATGACCTTGATATAGCCCTCGATCGGATTATTCGGAATACCGATTTCGCCGTCATCATTGACTTCAACGGTAACACCATTGTCGATAATGCGGAAGGGATAGACCTTTTCCGTCAGCACATGACCGGCAGGTGCCTTTGTTTCAGCCAACACATACTCACCGTAAGGAATATCATTAAGAGAATATGTCATGGTATCTGCATTATAGATCAGATTTCCGTAAACAGTGTCAGTGCCTTTGGTTATCACACCGTCTTTGTTGACATCAACGTAAACCGTAAACTCTGCATCAGCAAGCTGTTCTTTCGTGTAAGCGTCGATCTTGACAACAGAGACATTACCCTTGATTTGTGGGTTCTCCACATCATCAATGAATACACGCTGTCCGTTCTGTCTGACTTCCACTGTGTATGTTTTCTTGGAACGCATATAACCTTCGGGAGCCTTGACTTCTGTGACAAAATAGGTGCCGTATGGCAAGTCTTTCATCTCATATTCTCCGGTACCTTTGCCGTCAGAGCCTTTCAGCTCCGTCATGGTGCCGCAAAGCTCATCCTTTTTGGTGTTGAGCTTACCGCTTCCGTCATCCTTCCAGACATCGAACACAGCACCGGAAAGTCTCTGCTTGTTGCTCTCGTCAATCTTGTGCAGATAAATATCCCCGAAGATCGGCGTATTGTAAACGAACTGATCTTCATCGGAATCAACCGTTTCAGAACTATCGCCAATAACCGCAATAACCGGTTTACCATCCTTTTCATAGACATGGACGATCTGTCCGTCTTCCTTGATCTCAAAAGCAAATTCCTTCTGCTCGATCACATAACCGACCGGTGTTTTTGTTTCCACAACAATGTACTTGCCTTTTTCGAGGTTATACAGTTCGTAGCATCCTGTGCCTTTGGTAACGGGCTGACCGTCTTCATCCTCAGTCGTTTCCATGACCTCGACGAGCGTATTGTATGGAGTATAAACAGTTTGTCCGTTGTTTTCGGACAGGATATATCCGGTTGCTAACGTATCATTCTTGTCGTATTTACCATCGCCGTTTGTATCATTGTAGACAGTAAATTCAGCGCCTGACAGAGCCTCTTTGGTTCGTGCATCCGCCTTTTCAAGATAGATATTTCCTGTTATGGGTGTGTTGGTGAAAGTCAGCGTTTTGATTCTCTTGGCTTCCTCGGCGGTGTAGCGGAGTGTCGTCGTTTTGTCATTTGCAAGGACATACTTCTCGTTTTTGATGCCAGCAACCTCGTGAGCAGTGTAACGAATCTTTTTGATAATTTCCTTGCCGTCCTCGTCCTTGACACCGACTGCAACAGGCAGATTTTCAAAAAGGATTTCTCCATTTTCGTCTGTTTCACCTTTCAGCACGGTGCTGTTATAATCGTTGCTCAGTTCAAAGCCAACACCTGAAAGCGGAATGATCTCATCAGAGCCGTTGACTTCGGCTTTCTTGATAACCTTGATCTTACCCTGCTTGAGCTTGTTTTTGATGGTAACGCTTTTCTGTCCGTCCATCGGGATGATAACCTGCTTTTCGGGTATATCATAATACTGCGGTGTATCGACCTCTTCGATCTGATATTGAATTTTTATGATCGAATCCGTTTCTTCATCGTAATAAGCAAGGGGCAGGTCTTTGACGGTTGCAACACCGTTCACCTTGCCGTTGACCGTCTGCTTTTCATTGGTGACATAAAGGGGCGAATCGGCCGGATACAGGCTGTAATTCAGTGTAGTCACTGCGAACTTGCGCTCCACAAGATCATCGTCAGACTCTTTGTTGATCGTGATTTCGGTGGTTTTGTAGGTGTTCTCAAAATACACTTCCGCAGTGCTGTGTTCGCCTGATGGCATGGTTACGGTATTGCCCAGTACAACTGCATCCTCGTCAGCAAAAACAGCCTTGTTTTCTTTTGTACCTTCAACTGTAAATGACGACTTGCAAACACATATCTTCTTGAGTTCCGTACCTGCAATGCGCTCACGGACAAGATAGGTTTTGCCGGATTCGAGTCCCGTAATGGTTATTGTATGCGTAGATGTGCCAAGCTGCATAGTCTCACGGGGAGTTTCACCGTTTCCCAGCTTGAACGGATGATAGGTCCCTTGTACGCTGTTATCCAAAACCACAGGAATACGACTGCCGTTTTCATCAGAAAGGCTGAATGACAGCTGTCTGTAAATCTTCTGTGAAACGTCAACGCTCTCGCCGTCAGTGTCCGTAAATGTTTTGTAAATACGAAGACCGACATACTGCGGCTTGACATTGACGAACTTTGTATGTCCGCCGACTACCTCATCGGCAGAAACATTGTAGTAGGTAACAGTTGATTTTTGTCCGCTGCTTTCCGCACGGAATCCCTGACCTTTGACCTTACTGCCGATAACCTCCGTGACATGATAGGTGCCGAAGGGAAGATTTATTATTCTGATCTTCGTCTTGTTTCCGGCATAGAAGCTGAATTTCGTTGCTTCCGCCGAAGTATTCACGAGAGAGGAATACATATACTGGTTGCCGATGAAATTCGCTTTGAGATACTTTCCTGCCGCATTTTTGACGAGAAAGCTGATATCGCTGTAGGCTTCGGTCAGGATTAGCTTATCGTTGCCGGTAAACTCCGAACGGGAGCCGTCTGTATTCTCGATCTCAAAGTCCTTTTCAATTTCTATATAACCGATGCTTCTTTCCGTATTTGTCAGGGTGTCGCTTTGAGTAACACCCGTTTGGAAGGTCTTTGAAACATTGTTGTAAATGTATCTTTTGGCAATGTTCCTGCCACTGGTCCTGCCGGTATCCTTTTCTTTTGCGGTGTACTGACAGAAAGTACCATTGCTGCTTTTGGCAGGCAAACCAATAACGGTAATACTGTGAACCTTTGGGTTATAAAACACAAGCTGGTCGGTAATAGTCTTGCCGGAGTAAACACTGTCGTTCGACACGGAAACATACTGATACACATTGTTTTCGGTGTCGATGCAGACAGCCTTGATCGGTAATGAGGAGTTGTTCTGTGCGATTTCAACGGTAACATCCTTGTAGTCGTCATCCGTGACCGCACCGTATTTTCTGAAAGTTTTATTGATAACAAGCTGGCTTGGCTGGTTCTCGAATTGAGCCGTCTTTATTCCGCCGGAGTTATTGGCGGTAACGGTGACTTTGACATTCTTAGAACCCTTTGCGGTAAAGCCTGTTGTGCTTGTATCCTGCTCAATAACGGTGTATGTTCCTGCAGGAAGTTTATCTACATCAAAGTAAAAGTTCTTATTGACGTTTTTCAGCGTAAAGGCTGTTGCATCGGAAGTGCTGTTTGTATAACCGGAATAATGGTACAGTGTTCCGCTTCCGGGATAGCTTGCTTTGATGTACTTGCCCGCAGAATTCTGAATGAGGAATTTTGTGTTGTAAAGGACGCTGTTTTCAATCGTGTTTTTCAGGTCGGTATCATCAGCCGTTCTGAACTGCTTTTGCACTTTGAGTGCGCCGGTAGCCTGCGTTTTAACATTGAGATAGGCAAATACCGGATCGGGAAGGTCGCTTGTACTCTGGTCAATGACTTCTTGTATTTCAGAGTTGAAATGACCGTAGGCAATGACATTGTTGTTTTCACTGCTGGCGGTAGTTCTTGCTTTGACGCTGATATTACTGGAGATAGGTTCCGTTGACGAGACAATGAGCTGATTACCCGAAACTGTCAGCTTGACATTCGGGTTGCCGCAAGCCAGCGTGTACTTGCTGAGAACATTATTTTTGTCCGTCAGTGTTACGGTGTATTTTGTTCCGTCCCAATTCATGGTGTAGGTTGGAGCATCTGAGATTTTCGTTTTAGTAAAGCTCATGATCTTGTTATATCCAATCATAGCATCGATGATTTTATCGTAAGCCGTAAAAACGCCCTCGTTTTGCTCATAGCTATCGCCGAACATACCCTTAGCAAATCTGTCATCTGTCAGATTGTAATTGTTCGGGTTACGGTATCCGCAGACGATCTCCCAGATAATCAGCTGGGTAGCGATTTCCTGCTCGGCATCTGTACCCGAAAGATAGATGTGCTTATTGGGATAGCCAAAGTACATTATGAGCTTGATAGCGCTTTTCTTCTCATCGCCTAAAGCGTCCCATGCGTCTGCTTCTCCGACAGAAAGAGTCGGTCTGACCTGCTGAACGAAATCGTACATATACGTTCCGGGCTGAATGCAGTAGGCAACTTTTCCTGTTTCCTTAATACGCAGTGTATGCCGCATCTGTCCCTGCCAATGGGTATAGTTTTTCTTGCTGAAAGGCTCGTAAAAGGTTACTGTTTTAGCCCACTTGATGTTTGTATCGTTCAGTTCAAGTGTGATTTTGTCGGTCGCCGCTTTTGTTTCGACAGCAGTCAACGCAGAAAACGAGGACAAGATCATAATGAAGGACAACAACATTGCCGTGAGCCTGTTTAGCTTTGTTCTGACCATTAACATCGCTCCTTATATGATTTGTTTATATATAAAAAGCGGATACCATTTGATAGCAAATAGTGTCCGCTTGAATTGTATGTATTATGATTTATGTAAAAAGAATGTATATCCAATATTCTTGTATACCGTTGTCGTTAATGCCCATATCTTCTACCACGATTTTGAATAGAGTGCCCTGCATTATTTCGTTACTCTTTGCCAATCTTCGCTCAAGTGTATTGAACATATACAAGCAAGAGTTTCTGAGTCTTTCGCCATCCTCGGACTCGGTGTTGGTAACAGGAAAACTGAACTGACAGTTGCCGTGATAAAAACCGTCTTCTATTTCGTAGCCGTACTGTTCATCAAATCTGCTGCCATACTCACGACCTCTGTTTCTGACCCACAGACTGTCTTCCCAGGTCATATCATACTGCTGTTCACCGACCTTGCGGAGATCGGCAATAACGGCATCCCAGTCGTAGGGTGCTGTGTACGCTGCGAGGATAAGATTTGTTAATGTGGAACTTTCCTGCTTGGATGGTTCTGCAGGTTTGGAGGTTTCAACAGGCTTCGAGGACTCCTCTATTGAAATCTCAACCGGTTTGGGCTGTTCTTTTGCCTTGACCGTGACATTGCAGGTATCCTGTTTGCCATTGTTGGTCCTGACCGTAATTGTTGCTGTCCCTGTGCCGACAGCCGTTATCACAGACTGTTCGTTGATCGTTACTACACTTTTATCCGACCAGTACCATGTAAGCTGTTGGTCGTCTGTGTCAGTCGGAAAGATCGTTGCCGTAAGCTGGAAGCTGTCTCCAACGGTAAGCGAGAGATCATGAACATTCAGCTTTACGGCCTCGGCTGCAGCAGGAATGTCTGACGGCTGAGCAGGAACAGAAGGAGTGCTTTCAGGCTTTGAAACCGGAGTTGAAGATTCCTGTTTTTCCACGCTTACTTCAGAGAATTCCGGTGATTTGCTCTCCGATTCTGAAACGGAGTCTGATGAGTCTTGCTTTACCGTGCTCACTTCAGACGCCTTCACGTTTGATTCTTCTGTTTCTGAAACGGAGTTTGACCCTTCCGATATTTCATTTATCATTGAAGACTGATCCGGTGACACTTCATCTTCCGGAGTCCGCTCTTCAGCAGATTCGGATGAAGAAATGCTGTTTTCAGATCGGAGTTCGGAGTTATCGCCTGCCGACGGTGACGAAGGCGCTTCCGGAGTTGATTTTTCAGTTGGAGTTGAGGAAGATGAAGATTCTCCGCCTTCCGATCGTTCCTCCAGCGACTCTGTGATGCCGGATTCAGTTGGAGTTTTGTTTTCATCCGACTGACCGTTTCCACATCCGACAGGAATAACTGATACCAAAGATAGCAGTAAAGCAAGAGCAAGTATTTGAATTCTTGATTTCATTCTTCTTCATCTCCATTTTCATCAGGAGGCTGCGGATACTCGCCGATGACGTCAGCGTCATCAAGTCCATTTGCACTCCTGTATTTTCTGACATAATACTCGATATACGCATCCTCAAATTTCTCCCAAATATTGTCCTCCGGTGATGTATCGGTCAGCAGACTCAGGTGTTCACGGGTCGGATTTTTTATCATATCTCCGGCAACAAGCATTGCTGCCTCGTAAAGATCAAGACTGACAGACTCCATTTCCTTTTTGACCGTATCGGAGAAATAAAACGCGGCGGCAGCCTCCGCCATAACGCCGGACATCTCTATCTGTTCATCAATGGAAAACTCCTTGATACTGCCTGCACGCATCATTTTGTTTATCTTTCTGAGTGTCTGCATCCTTTCGGGTGCGATCATTTCAAATTCGCTTTTTATAGTGTTCATGCTCATTTCTCCTTTGATATTCAATATTGACATGATATATTTCGCTGTCACGGCTCATATAGAAAACAGGCTCGGAGAGAAAAACATAATCGTTTTTGAGCCTGTTGGTTGTCTGATTCAGGGCTGACATAGTGCCGGACAGCCTGATGTACTGATTGTTGTCTTTGCTTATGATCTTGCTGATAGCGTGTTTATTGTTTGTTCTGCAAATCGGGCAAGCATGGGAGCATACCGTACAAACCAGATCAACAGAATAGCCGAAGCCTTTTCCTTCAACTGCTATTTCATCTCTTCCGTCAAAGCTTGTCCGAAGTTCCAGACGGTTTCCACATTGAGGACAGACAAGCCCGCCGAACGGCTTTTCATTATCATTCAAATTCATCACTCCCTGCAGTCCTGATATCGCTGAGCCTTGCTATCAGAACAGAACGTGCTTTTATATCAGCTAATTCTGCCTGATAGAATATTTCATTTGTTTTTTTATTCTTGCGGATGGTACAGCCCGTGAGGATATATGCTGTGTTGTTGTAGCTGACAACGGTGTTGAGGTTTTGCTTTACTTGAGACAGTTCCATTATCTGAATCTTCTTTCCCGTTTGACGATACGGATTATTTGACCGGTTATCATCAGCGTTTTATGATCGACATGATTAACGACAAAAGCCACCGTATCGTTTCTGAGAACGTCCCTGCGGCTGTGACTGCAATGTGCAAGCGCATTTGAACCGTGAGTCAGCTTGATAAGGAATGTACCCTTGCGAATATCAACGATTTTGCCGGTGTAGATATTGCCTTTATGCACCGTTTCAAGCAGTTCCTCCTGTTTGCTTGACTGTGCCAGACGTATACTTGCTTCTACAGCAAATGGAATGTTTTGATTATCACGGCCTTTGATTGAGGTAATGCGAACCATCACACTGTCTCCGATACTGAACTGCTCGCTGATATCAGTGATCCAATCCCAGGACAGCTCGGTTGCCCGTATGGTACATATCGCACCAAAAATTTCTGCACGGACAGAGCTTCTGCCAAGACCGATAATCCTTGCCTCAACGATACTGTCCTCATAAATCTTATATCTGCCTTTTTCGTCTTTATCAAAGAAAAAAGTCTGTATGTTTCGCTCATTTGCTTTCAGTCGTGAGGCCACAACTGTCTGCGTGTTGTTATCAAGGGCGACTATCATGTAGCTGATCTCTGCACCGATCATGGACGAAATGATCTTCATATAGCTGGTGTTATCGGGATTCTTTTCCGTTGGCTTTTCGATCAGTTCCTGAGCAGGAATGATGATCTTATGTCCTTCATAAAACGTTAATCCGACGACCCGGTTATCATTCGGGGTGGTTTCCATTCCTGTCAGATGACCTGTCAGTATCCGTCGGGTGATGTACGCATTTTTCAGTTCATGCCAGGATGATTCCTCGCGCTCTCTGTCGGATGGGATGTCGCTGTCTTTATCAACGGTCAAAACCGGAAGATCGAACGTAGGTTTATCTTTATCGGGTACAATTTCGGGTGACATGGTTTTGATTTCGTTTGGCATTTTTGCTGTCTCCTTTAATTTATTTTCAGACCGGTAGATTTTCTCCTCGGTCTTTTTGTCTGCGCCTGTTCCGATTCCGGTTCAGGTGCGGTTTCGTATGGGATTTCTTCATCAACATAAGTTGGTGTAAACGGCGGAATATAGCTTGCTTGTCCTTCGGTATGCTCATAGAATGCTGACATCTCCGGAACATAATCCGAGATCGTTATCGGTTTTGCGTCCTTGACTGCTTTGAAGTCAGGGTGATCGTGGAACCGGTATTTTTTCAGCTTCAAAATATTTTGTCCTCTCAGGACAATGACAGTTTCATCGAGCGGTAACCGCAGCACCTCGTCAACTGTGAGAACGGCTCTTTTACCAACAGAACTCGTAAGCTGCGTCTGCGGCAGGAAGTCAACCTTTTCGGATTTTGATGACACATCCACCGTCATAGTTCCCGAACGTTCCGACAGGACTTCGGCACTGGCAATATCATTGCTGCCAAGCCATACCTGCGTGTCGCAGCAGCCGATGATCTCCTCACGTTCCGCAGGTGAGTATCGGTTATCCAACTGCGAGATAAGCTGAATGATCGGCACAACATTGACACCGTATTTTCTGACGGTTGCAAGCTTTCGTCCTAAATCCGGAATGTTGCCGATAGACGGCAGTTCATCCAATACCATATTGACAGAAACCGGCAGCGACTGACCTTTGCAGGTCTTTCCGAAGTCGGCCAACTTGATAAACAGGAACGAGAAAAACAGTGATGATAAAAGCTGATAGGTGCTGTCCTGATCAGACATAACCACGAAGTAAGCACATTTTTCCTTGCCGGGTGCGGTCAGGTCGATATCGTCAAAGGCTGTCATGTTGCGAATCGCTTCCGACTGAAATATCTGTAATCGAGTCGCCAGACCTGACGCAAACGACTGCTGTACAGACTCAGTAGCCTGTGCGTAAATGTTGTAGGACAGCTTCGCCGGATGACGTTCATCGAGGTTTTTCAGGCATTCCAGAGTGCTTGAAGAAAAATCATCGGAAGCAAGCAGCTTATACAGTTCACCGAGACTTTTACTGCCGGTGTAGGCATCAGAGTTGATATAGAGCAGAAGTGCTTTCAAAAGATTCTTTTCTCCGTTATCCCAGAAGGGATCGGGACGCTCGCCCTCAAGCGTATTCTTGATAATGGTCGAAACAGCGATCTGCGCATGAAGCTGATTGATGCCGACCTCGCCGGTAACATTCCAACTATCAGATTTTTCAGGGTCAACGAGGTTGAACACCTTGACCTTGTAGCCGCAGGCTTTCGCATATCCGCCCATCGTTTCGAGCAATTCACCTGACGGATCAGTACAAACGAAGGATTCTTGACGGCGTATGCACTGTGCAAGATACGGTCTGACGAACATATACGACTTGCCCGACCCAGGCGCACCGCACACAAACACGTTCATGTTTTCTTTCGGTATTGCTCTTTTCATTACGATCTTTCCGTTCGGAAACTTTCCAAGAATGATACCATTATCATCCTGTTTCAGCTCTTTAGAAACACTCAACAGAGAGTGCTCTTTGTCGGCAGTGACCAGCTTTTTTGCTTGCCGTTCAGATAAATACTTTGCCGTTCCGTATGTGCCTTTTTCGCTGACATCAAAATTTCTGTCGTCATGGTTGCGGTTCTCAATCTTGCTCTTGACCACGAAAAACAAGACAATAAGCAGTACCACACCAACGGCTGCAAGAGCATAACGAAGGTGTTCCCAGTCAGTAAGTCCACGATATGTGCTTATGATATCGGTTGACGGCACAATAAAAGGCTTACTGCCCAGAGCTTTGAACAGATTGGACAGGAAGCCTAAAAAGTATCCGAAAACGCACAGGACGAAAACGATCATCAGCGTTCCGAATATGGTTTTAACTATTTTCAGTGTTCATCATCTCCTCAACGTCCTTGATTTTTATGTGGTTGATATGAACCTTTGCAGGCTTCATCAGCTTCGCCACAAACTCCATCTGAAAATCAAAGCAGAGAATCCTGCCGGGAATATCATTTGTCAGCAGACCTCTTTTGAATTTCAGCAGCCGGACTACATCCAAAAAACAACCGTCAAGCACCGGATTCCCGTCACCGTCAAAGCCGTCATTGATGATCTTATAGTTCGGGTTGGAGTCTCCAAAGCTCTCAAAGAAGGTATCTTCTATCAGCTCACGAAAGGGTGGATGGCAAAGGATACGAAGCTGAATATTGCCGCTTTCATTTTCAGGAATCAGATAGATATGCTTATATGCTCCGTTCAGAATGACCTTGGACGGGGCTGTTTTCTTTTCCTTGCTACCGTATATCAATTCGTCAGCTATTGAAAAGTCCCTGACAAGAAACACAGCGTTTGAAGATGCTTTTTTCATTTCGAGGAATGTTCCGCTTCCGACCATAATTCCTGCTTTCAACTCCGTTGCATAGTTTAACGGAAATCTGTTTTCTCCGATGTTGTACAAAACAAAGCAGTTGTTTCTGCACAATATCAAACCTGTCATGGCACTGTTTCTGATTTGCTGTACATGGTCTTCAAGCTCATATTTTATCTCGATGGAACTGTAAAAAACAGGCTCATCCGACAACAGCGATGTCCTTATCAATGGAGAACCGACAATATACGGCTGCGAGCGTCTGCGGGCAAAAACAAACGGCTTTCTGTCCGGCAGGAACTCTATATCGGCATTCAGGAGAGAACAGTATGTACGGGCAAAAAGCTGTCTGCGGTATCGTCTGGAAACTTCCGTCCGTTTCTTATCAGAAATGTACCTGTATCTTTCCGGCTCTTTTTGCTTCAGCACTTCAATGCCTTTGCTTGTCAGAACAAGTCCTTTCAAACATTCATCGGAAAGACTTTTTATCATCCCTTCTTGGTATAGATTATGTCTGAGCAACTTGGCATAACTGCTGCTGATGTGTAATCTATGGAAATTATCACAGGGAAACTCACCGCTTAAAGCTGTAATTGTCAGCAGTTTTTCTTTCTTGCTAAGTAACTTTGAAAGCGGCTGCGGCGGCTGCGTTTCCGAACCATCGGTTATCAAATCACATCAACTCCTTTGCTGTTTTTGCCCGTAGGCTCTTAAGACTTGGGGCATAAAACCTTCATCAAATCCGCTTATCATGCGGCTTTCAAGGTGGTTTTTGATATAACCGGAAAGGCTTCAAAAATAGCGGTTTGGTTATATATGTTTGTGAGTAATAATTAGCGAATCTTATCGCATTTTTACAGGTTTTCCGCCTTCTCGGAGATGATGATCTCGGTGTGGGCAGTCTTTCCGACACGGCTGCACAGCAGAATATCAAGCATATTATCGTCCACCAACAGCATTGTCGATATGATATTGATAACATGGCGTATCTCGATATTATCGTTGTCACGCAGCAGCTTTTTGTTGTCGTCCGTATAAACAGAGCGGATAATAACCAGCGCATGACGTATTTTTTCGGGGTGATGCTTTTCTATGTAGCCCTGCAAAGCACAGACCAACGGTTCGATGATGTAACTCTCGGAATCAACCGATCTGTTCTTCGGCAAAAGGTATGGCATACTGATACCGATTCGCCCGTTCAGGTCACGGACGGTAATGTTCAGTTCATCCGTAGCTGTCGCTATATAATGCCGGCGGTCAATATCCGCATCCAGAACCGTTGCGATTCGAGTTTGATTTGTCAGCTTTTCCATCTGCATGGCAAGATCAAGATAGTGCCTGCGGAACTCCGTTTCGCTATTCTCCTGATACATACTCATCGCCATGAGTTTTGTTTCGTCAAGGGACTTGATAAGGGTGTTGAGTCTTTTGTATTCCATATACTAAATCCTCCTTTGATTATATATTTAATTTCGTTCGATTCTCTTGATAATTTCGTTCGATTATGATATAATATAAACAACGAAATTGATAGGAGGTCGATGGTATGTCTATCACAGCAACCGAATTTAAAATGAATTTTGGCAAGTATCTCCTGATGGCGGCAACAGAAGACATCTACATTACACGAAACGGTAAAACTGTTGCGAAGCTGACCGCACCTTATCAGGATAAGCTGGAAACCGTAAATGCCCTCTTCGGCAGTGTTCCCGACACAATGACATTAGAAGAAGCAAAGGAAGAGAGGCTTGATAACGTATGAATGTTTTGCTTGATACCTGTATTATCATGGATTTTCTTCAAAACAGGAAACCGTTTTCCCAGAGTGCTAAGAAGATCATGCAGGCTGCGGCTATGGAATTATGCACCGGTTTCATTACTGCCAAATCTGCAACTGATATTTATTATCTGATGCACCGCTGCACACACAGTGATAATGAAGCTCGCAAAAAACTGAGCCAGCTTCTTTCCATTGTCAATATGCTCGACAGCATGGCTGTGGATGTATATGATGCTATTCCTTCTGAAGTCAGCGACTTTGAAGACGCTGTAATGATTGAAACAGCAAAACGAAGCAAAATGTATTGCATCGTGACCCGAAATCAAAAGGATTACACGAAATCATCAGTGACGGTTTACGCACCTGAGAAATTTATTGAAATACTGGAGCAATCCGAATAACCGAACGGCACATCGTGGTTTGACCATGGTGTGCCGTTCATCTTATATTTTTTTCAATAAGAAAAGCACCTATCTTTCGACAGATGCTTCGTCATACTAATCTGTTCATTATTCGTATTGCTTTCAGATAACATTTCGCACATCGCTTTCAATAATATTAAAGCGTAAGAACTCAGGAACAGCGTTTAACTCCGCTTGGGCTTTCAAATTCTCATCATCAGAAACAGCGCAAGCTGCAACAATGCCCATAGGATACAGTTTCTTATTTAGCTTCATACTGCGATACTTTTCATAGGCACTACACAATGGAATATCATTGATTCGGCTGATATAATCCACCATAGCCAAGAGATACAAGCATTCAGGATACCAGCTTCTATGATAGTAGATGTTTATTTCATCACTTTCAATGACTTGGATAAGAAATTCATTATCGCCCAGTGTTTTCAATAAGTGAGCTAAATTACTCTTAAACAATTCAAATGTAGGACGTGAAAAAGCATCCGGTTCCAATAAACACTCCGCTTTAACACCGGATTTTGTTGCTTGATCGTTTATAGCAATCCAATAAAATAAAAACAGACTTGACAAAGGTGGTAAGATAAAGGTAGAGGTGATTATCATGTTGAGTCAGGAAGAAAGAGAATTATTGATAAAAATCTACGAAAAGACACATGATG
>Ga0256407_10006444_pt1 | contig 18103 bp, 11 predicted proteins | sample RumenRJG_04DNA_FD_193489 | JGI IMG/M metagenome (GOLD analysis project Ga0256407, IMG submission 193489) | Bovine rumen microbial communities from Lethbridge, Alberta, Canada - RJG_04 | ecosystem: Host-associated > Mammals > Digestive system > Stomach > Rumen | place: Canada: Alberta...
AGCAAAAAACAAAATATGCAATAAGGAAAGTAAAAACTGTACACCTGAGGAATGTCCATTCGCATTAGGCTATTTTGATAGACTAAAGGATGCTACTATAGAAATCTTTGATGAATATGATATTTATGATATGGATACCATATTAAAAATAGCCAATAAGCATAATATATGTGCATTTGAATTCTCCTTATATTTATCTTATTTTTGTGATGTAATTATTGCAGATTATAATTATGGATTTGATCCACATGCACATTTAATAAGATATTTTGATGATGATACCTATAATCCTAAAATCTTAGTCGATGAGGCACATAATTTAATTCAAAGATCTAAGGATATGTATTCAGCAAAAATTACAACAGAGGATTTAAGGAATTTAAGAAGAAGCCTAACAGGCTTAAAGCCTAGTATAAGAGGTGATGCGAATAAATCCATTGAAGCATTAGAAAAATATATGGATTTATTAACAGAGAATGCTTTACTTTGTCAAAATACAATGGATTTAGATTTTAATGTATTCCTAAAGAGTTTATCCAATAAATGCGATGAATGCTTTAAGGAAAATAAAAAGATAAAGAATAAGGATGAGGCAATAGAGGTATATTATAAAATATTAAGCTTTTTAAATGTTGCAGATATTTATGGGGAAAACCATAAAACAATTATTAAGCTTGATGATGATATTATATCTATAGAATATTATTGCTTAGATGCATCAAAATATATATTAGATACTATAAAATCTTCGATGCATGGAATTGTATTCTTTTCTGCAACCCTATATCCTTTAGAATACCATTCAAATTTAATTACCCATGGGGAAGGAAAATATATAGAATTACAAAGTCCCTTTGATCCTATGAATTTAGATATCATTATAAATAATAAAATATCTACGAAATATAAAAATAGAATCAATACTCTTGATGAAATCATAGAAACTATAGATTCTATTGCAAGTGTAAAGCCAGGAAATTATATTGTATTCTTTCCTTCCTATCAATATATGAATATGGTAATCGATTCTATATCGAATACAGATTATGAAATCATTATTCAAAAGAATTCTATGAAGGATAAGGAAAAGAATGAAATCATAGATAAATTTAAAAATACAAAGAATACCAAATTTGGATTCTTTGTAATGGGTGGAGCCTTTAGCGAGGGGATAGACTTAATTGGAGATGCATTAAATGGAGTTATTATTGTAGGAGTAGGACTTCCTATGGTATGTAGTGAAAATGATATTTTAAAGGATCATTTCCAATTAGAATATGGTAAAGGCTTTGAATATGCATACCAATACCCAGGCTTTACTAAGGTCATTCAGGCCGTAGGTAGAGTTATAAGAGATAAGAAGGATATGGGTATTGCTATATTGATGGATGAAAGATTTACCTATTCTTCCTATTTAGCTTTATTTCCACCACATTGGAAAAATAAAAAGGTCATTACAAACACTTACTTATTGAAAAAAGAACTATTAAGTTTTTATAATAAATAAAAATAAAGGAGAAAAAATTATGAAGCTAGAACCAATTGTTACATCATTATTAGATACAGATTTATATAAATTTAATATGAATCAGGTTATTTTCCATAAGCATACAAATTTAAATGGAGTTTATCATTTTAAATGTAGAAATGAAGGAATAGTATTCACTAAAGAAATGCTAGATGAAATCAATGAGCAAATTGATTATCTATGTAAGCTAACATTTAAGGAGGATGAGCTTAATTATTTAAGAAGCATTCGTTTCATTAAAAACGACTATGTTGAATTCTTAAGATTATGGCATCCTATTCGTGATTATGTAACTACAAGCTTAGATAATGGTAATTTAAAGATTGTTGTTTCTGGTCCATTATTTAGTGCAATGCAATTTGAAATCTATCTTTTAGAAATCGTCAATGAGGTATATTTTAGATTTCAATACAATTACGCTGAATTATTAGCCTCTGCAAAGGAAAGATTAGCTAAGAAGATTGAAGCCTTTAATACAGGTAAATATACCTTCAAATGGGCTGAATTTGGCTGTAGAAGAAGATTATCTAAGGAATTTGAAGGCTATGCCTTAAAGGAATTAAAGGATAAAACAAAGAATATGGTTGGTACATCCAATGTATATTATGCATATAAATATAATTTAACTCCAATTGGAACCTATGCACATGAATATGTTCAAATGTTCCAAGGAATTGATTCTATTCCTCTAGCATATACAAATTATTATGCTATGAAGGATTGGTATACAGAATATGAAGGAGATAATGGTACTGCCCTTACAGATACTGTTACTACCGATTTATTCTTAAAGGATTTCAATAGATCTATGGTAAATAACTATAGTGGTGTAAGACACGATAGTGGAGATCCATATGTATGGGGAGAAAAGATTTTAGCACATTATAGAAAATTTGGTGTAGACCCTAAGACAAAAATGCTATTATTCTCGGATTCCTTAAATTTTGATAAGGCACAGGAAATCTATGAGTATTTCAAGGATAAATGTAAGGTATCCTTTGGCATTGGTACCTTTGTAACAAACGATACAAAGGTTGATGCCTTAAATATTGTAATTAAGCTACAATATGTAAATGGTAGACCAGTAGCTAAAATTTCTGATGCGCCAACAAAGTCAATGTGTGATGATGAAAAGTATTTTGAGTATTTACAAGAGGCAGTAAAATTTAGACTTGAAAGAGAGAAATAATTATGGATGTTTTAATTGTTGTTGACATGCAAAATGATTTTGTTACGGGCACATTAGGCTCTAAGCATGCACAAAATATCGTTTTACCTCTAAAGGAATATTTAAATAGCCTTAGTGAGGATACCTATGTCATTTTAACAAGAGATACACATGATGAATCCTATATGGAATCCAATGAAGGCAAACATTTGCCTATCCTTCACTGTCAGTTTAATACATGGGGCTGGCAAATTGTTGATGAGCTAAAGGATTGTAAATATAATAGAATTATAAATAAACCAAATTTTGGTATTGGTAGTGGAACCTGGAGAAATATATTAAAGGATGTTGATGTTACATCAATTACCTTAGTTGGACTTTGTACAGATATTTGTGTAATATCGAATGCATTATCCTTAAAGATTGCATATCCAGAAATCCCTGTAAGAGTAATTGAAAAATTATGTATGGGAGTAACGAAGGAATCCCATGAAAAGGCAATTGCTACAATGAAAATGTGTCAGGTAGATATAATATGAAGCAATATAAATTAGGACTTGTTTTAGGTAGATTTCAAGGAGTTCACATTGGCCATGAATCTATAATTGAGCATGCCTTAGCCTTATGTGATAAGGTATTAGTATTCATTGGTTCAAGTGATAAGGAAGGAACAAAGGAAAATCCTTTTCCTTATTCTATAAGATATAATATGTTACATGATATTTATAAGGATTCTATTTCTATATTTCCTTTACCGGATTTAGGAGTTGGAAATGTACCGAAATGGGGAGATTATGTCATTGAAAATGCAGTTAAGGTACTAGGCAAGCCAGATTTGATTATTTATGGTGAGGAGCCAAAATTAAATACATGGTATAAGAATTATAGTGAGCTATCCTATATGAGTGTAGATAGAAAGCTTATACCTATTGATGGTACTACCCTAAGATCCTTTATAAGAAAGAATAAAAAAGAGGAATTTGAAAAATATACAAATCCTCTCATTCATAAATATTTTGATGAGCTAAGAAAATATTTATTGGAGGTGGAATAATGCTAAAGGAATATGGTTATATCAGGGTTGGTGCAATTGTAAATGAAATACATTTATGTGATCCAGCTTGGAATGCATTAGAAATCATAAGAAATTTAAAAATTGCAGAGGAAAATGGTGTAGAAATTGTAACTACACCAGAATTATCCCTAACTGGCTATACAGCACAGGATATGTATTTAAATGATGATTTATATCAAGGGGTATTAAAGGCAATAGAGATGCTAAAGGAATATTCAAAGAATTCCTCCTTAGTATTTATTGTTGGTGCTCCAATTAAGGTATTAAATTCTTTATATAATTGTGCATTATCCTTCTATAAGGGAAGTATTATAGGTATTACACCTAAAACCTATATCCCTAATTATAATGAATTCTATGAAGCAAGATGGTTTAAATCTGCAAATGATTTAAAGGTTAATGAGATTAATTTATTAGGTGAGAATGTTAAAATATCGAATATGCTATGCTATCAATGTGATAATTATGATGTATCCTATGCAATAGATATTTGCGAGGATTTATGGGTATCGAATACTCCATCAAATTTCACATCCTTAAATGGTGCTACCATTATCTTTAATTTATCTAGCTCAAATGAAACGATAGGTAAGGTATCCTATAGAAGAAAACTAGTTTCTATGCAAGCATCAAAAACATTATCTGCATATGTATATGCATCAAGTGGAATTAGTGAATCTACATCCGATATTTTATTCTCTGGTCATGCAATGATTGCAGAACCTGACGGAACTATGGTAGAAAACGAAAGATTCCAATTTGAATCGAATATGATTATTCAGGATGTTGATATTCAAAAAATAAAAAATGATAGAATAAAGCAAAATTCTTACGCAAGGCAGGATTTTGGTATTACCTATCCAAAGACCTATTTTAGTCTAACAACACATAAGAATGAATTATTAAGAGTATATAATAAAAAGCCATTCCTAGCTCATACAAAGGAAGGCTTAGAGGAAATCTTAAATATTCAATCCTATGCTTTAGCAAAAAGAGTAAAGCATTTAGGTAATTCTAAGATGGTTATTGGTATATCTGGTGGTGCAGATTCTACCCTTGCCTTCTTAATTACTATGAGAGTATGCAATATCTTAAATTTAGATAAAAAGAATGTAATCGCAATTACTATGCCAGGCTTTGGTACTAGTGGTAGAACCTATAATAATTCTAAGACCTTGATTCAATCCTATGGTGCAGATTTTAGAGAAATATCCATTAAGGATGCATGTATTCAGCATTTTAAGGATATTCATCATAAGGATGGTGTATTTGATATTACCTATGAAAATACCCAAGCAAGAGAAAGAACACAAATTTTATTTGATGTTGCAAACCAAGAGGGTGGAATTGTTGTAGGTACAGGTGATTTATCTGAACTTGCCCTAGGGTGGGCTACCTATAATGGAGACCATATGTCCAATTATGGTATTAATTGTTCCATTCCAAAAACCTTAGTAACTACATTAATAAGACATATTAAGGATTCTGAAGAGGGTATTATTAAAAAGATTCTAGAGGATATATTAGCAACTCCTATTTCTCCAGAATTATTACCACTTGATGAAAATGGTAATATTAAGCAGGAAACAGAAAAGAATGTCGGACCATATATTTTAAATGATTTCTTCCTATATCATTTCCTAAGATATGGTGCCCCAATGAAAAAAATCTATTTCCTTGCCTTAAATACATTTAAGGATGAATTTACAAAAGAAGAAATAAAGGCAACTCTAATTCTATTTGTAAAGAGATTCTTCACCCAGCAATTCAAAAGAAATTGTGTACCAGACGGTATAAAGGTTGGTAGTGTTGCAGTCTCCCCTAGAGGAGATTTAAGAATGAGTAGTGATACTTATTACAAATTATATCTAGAAGAAGTAGAAAAATTATAGAATTAAGAAAAGAGGATGGAAGTAAAATACCACCTCCTTTTTTTATACAAAACGGACTTTTTTCTAAGTTTTTGTCGTTGAAAAAAAACAAAAACCGTGTTATTCTATAAATATAAGGAACGATAAAAATTTAAGAGGAGGATAAGATGAAAAAAATATTATTGATTTTTTCTTTTTTGACCTTGTTGACTACTTTTTCATTTTGGCTTTTTAATAGTGTAAATGATAAAGGAAATTATGTGCAGTTATGTTCTAATACTAGTGAAGAACTTTTATCTACAAATCAAACTAGAGGGGCATTTAATGGAAATGCAACAACATTAAATTTAAACATTCAAAACGGGAATGCATTTTTATATCAAGGGCAGAAACTATATTTTAGGTTTGATTCTACAGAAAGACAATTTATAAAATTGAATTATTCTGGTTACTCTGCAAAATTAAAAGTATTCAATTATAATTATTTTAATTCTAATGATTTTTTGTTCTATAGTAGTAATATAAGCAATGATGTTGATATTATCTTTTGCGAACCTTCACAAACATATATTTTTGAATTTGAAAGTATAACATCTGGTTTGTGGACGATGCTTTTGACATTACAAAAATTATCTTTAACTATGAGCAATCATCAAAAATATATGATGCATATTACTTATAATATTTTGTCTACATTTGGGTATAGATATCATGTTGAATATTTTGATGTTAGTTTATCATCGTATAATAATACGAGTAGTTATTGTAATAATATGGGATATTATGCAACATACTTAAACGCAATTAACGGCAATCTAAATTTTAATATTAGTAATGACTCTAGAGTATTAATAACGGATACAAGAGCGCCTGAATATAGTGCGGTGGCTTATAATTATAATTCTATTTCTGCATATATTTTAGGAGGTAATACCTTTTATACAACTAGTGGAACAGGATCAGCAACTTTTATTGACGAAACGACAGTAATAAGTGCAGCACATTCTTTCTATGCTAAGAAAGGGTCCATTTATGGCATTGCGAATAATGCAAAATTCTACCCTGGAGCCAATTCCTATAGTGATTCAACAAATTGGTATAAATTTTTTGGAGAGTATACAGCAACGGATACATATTTACCGATATCGTATATTTTAGCGGGTGATTCGATGAACCGTGTATTATATGACTGGTCAATTTCTCTTACTACTAATACTAGCACGGGACTTTACTCTCATTCCTATATGGGCTTGTATTATACAAATAGTAATTCAGTAACGTATGTTCATAGTGTTGGATATCCATCATTGGTTAATTGTCCGGCTCAAGATATTAATTTATATGCTAGATCAATGTGGACTTATTCTCCATTTGAAAATACAGTTAATTGTTCATATCTTGATATCCCTTCTGATAGCATCGTTGTTTCTCCAGGAAACAGTGGAGGACCTTTATATAGGTATATTGAATCTTATTATAATGGATCATATTATGGAGCATTACAATTGATAGGTATTTGTTCTATTTGTGGCATTAATAGCCAAAATGAATTCTACTTAAGCGATTTTTGTAAAATAACACCTGTAATAATTAATATATATGAGGAGGTAATTTAAAATGAAAAAATTATTATTAAGTGCAGCAATTAGTTTATCTTTTATATCTTTAATTTCTTGTTCTACAAATGAAGCTAATAATTTGAATGATAATACAAATATTACAAATCAGGTTAATTATGATAAAACATCTATTTATTACGATATGATATTTGGTGATACCAATAGCTATTTAGACATTTCAGATCATTTCCTTATGCTAAAGAATGTAGATGATACAGTTGTTAGTGTTGGAAATAACACGGATTCTTTAGATTATATGAAAAAAACATCCGATTTAACAAGCAAGGATTTTTATGCAGTAGGTGATAAATATGAGTTTACTTTTGTTAAAAAGGAAATAATTTATATAAATGACACATTTAATCTAGAAGGTGAACAATCAAGAGGCACTCCTGTTGTAGGACCTTATGTTAAAAGTGAATATATTCCTGCAAGCATTGTAAAAATTGATGAAGCATTAATCGAAAGAGATGCTGAAGGATATATAAAAAATGTAGATTTAAGTAGCTATAATACTTGTGTTGAATCTTTAGTTTGGTATAGTCCAAAGATTAATTTAGATTATGTTATTACAGAAAGAACACAAGATAATTTATATAGCTATGTTGCATTAAATGAATATAATTCTACTTTATATGCAAGTGTTCAGGACAATATAGTATTTGCATTTTATGCATATGATTTATCCTTAAATAGATAAGCATAATGAATTTAAAAGGAGGCAAAATTGCCTCCTTTTACTGCTTTATTTTGTTTAGAATATCATCTAAATTATAATTCTTAGAATGATCTGTAAATTCTATTTTTAATTCTTCCTTATCATATCTTGGTAGGATATGAACATGGAAATGCATAACGCTTTGTCCTGCAACATCATTGCAGTTATTTAAAATATTTGCTCCTTTAGCGCCTAGATTAGGTACTATTTTTTCTGCAAGCATTTTAGCTTTTTCCATTACCTTTAAATATACACTATTATCGATAGTTAATAAATTATCATAATGCTTCTTAGGTAATACTAGAGTATGACCCTTTGTTGCCTGAGATATATCTAATATTGCTAAAATATCCTCATCCTCATATACCTTTTTTGATGGAATATCTCCTTTAATTATTTTACAAAAAATACACATAATATTCTCCTCCTTAAGGATATTATAATGTTTTTAAGGTGTTCTTTCAATTTAATGAAAAAAGAAATCATTGATTTATTTAAAAATTGATATATAATTTTAGTATATTATCTCAAAGATAAGGAGAAAGTATTGTAATTCTTTATAGAGAGTCTACAGTTGGTGAAAGTAGATAAGATAGCAATATGGACAACACCTTAGAGTGATGGAAGAATGAAGTAGACCCATCCGTAATTCTGCGTTAAGGATTTCAAGTGCGGTATTTTTATACTGAACTAAGGTGGTACCACGGTCATTCGTCCTTAGAGCGTAAGCTTTAAGGATTTTTTTATTTTTGAAAGGAGAATATAAAATGAAAAGAGATAAGATTAAAGTATTATTAGAAGAAAAAGTAGAAAAGGATGTTCACATTTGTGCTTGGGTAAGAACAAACCGTGCACAAGCACAGTTTGGCTTCTTAAATATTAATGATGGTTCTATCGTTACAAACCTACAGGTTGTATATGATCAGGCGCTAGAAAACTTTGCTGAAATCTCTAAATATAGAGTAGGAACTAGTGTAGAGGTTTTTGGTAAGGTTGTATTAACTCCAAATATGAAGCAGCCACTTGAGGTTCACGCAACAAAGATTGTTATGCTTGGAGATTGCCCTGAAAACTATCCAATTCAGCCAAAAAGACATACTAGGGAATTCTTAAGAGAGGTTGCTCACCTAAGACCTAGAACAAACCTATTCAATTCAGTATTTAGAATTAGAAGCGTTGCCGCAATGGGAATTCATTCCTATTTCCAAAAGAATGGCTATGTATATGTACATACACCACTAATTACCTGTGCGGATTGTGAAGGTTCTGACCAAATGTTTAAAATTACAACATTAGATGTAAACAATTTACCATATACAGAGGATGGTAAGGTAGATTTCTCTAAGGATTTATTTGGTAAGCAGGCTTGGATTACAGGCTCTGGCCAGCTTCAGGGTGAAACATTCGCAATGGCATTTAGCGATATCTATACCTTCGGTCCTACCTTCCGTACAGAAAACTCAAATACACAGACTCACGCAAACGAATTCTGGATGATTGAACCAGAAATGGCCTTCTGTGATTTAGAGGGATTAATGGATATCGAAGAAGAAATGCTAAAGTATGTTATCAATTATGTACTTGAAAATGCACCCGCTGAAATTGATTTCTGTGATCAATTCGTAGAAAAGGGCTTAAAGGAAAAACTATTAAATATCGTAAATGCGAAATTCGTTAGAATTTCTCATCACGATGTTGTAGATTTATTATTAAATTCAGGTAAGAAGTGGGAATTTATGCCAACCTACCAAGATGATATTGCGAAGGAGCATGAAAGATTTTTAACAGAGCACTTCAATGGACCTGTATTTGTTACCGACTGGCCAAAGGATATTAAGGCTTGGTACATGAAGGTTAACCCTGATGGAAAGACTGTAGCTGCAGTAGATTTAATTGTACCTAAGGCAGGAGAATTAATGGGTGGATCTCAAAGAGAAGAAAACCTTGATGTTTTACTTGAAAGAATTAAAGAATTACATGTTGATATTTCTAACATGGATTGGTATTTAGATACAAGAAGATATGGTGGATGTGTACACTCAGGATTCGGTATGGGATTTGAAAGATTGATTATGTACCTAACAGGTATTGATAACATTCGTGATTCTATTCCATATCCAAGAACACCAAAGAATTGTGAATATTAAAAGAAATGATGGCACCTTTGAAGTGCCATTTTTGGTTTTTAAATAGTTATATGGTATAATAACAATAATCTTTTATTTGAGGAGGAGAGAAAATGGAAGATGAAGGAAGAGGCTTAACAAAAGAAGAATTAGAGGAATTACAAATGAATAGGGCATACTGTAATGCAACAAGCATGCCTAAACCAAAGGATGAAGGATATTATTCATATTTAAAATGGAATCCTTATTATGATTCAGATTATGCAAGAATAATATTTATAATAGGGGATATATTTACATTTTTTATATCTATTGGGCTTATATTTGGAGGAGTGATTGGACGGGTACCCGTATGTCTTTGGATTGGTGTGGCCTCCCTTGCTTTATGCATAATAGGTACAATTATTCGTTATTTACCAAATAAGAAGAATATGGATTCCGTTATGGAAGGAGAAAACCAAACTCATATTATCTTGGGTACAATAATTGCCTTACATGTAACTCCACTTGGATTTGTAGCCTTAGGCGCCTATTTAATGTCTAAGGAAGATGATGTACAAATGAAGCAATTAAGAAAATATAGTTTTTATACCGCATGCAAAAGCGCTAAAGAATATAAGGGCTTATATGATGCTTTAAATTATGATTATTATAAGAAAAAGATATCCGAAGATGTTTATACCAACAGTATTTTTGAATTAAAAAAAGATCTTAATATTTATGTAGCTAAGCTTGACGAAAGGGTTAAGGTTATAGAATCAAGAATTATAAAGGGTTTAGCAAGCCCAAAGGATTTACAAAGAGAAATTGATTTTGTAAATAACGAAAAAGAAATTGCTTATTCTATACTTAATCCAGCGCTATTAGAGAAAAAGAAAGAGGAAAACTCTAAAAAGGATGAAGAATTTAAAAGTAGGATTCCAGCACTTCTAGAAGAGCTAGAGGCTAAGGTAGATCAATTAAAAGAAGAGAAGATTGCTTTATATAAAGCCTATAAATCCTATTATGAATCTGGAATATATTCTATAGAAGAATATTACGAAAGATTTAATAAGCTTTTCGAAGAGTAAGAAAATATTCATTAAAACAAAATGAATATGTTTAACAAAATTCATAATAAATAATTCTAATGAAAGCCGGTTTTTCTATTAAAATCGGCTTTCATTTTTTTCAAAAACTTAAAAAAAGAAATATAAAATGGTATACTATGGTTTGGGTGGTTATTATGGCAAGAAGAAGTGAAAGAATTACCTTGCCCCTATGGTCAAGGCTATTATTATATTCTCTTGGTGCTATTTTATTAATAGGCCAGGTAGTAATCTTTTATTTTTCTATTAATTTTTATTTTAATGAGAATGTACAATCCTCAAATTATTCCGGCTTCATTTTACTTGGTTTCTATATTTTAGGTATAGTAGCCTCTATTTTTGTTTCAAGAAGAAGCATACCAACAAATTATAAGCTTACCTGGTGTACCCTAATTCTATTATTGCCCTTGCCATTTTCTATTTTATTCTTTTTAAATACAATTACCAAAGCGGCATCTAGCTATTCCTATAAGCACCATATGATAAAATTCCCTCCCTATTTAGATGATATAGAGCTTAAGGAATTAAAGGAAATCGATTTAACTGCATATAATATTATTCAATCGGCTAAGAAGGCAGAGCCATTAGCTCTATATAAAAATATAGATATTACCTATTTTCCTGATGCAGAATTAAAAACAAAAGAAATGCTTAAGGATATGGAAAATGCGAAAAGCTATATTTATATGGAATATTTCATCATCAATGATGGAGTATTAATGGAGGATATCTATAATGTATTAGAAAAAAAAGGTAGGGAAGGCGTAGAAATAAAAATCATTTATGATGCCTTAGGCTCAAGAGGAAGAAAAAATAAGGCTCTATTTAAAAGATTAAGACAAATACCAAATTGTATGGTAGAGGCCTATGAGCCCTTTACCTTTACCCTATTATCGAATTATAGAGACCATAGAAAAATAACAATTATTGATGGAAATACTTGCTATACGGGTGGAGATAATTTAGCGGATGAATATGTACATAAGCTAGAACGCTTTGGCTATTGGAGGGATACTGCAGTAAGGTTAAGAGGAAATATTGGAGTTTCCTATACTGCGATGTTTCTATCTACCTGGGGAAGAATTCGAGGTACTAAGGTATTAGATTTTCCTAAGAATTTGGGAGTAGACATTAAAAGTGAAGGCTTTGTATTTCCTATTTGGGATGGACCAACCAATAGAAAAACTCCAGCCTTTGATATGTTTTTATCCTTAATTGCTAGTGCGGAAAGATATGTATATATTTCTACACCCTATTTTGTAATTAATGATGAGGTCATATCTTTATTAAAAAGAAAGGTTGAACAGGGTGTTGATGTAAGAATATTAATGCCTCATATACCAGATAAGAAAACCGCCTTTTACATGGGTAGATTAAATTATAGAGATATTTATAAGGCTGGTGGTAAGATCTATGAATTTAAAAAGGGCTTTAACCACGCCAAAAATATTATTGTAGATGATAAGTATGCCTTTGCAGGAACCATTAATATGGATTATAGAAGCTTATTTTTACATTATGAATGCGGCGCATTCATCATAAGAAATGAAGAAATTGTAAAAATGAGAGAGGATTTTATTAAAACCCTAGATGAATCTATATTATTTGATTATAACCTTTGGCATAAAAAGAAATGGTATCAAAGAATTATTGGATATATATTCTCCATATTCGCGCCATTATTTTAGGAGATATTATGAGATTAGAGGATTTAGAAAATAAGCTTTTAGATTTAGGAAAAAGAAATCGATTATTAAATTATAAGGAAACTGGATTTAAAAGTATATCTATATTAAATAAGAATTATAAGGAAATCTATGAAGGATTAACTCTTGGTAAGGAATATTCCTTCATGATTGTTGATCCTATGCTTGAAAGATATCATAAAACCTTCGCTATAGAAGAGGAGGATAATATCTTAGATTATTCACCTCTTAAGGTTTATGATATCTGTAAGGAAGCGATTAAGCCAAATGAGCTATTAGCCTATAAAAAGGGCTATAAGCTTAATAAAACATTAAAGAATTTAATGAAGGAATATAAATATTCTATCGATGAAAAGGGTATTAATTCCTTATATTTAACCTTTGGCTTTGTAAGCTATGTTGAGGATAAAACTACCTATATCGCACCACTACTTTTAATTCCTGTTGAATATGAAAAGAATCATCATGGAGTATATAAAATATCTGCCTCCGATGATGATATTATATTAAACCCAACCCTAGATTATTTCTTTAATACAACAAGACATTTCGATATTCCTAATTATTACAATCAGGATTTTGAATTTGATCATTACATGGAAGAAATCAAAGGTGTTCTACCTAGTGATGTCATCTTTATTGAGGGTATGTCCTTAGGTATTTATTCCTTCTTAAAAATGAATATGTATAGAGATATTAAGGATCACGAGAAGAAGGTATTAGAAAATAGAAATATATCCGCTTTATTAGGTAATCCTTCCTTTGGCGAGGTTGACTTAGGTGGAAAAATATACCCTGTTGTCAATTTAGATTCTAGCCAGGAAAAGGCCATTTCTATGGCTGTGAGTGGTAAATCCTTCTGCTTGCAGGGGCCACCAGGATCTGGTAAGAGCCAAACCATTACGAATATTATTGCATCCTTAATTGGTAATAATAGGCATGTATTATTCGTCTCAGAAAAGCTTCAGGCTTTAGAGGTAGTATATGAGAATTTAAAAAGGGCAGGGCTTTCGGATTTTGCAATAGAATTACATTCCTCTAAGGCAAATAAGAAAACCTTCATTGATAATCTATATAAAACGGCAACTCTACCTAAGTATAATATTTCTACTATGGCAGATTCTACCATCCTTGCTCATGATACCCTAGAGGATGAAATTAAGGCCTATATGAATTCTATTAAAGCTAAGGTATATAATGAGGAATTTACGGTATTTGATTTATTCTCCTTATATATAAGCTTAGATTCTGATTTTATTGATTATAAATTTGAGGATATAAAGAATAAAAGCTATTCCTTAATCAATAATACCAAAAGGTATTTAAGAGAATATAAGGATGCTATAGAGGATATTGGCTATGATTATAGAAGTACTGTATTCTATGGCTTTAATGATTTAAATACAACCTATGTTTCCTATGAAATGAATAAGGAATTTGAGGAGGCAATTTCCTATTTAAATCGATTAAATACCTATAGAGATAATTTAAATAAATATATTTCTATTAATGATAAGGATATATTATCTGTATTTGATTTATATAGAGTATTTGATTTTATACCTGTTTATAACCAAATGAAGCATCAGGAGATATTAAATCTTTCTAAAGAGGATATCGATAAGGTATTACCTTTAATGGAGGAATATTTAAATATTTCCTTGAAGCAGGATGTTATGGCATTCTATGATAAGGATATTATCAATATTGATGTCAAGGAATTATATAGAAGCCTAAGAAGCTTTAGCGGTCTATTTAAGGTATTTAATAGAGAATATAGAGAAACCAAAAGAAAAATCCTATCCTATAGAAAGGATAAGGCTCGGGATAAGGTCTTACTTAAGGAATTAGAGGAAATCCTAGATTTAAAGGATAGATTATCGAAAAAGAAGCTATTAAAGGAGCATATATTAAAATATATTCCAATAGAGGATTCGAATTTAATGAAGGAATACTATAAGGAAGTAAAGGAATATAGCCCTTATGCCTTAATAAGAGTAAAAGAGGATAATAGAAATGCTATATTAGATCAAATGCTATCGTTTAAGAATTACCAGGATGGAGATATCAATTTAAGAGCACTTCAGGTAAGATTTGATAATGAAATTATAGATTTCTATAAAAATGCTTTAACTACTGTAGTAAATCATTTAACCAAAATGTATAAGCTAAAGGATAAGATTCCATCCTATATAAGAGTATTAAATGTTATTAAGGAATTAAAGGATAAGGAATTCATTGGCTTTTTAAATGCCTATTTAGATAAGGGATTATCCTTAGATAAAATAGATTCTGTATTCCTAAAGACCTATTTAAGAAATAAGGTATTATATGTCATTCAAGAGGATCCTATTCTAAATGGATTTACAACGAATTTATTTAAGGATAAGGTCAACGAATTCATTAGCTTAGATGAAACTATTTTAAATTTAAATAGAGATTATATTATTTCTGTTAATTCTATGAAAAGACCAGATGATATACTATTAGATGGTTCTAAATTTAAAATACTTGCTAAGGAAGCAAATAAGGTAAGAAGACAAAAGCCAATACGATTATTATTAGATGAAATCTTTGATTTTGCCATTTCCATTAAGCCTGTATTCTTAATGTCACCCTTATCTGTTTCTACCTATTTAAATGAAGAAAACGAATTTGATTGCGTCATCTTCGATGAAGCATCACAAATATTCGCCGAGGATGCCTTTGGTGCAATCTATAGAGCCAAGCAAGCGATAATCATTGGAGATTCTAAGCAAATGCCACCTTCCAATTTCTTTAATGCTACAGTAGAAGAAAACGAGGATGATTATGATTCTATTGATGAATCTATATTAGATATGACCCTATCGAATTTTAATACGTTAAGCCTAAAATGGCATTATAGAAGTAGAAGTGAGGAGCTTATTGCCTTCTCGAATAAGAATTTCTATGATTCTACACTTATTACCATTCCTGAGGCAATCAAGGATAAGAGTGGCTTTGGTATTGATTTTATCTATGTGAAGGATGGAATTTATAACCAAAAAACTAGAACCAATGAAATGGAAGCAAATTTAATTGCGGATATGGTTATAGACCATTATAAAAATAGCGATAAATCCTTGGGTGTTGTTGCCTTCTCTAAGGTACAGGCAGATTTGATTTCGGATTTAGTTGAGGAAAAAATAACAAAATATCCTGAATTAAATAAATATTTTACGGATGAGGTATCCGAGCCCTTCTTTGTAAAGAATCTAGAAACGGTTCAGGGAGATGAAAGAGATAGAATAATATTCTCTATTTGTTATGGATATAATAGTGAGCATAAATTCTATCAGCGCTTTGGTCCATTAAATAATTTAGGTGGAGAAAGAAGATTAAATGTTGCTATAACGAGATCAAAATATAATATTACCATTGTATCTTCCATAAAGGCTATCGATATTAAGGATAATAATACAGAATCTATTGGTGTTAAGCTATTAAAGGAATATTTAGATTTTGCTGAAAATATTCATCAAAATATGAAGTATAGTGAATTAGATAATGGAATTATCCATAAGGTAAAGGAATTCCTAGAGGAAAACAATTATGATTGCTATACCAATTATGGTACATCAAGATTTAAGATTCCTCTTGCAGTAAAAGAAAGGGGTAAGGATAATTTCTTATGTGCGGTTACTTTAGATGGATTATCTATCCATGATAACATAAGAGATGATTATCGCTTAATTGAGATGCTTTTAAAAAGATCTGGCTGGAAATATTACAAGATTTATTCTGTAAGCTTTAATAAGGATATGGACAATGAATTAGCAAAGCTATTAGATTATTTAAGAAATGAAGCTATAGAAGAGAAAAAGGAAGAGGTTATCGAATCCTTTATTAGTGAATCTAGTGATACCTTAGAATCTCATTTTGAATCCTATAAGGAAACTCCAAATGAGGTTTTAATGAGAAATTATATGAATAAAGGCTTAGAATATGCCATGACGGATTTATTAAAGAAGGAAGAGCCAATTAACAAGGAATATTATTTAAGAAAATGTGCTATGGCACTAGGTAAGACAAGAATTACTAATGTGGTAAAAAATGAAGCTATAAAGGCTATGCCAAAGGATGCGATTACTATTGGCAATACCATTTGGCTTAATGTGAAGGATCATCCTAAATTAAGAATTAATTCCTCTCGTATGCTTAATGAAATTCCAATAGAGGAATTAATGGAGGGATTATATGAAATTGTATCCTATTCACAAGGTATTACCATCGATGGTGCATTTAAAGCATTATTAAAGCTTTTAGGCTTTTCAAGGCTAACGGATAACACAAAAAAGATTTTAAATGATGCGATTGTATTCCTAAAGCTAGATGGTAGAATTATTCAAAAGGGAGAATGCCTGTATATTTAATATACAGGTTTTTCTTTTATATAGAAAAAGCCCAATTTTTGATATATAATATTTTAAAAAGCGATATGTGGGTGATGATATGGAGAATAAGTATTACAATGAGAATTATTATAATGCGAATACTATCTTAAAATTCTTAAGAAAGGTATTAAATGAAATCAATAAAAGCTATGTGGATTCAGGAATGCGTACAGCATTCCTTATGAAGCGTTATTTAGAAAAATATAAGCTAGATACAGAATTATCTCACCAGCATGTCTTATTATGTATGCTAAAGGATATTGGCTTATTCTATATGGATGGTGCTGTACCATCCAATGACCCTGCCCTAGCTGCTGCATCCTCCTATGCTTTCTTACACCAGTGCTCTCCTTTAGGTGAGGCTGCAAGACCTCTTTTATTCTATAAGGCAAAATATATGGAGGATGTTAGTAACCCAGATTATGAAATGGGCTTATTGATGACTTTATTAGATCATGTAAGCTTATATATCTATGAACGTAAGGACGTAGATGAAATTGAAGAGATTTTAAGGGAGGATAGAAGAAAAAAGAAATATCATCCCGATCAAGTAAAAAAGGTTATTAAGCTATTAAAGGATCATCCAGATATTATAGAAAAGCTAAATAGCGAAAGTGAATTATATGTTTATGAAACATCAAAATATATTTCCCTAGCAGACTATGGTACAGACACCCTAGGTGAATTCTTAGATACGACATCCTTCATGTTTGAATTCCACAATCATGAAACGATGGCACATACTGTAACTACAGCGCAAATTGCATATGACCTTGCGATTAGCTGTAA
>Ga0256407_10006446_pt1 | contig 18100 bp, 15 predicted proteins | sample RumenRJG_04DNA_FD_193489 | JGI IMG/M metagenome (GOLD analysis project Ga0256407, IMG submission 193489) | Bovine rumen microbial communities from Lethbridge, Alberta, Canada - RJG_04 | ecosystem: Host-associated > Mammals > Digestive system > Stomach > Rumen | place: Canada: Alberta...
TGGCTCGCAGAAATTATTATTGGAGCAGTACTGCAAGGATCATGCAATAGATAATTATGAAGTGTACGATGATGACGGATACAGCGGCACTAACTTTGACCGTCCTGCGTTCCAGAGAATGTATGAAGACATTCAGAACGGAATGATAGATACTGTCTTGGTTAAGGATCAGTCACGATTCGGAAGGTCGTATATCGAAGTCGGAATGTACGTTGAGAAGTTCAAGGAACTTGGAGTTCGATTCGTTGCTGTGAGCGACAACTACGACTCCATGAAGAACGAAAACGATATGATGTTCCCGATGCGTAATGTGCTGAACGATTACTTCGCAAGAGAGGCTTCTATCAAGACTAAGACTGCGAAGAAGGCAAAAGCGAAAGCCGGACAGTACATCGGTTCAAAGCCACCCTTCGGTTACAAGCTGGACCCGAACGACAGGCATCACCTTGTGATAGACGAGCCTGCTGCGGAGACAGTACGAAGGATATTCAGAATGGCGGCGCAGGGGATAGGCTACAATAAGACCACGAAAATATTTCGTGAGGAAAAAGTTCTCACTCCTATTGCCTACTTCAATCTCCATAATCCTGATTACTTCAAGTCGGATTACTGGCGGAAAGAGTTCGACTGGCACGTTACTTCTATCCGAGTTATACTTGAAAATGAGGTCTACCTCGGCAAACTGATCTACGGAAAGCAGCGGTGCAAGTCGATGAAGAGTAAGGAAAAAGTGAAAGTTCCGAGGGAGGACTGGATAATCGTTGAGAACTGTCATGAGCCGATAATCTCTCAGGAGCTCTGGGACGACGCACACAGAATGATGAGCACAAAGAGGCGCCCAACGCTGACAGGTGAAGTTCAGATGTTCGCAGGTTTGCTCTACTGCGCAGACTGCGGTCATGCACTCACCTACTCGCAGAAGAAACGCAAAGACGGTACATACCACGGAGCATACTCATGCTGGATGTACAAAACTCACGGCAAGGAATACTGTGCTTCGCATTATATTACCTACGATGTGGTGTACAAGCTTGTGCTGAAAGACATCCGGAGAGTGCTGAAGTCATATCGTAAAAATAAGGATGAGTTCAGGTCATTCCTCGACAGCAAGTGCAGCGACAGCAGTGCAAAGAAGATAATACAGCTTGAACATGAGCTTGAAAAAGCACAGGGCAGAATAGCTGAGATAGACCATTTGCTGAATAAGCTCTACGAAGATAATGCACTCGGAAAGATCTCAGATGATCGCTACGCACAGATGACAAAAACATTTGAGGAAGAACAGGCAGAACTCAAGAAGACGATACCTGAACTGACATATGAGATCACGACGCTCAAAGCCAGATCTGATGCCGCCGATAAATTTACAAAAGTAATTGACAGTTATACGGATATAAAGGAACTCAATGCTGATGTACTCAATGAGCTTATCGACAAAATAGTTGTCCACCACAAGGAAAAGCTCTATGGAAAGACATATCAGCAGGTAGAGATATATTACAGATTCGTAGGCGAACTGAAGGAAACTGTGGCAAAAGCAGCTTAACAATCAAAAACAAAAATTATGTTCGCTTTAAAAACAGTCCTCGGTCGCCCGTTCGAGCCGGGTCACTAGCTCCAAAGAACCGCTTAGGAGTAATCCTAAGCGGTTCTTTGTTGTTTGACTGATTAGGATAAAATCATATGCCTGATAATTTTTGTCCCAAAACTATTGACATTTGTCCCAAGGTGATATATAATATAATTGAATTGGAGGTTGTTGTTATGAAGAAGAAGAATATATTGAACCTCATAAAGTATTATTCTGATAAAAATGATGTTGGTTTTAGAAATGAGGCGTATGAAATCGCTAAAGATTTTGATGCAAGTGGAGACTATCAATTAGCAGAATATATTATGGCACTTCTATCAAATGCAAATACTTTTGTTCCGCAAATGAACGAAATGGAAACAGGATTTTTAGAGAAAGTAGCTATAAATAATGAGCCGCTTCCTCTTCCAGAGCAGATTCAACAAGATGTAATTGGAATTATTAACGCCATTAATCATCGAGTTGGCGTTAATAAGTTCCTGTTTGAAGGGATGCCGGGAACAGGAAAGACAGAAACAGTAAAGCAGATTGCAAGAATACTTGAACGAGAATTATATATGGTTGATTTTTCATTAATTGTCGATAGCAAACTTGGCCAAACGCAAAAGAACATTTCTGAACTGTTTAGTGAGATTAATAACTTCTCTAATCCAGATGCGGTTATTATTCTTTTTGATGAGATTGATTCAATAGCATTAGATCGGACTAATTCTAATGATTTAAGAGAAATGGGAAGAGCTACTTCAGCAATATTGAAAGGCTTAGATAATCTTGATGAACGTATAGTAATAATTGCAACCACAAACCTTTATGGGCATTTCGACAGAGCGTTGACCAGACGTTTTGATTCTATAATAAGTTTTGATAGATACACAAAAGAAGATTTAGTTGATATTGCGGAAATATTGCTAAATGATTACCTTAATAAATTCAGATTTGCGGGAAGGAATATCCGTTTATTTAAAAAGATTATTTCTTTGATGAATCCATTGTTGATGCCAGGAGAATTGAAGAATGTCATTAAAACCTCAATAGCCTTTAGTAATCCAGGCGAAGAGTATAATTATCTCAAAAGAATATACCAAAACATAACTAATAACTCAGAATTAGATGTTAAAACCTTAAATAGTCAGGGGCTTACTGTTAGAGAAATAGAAATTCTCACAGGTATTTCTAAAAGTCAAGTTGCAAGGGAATTAAAGGAGTGAGTACATGAATCCTACATTGCAGTTAAAAGGAAAATTCGAGCATAAACCTAATCCCAATAAACCTGGAGCTAGAAATATTCCAAAAGGAAGAAAGGTTGATTCAAAGCATTTGTCTGAACTTACAGAGCAATTAAAAGCTATTGCTGCATATTGGCAAAAAGACAGAACTATAGGCGGAATCCTGCTCAGTGTATATTATATCGATGTAATAGCCAAAAGCAATAGGATCAATTCATTGTTTAAAAAAGGGAAAATATCATCTAACGATACAATCAGAGGTTCCCGTTTTGAAGGAACTCCTCAAAAGCATGTGTTTATTCACTTCATAAGCGAAGAAGTATTATATGAAGCTATACGCAAATTATCTATCGTCAATTCGTATATAAAAAATAAGTATAATGGTTGTATTACTCACGATATAATTGATACTATTAACAATAACGAAAAAGTTTATGAGTGTGAAGATATCAAAAGAAGTGTATTTGTAAATACACTGGTTGATGCTTATTATGTTAGTAAATTTGCAGTTGATACAGAAGTTGATGATGCTGAAGAGGCTGTAATTATATCTCTGTATAAGACAAATATTTCTACGCGTGATCTTTTAGATAAAATTGGTATCGATATGGCTGAAACTAAAATGATAGATGATCAAACTTTAAGAGTATTGCCCGAAGATTTCGCAAAACTCAAAATGAACGTGCCTTACCTAATATCTATGCAAGTTGTGGATATGAGAGAGATTGTAAAAGAGGATATATTAGGTTATTGTGATTTTGAGCCATTATCCATTCCAGATCCAACAAACGAACCTTTTGTAGGTGTTATTGATACTCTCTTTGATGATAGTGTATATTTCGGCAAATGGGTCACATACAAAAGAATGATTTCTGACGATATAGAAGTTGATAGTATTGATTATGAACATGGAACTGCTATCTCTTCAATTATCGTTGACGGACCTTCGTTTAATAAAAACTTAGATGATGGTTGTGGTAGGTTTAGAGTTAAGCATTTTGGCGTTGCAACGCATGGAAGATTCAGTTCGTTTACAATAATGCGAAGTATTCGAGAGATAGTTAAGGCGAATCCTGATATAAAGGTTTGGAATTTATCCCTTGGTTCTGCATTGGAAATCAATCCTAATTATATGTCTCCTGAAGCTGCAATTCTTGATGAATTACAAAGCTTATATGATGTAGTTTTTGTTGTAGCCGGAACAAATAAAGGTAGCAAAACAAAGAAAACAATGAAAATAGGTGCCCCTGCTGATTCACTTAATTCTTTAGTGGTTAATGCGGTTGACTTTAAGAATAACCCCGCTTCATATCATCGAGTAGGTCCTGTTCTGTCTTTTTTCAACAAACCAGATGTAAGCTATTATGGCGGTGATAAAGGAGAATGTATCACAGTTTGTTTACCAAATGGTGAAGGAAAAAAGATAGGCACATCATTTGCAGCTCCATGGATAGCACGCAAGCTTGCTTTTTTAATTTATAAAATGGGTTTCAGCAGAGAAATTGCTAAGGCATTGATAGTTGATTCCGCAGCTGGATGGAATCGTCGAGATGATACTACACACTCTATAGGATTTGGAGTTGTTCCGGTTAGAATTGAGGATATTGTTAATACACCTGACGATGAAATTCGATTTATAATGACTGGATTAACAGAATCATATGAAACCTATACCTATAGATTACCAGTGCCATATGAAAACGATGCTCATCCATATTATGCACGAGCAACTTTATGCTATTACCCGACTTGTTCGAGAAATCAAGGTGTAGATTATACTGACACAGAAATGGATATTCATTTTGGAAGAATTCATTTAAGTAAAGGCAAGGTTTCAATAAAGTCGTTGAACAATAATACGCAAGGTGATTCGTCCGGAGCTGGTCTATATGAAGGTGTCGCAAGAACTCTTTATCGCAAATGGGACAATATCAAACATATTAGCGATCAAATAAAAAGCAGAGCGATTCCAAAGAAAAAATATGAAGCAGGTATGTGGGGACTTAGTATAAAAACTAAGGAACGACTGAAATCAAAGCATGACACTCCTATGCCATTTGGTGTAGTAGTAACATTAAAGGAAATGCATGGAAAAAACAGAATAAATGATTTTATTCAAATGTGTCAGCTTAATGGATGGATAGTCAATCGTATCGATATCGATAATAGGATTGATATTTATAACGTTGCTGAGGAAGATGTAGAGTTTGATTAAATATATAATGTGAGAATAATGGGTTTGTGAGGTGTAGATAAAATGACTGTTATTGGATTTAGAGTATCAACTAAAGAGATAAGGTATGCAGTTTTAGAAAAGAGGGATAACTCGATTGCTTTCTTAAATAAGGATAGTGAGAATCTTATAAAGTTTCCAACATCGATAATCAATATCGAAGATAAACTGTACTGGGCCAAGAGTGAGATAGATAGAATTCTCAGGATCAATTCGACAATTAAGAAAATCTATCTGAAAACAAATGAATTTAACGGAAATGAAAACAGCAGTAAGAGAGAGACAACATATATTGATGCATTAATATTACTATCAGCAAAAGAACACACTATTCCTGTTGAGAAGAAATTGTACAATCAGCTTGGGACTTCATCTAGCAGAGTTAAAGTGTTATGTGAAGGTCTGTTAGGAAAAACTGATAAGTACTGGGACAACACAATGGCTGATGCAATGCTAGTGGCTTATAGGGGATTAGAAAATGATTTTTAATAAGAATGTCAAAATTTATAAATATATTCTTTTAGATTATATTGGCGGAGGCAACTTTGGAGAAGTATGGAGAGCTAAGGATCTATCTTTAAATACTGAATGTGCATTAAAACTTATACCGCCAAATCGTACAAGTGTTGACGATCGACTTTTGGAAGCAAAAATAGGTAATAAGCTTAACCATGTAAATGTAGTAAATATAAAGTATGCAGATGTCGTAGAATATGGATTTAATTCTTCATTAGTTGCAATAGCTATGCCTTATTATGAAAAAGGTTCTGTAATAAATATGGTGAATAGTTGCAATTTCTTACAAACAGATTTAGCGATAAAGTGTTTGATAGATGTTTTACGTGGTTTAGAATACTTGCATGAAAATGATTATTATCATTGTGATATCAAACCTAATAATATTTTAGTTGGAGATAATAATGAGTTTATATTGACGGATTATGGTATAACATGTTTTTCGCCAAATCATGAAGCAATAAAGCCTAAGCAGATATATTTGACCCACGTTTCTCCCGAAACCCTTAAAGAGGATGTCTACGATATAAGAACGGACATTTATCAAGTAGGCCTAACGGCATTCAGATTGTTTAATGGTATTTCAGAAATAAGCGACAAATTCCAGAGTGACCCCAACAAGTTTAAAGAGAATGTGTCCAACGGAATGCTTATTACCGATTCTGATTATCAATTGTATGTTCCTAGAAAAATCAGACGTATCATCAATAAAGCGATTGAGGCGGATCCAAACAAACGCTATCAGACAGCATTAGCTATGCGAAGAGATTTAGAACAGCTATCAATAAAAGGTTATTGCTCAGCAAATAGTAACGGGAATATTGTGTTTATATCAGGAAATAAAGAGTATAGATATGAAGTCAAAGAAACAGACAAAAATCTTTATGATTTTTATGTATATCAAAAAAATATTAAAAGTGGAAGAGAAACAAAAGCAAGTAAGTTTTGTAAAGCCAAAATAAAAAATGCCGATGTAAAAAAACAAGTATCACAGTTAGTCAACAATCTAATTTAGTATTTGATAAGGAGAATGTATCAAGCGATTTCTATTGCTTATGTTGCTGTATTAAAAAAAGCTGCCATATACGATTATGTATATAGCAGCTTTTTACTTATACCAAATCAAGAAATCCCTTAGTAAAGGCATCAGGAAGCAAAAACTGCTTCTCGCCTTCCTTGAAGTGAACTATAACATACTTATTGGACTTATACTTTTTGACAACAGTGCCGACACCGAACATCTTATGTGACACCTTGATACCGACTTTAACTTTTGAAACATCGAAGGATTCGGCTTCAGTTTTTGCAGGAGCAGAAAGCTTCTTAGGCTTACTGTCAGGAGTAGGTATGCCGTACTGTGCAGTAACAAGCTCCTGTTTTGGTGGAGTTACAGTAACGGCAGCGGCAATAGTGTCTGCTGGAGATTCATTGCTCTCAGGAGCGTCCATAGTAGCCTGCTGATTATAAAACAGCTTCTCGTATTCCTCACGGCGGATAACAGTATCCCAACCACCGATCTCGTCGCTTTCGTGCTTATCGATGCCCGTATAAACAAGGCTTGCGTCCTCATAACGCTTGAACTTAAATATAGCGTCATTCATAAGGCTTGCGTTGAATACACCTATGGAGCACAGCAGCTCAAAGTCCTTGACATCCAGACCTGTGACCTTTTTGAAAAGTCCCGGTTCCAGCTGAGTGATAACATCTTTCAGCGAACGCTCGCGGTAGTCTGTGAGATACATGAATACAGGTACACGGGTTGCAAACTTGATAAGCTTCTCCTGTATCTGCTTGCGAAGTGACTTGTATTCCTTTTCCTCGTCGGTAAGCTCTTTTTTCTTCTTGGGAGTGAGCTTATCTGTACCTTCCTTCTTGGCTTTTTTGACAGCTTCGGATTTGTTGATGATAGTTTCGATATCCTGATTAAGGCTTCTGAATCCCTCGATACGCATAAGTGCATCGAGGGCATCTTTATTATTGATAAGTCTTTGCAGTGTATCATTATCAACATTTACAAGCAGAGCCGACTCCCAGCGCTTTGCAAGGAGTGTAGCAGATGTTCCTGCCATGGCAATATCAAGCACGTCCTGTGCATTGATAGCTTTCATCGTCGAGCCGTCATAGGCAAGGACAGGAAGGAAGCTGATGAACTCCGCAACCTTCTTCTCAGGATTTGACTCATCCACGTTCAGTCGGCAGGAGTAGTCTGAAATCTGACGAAGTGCACGGTCAAGGGCAAAATCGAAAACATAGCACTCACGTTTCATTATCTCAGCCTCGCCGTTTTCGGCAGTTATTACCCAGGGCGACTGAACTCGGAATGCCGCCTGGAAATAAGTTTCGGGACTTTTAAGATTGCGCAGCATGAATATGCCTGTCCACGGTTTTACAGTAACACCTGTGGTCAGCTTGCCGCATGAAAGCGTTATCGTTTTTGTTTCAAGCGGATTTTTCATGGAGCTGATAACAGGTGCAACGGCGTCCAGACCGATACCAGCCTTTGAACCTGCACAGAGGTTAATCTTATAATCGTGATAGAAGGCATTCTGCTTCTGCTGCAAGAGATTATACATAGCCTCGCACGACGCTACATTCGGCAGGAACCACAGCGTATGCGACAACACGTTCAGCAGTCTTGTGTCGGAATACGGCATAGGCGGACGCTTGTCCTGTCCGAGCTTCAAGTCATCGATACTGGAGGGAAGATATGCACCTCGCACCAGATCAAGCCACTTCTGCACCTCGTTTTCATATACAAAATGTGCTTCCGAACCTTTGCCTTTTGCGGAGAAAAATACATTGAGGTCAAACTCGTTGAACTCTCCCTGCTGTGCGATCTGGCGGATACTCTCAGGTATCTTATACGTCATAAGAACCATTCTCGGCAGCGCAAGATAGGGATTGCCCGAACCTTTCCACTCGTGTTTTGCACGCTGTTCATCGGAGTATGTCCAGTTATAGATCTGATCCTCGATGAACTCGCCGCTGTTTATTGCACGGAACGGCGTACCCGACAGGAACAGGTAATGTCCCGTAGTTATGGGGAGAAAGCTCTCGTTGTAGGCATTGCCTGCTTCCTCCTGCTGATACTTCTCCATATCGAAGTCAGCATCAGCCTCGTCGTCGGGATTTTCAAACAGCTTCTTGGCATTCTCACGCCATGCACCGAAGTGGTACTCGTCGAAGATAATAATATCCCAGTTATCGGTATGTATAAACTCATTTTTCGCCTTTATACCGCCATTCTCGTTAGTGCCGAGCAAGTCCTGGAACGAGCCGAAAACAACGATAGGCTTCGACTTATCAGCCTTGCGGTAGGCGGTGTCCATGTCGATTTTATTGTTGTGAGCATCTTTGTTGGAGATGAACTGCCAGCCTTCAAAGTCAACATGAGTCACAAGATCTTCGTGCCATGCGGACTCCACCGCAGGCTTGAATGTCAGCACAAGTATCCGCTTGAATCCCATTTTGCGGCAGAGCTGATACGCCGCAAAGGTCTTGCCAAAGCGCATTTTAGCATTCCACAGGAACTTCGGTGCACGGTCCGGTTCATCAGCTTTCGCCTTTCGGAAATACTCCATTGTACGCTTGACGGCGATGTGCTGTTCGGGACGCATTTTGAAATCAAGAGAGCGCTGAGTGTCAGCTATCTCGCCTGTTCTAAGCTCTCGGACTGCCGCCTTTACGTCGTCAACGGAACAGCCGTACCACTCGTTATCGTCCTCGCCTTCATAGAGCCTGTGAAATCCGTTTCGGCGGAGTATAGCGTGAACGTCGTGGTCGGTAAAGCACGAACCGTCGGGACGCATAGCCGAATCTGACCACAGGATCGTGTACGGAACGCCGCTTGTGTGCATTATCTCACGGATACGGGTTTTTACGTCACGGTCGGTGTAGCCGACCTTTATGTAGCCGTTGTGACTGGCAACATCATTGAGCCGGAAAGCGTATATGGAGGGTGCTGCCGAGGGGCGCTGAGGGAAAAAATCCTGTTCGATCATATTATTCACCGCCTAATTCTTTAGGTTTAATCATTGATTCAATGAAATCTATCTCCTCTTTAGATAGTGAGTATTTTTTATATAATAGTTCATCATGCCATTCTTGGGAAAAATCTTGGATAGGAATAAACTGAAATTTATCTTTTGAAAGGTTAATTGAAGAAACGGCTTGTAGTAATAAAAATCGGAAGAACTTACTGCAAAGGTATTTAGCAAAATTAATTGCTTCATTCTCTGTGTCGGAAACAAATGCAACTAAATATGAATCGGTACAAACTTCATTTGGTGACAAAACTCTTGTTGTAGAAATAACCGTGAACATACCGCTTTTATCTGGTTCACCCGCATGTTCACTGGTAACTTTACTAATCATTACCTTGTATTTATTTATAATATCATTTCCTTGTGTTATGATATTCTTTGGAATATAGCCTTTTCCACCGCTTGAATATAATAAAATCTCATCTTCATATTCGCTTCCTCTTGCGGCGGATGATAATCCAAACGGATTACGTGTTCCAACTAATTCTGAAACTGTTTTTTCTTTAAAACTCTGAACTTTATGAATAATAGAAATAGCTTCATTATATCTTACAAATACGGGAAATTCTGATAAATCACGTATTTGTGTTGAAATAATATCGTCATGTATATTGGTAAATTCACATGGTCGAGGATTATCTCTGTCCCATAAAAAATAACAAACACCTCCACCAAGACTTATGCCGTTGAAACAGTCCTTTGCATTGACATAGTCAACTATACGCACATTTCGATTGTCTTCAAGCATTTCTTTTCTGAAATCATCAAGTCCTTTTCCACCAGCAAACCAACGAGATGGAATTATCATAGTTATATATCTCGGTTTTAGCATTTTAGCCTTTTCAACAAACAATTGATATAATGGAGAGGCACTTGCTCCGTTTCCTCCGTCGCTAAGCTGATAAGGCGGATTTGATATTATGACATCGAACTTCATATTAAAAATTTCCTCTGGTTTTATAGTATGTATCCACTCATAGGCATGAGTTTCAAGCTCGTCGCCACGCTCGTACTGGCTCTCGGACGCTCCGCAGTAAACGCACTTGCCCTTTTCCCATTTGTGGCTGATTCGCTTGAAACGGATATTGCCCTGTGCATCGTCAAATCTGCTGACGGAATAATTGCTGTTGGGATACTTGCTGCAATAAAGTCCGCGCCGTGACAGCAGGCTTGTCAGCTCAGTTATAGCGATACCGAAAAGCTGTTTGTGGAAGATGTGGTCGATACGCTCCTGCAAATCGGGAAACTGCGGTTCAAGTCCCTTGATGAGCCGCTTGGCTGTCTCACGAAGAAATACTCCTGTTTTACAGGCAGGATCGAGAAATGTAGTGTCGGGATCGGAGAAAAGCTCCTGCGGCAGCATATCAAGCATCTGGTTGACAACCTCGGGAGGCGTGAAAACTTCATCGTTGGAGAGATTCGCCAGACACGACAGTACATCGGGATTGTAAATGTTTTCAAATAGTCCTTCAGCCATTTTCACCTAACCTCCTGTAATGACAAATATATTTTTGCAGGAACGTTCCCTCATCTCCGCTGATACTGAGCTGAGCCTCGTCCTGACTTAGCAGCTCCGCAAAAGTATAGTCGCTCCGCTGAATGTTTGCTCCTGTGATGAATGCCCACTCCGAAAAAACGATAGGCTCATCGGTATCGTTGCAGTTTTCATCAACGCAGCACAGCGTGAGAGCGTTTCCGCAGACAATGTTGCGCTCCAGTATAAAGCGGATAGAACGGTGCATATCATCACTGCACTCATTCTTGCATACCGACTTGTACTGCTTCGCCCACAGTTTATAGAGTCGCTCACGGCAGGCGGCAACATTATCCGCCAGTATATCGACACCGTAAAGGCTGCTCACAGCCAGCAGGGAGTTCATTTCATAGTCAATGGTGCTCCGCCTGTATTTCTTCCGCACAACAGCTAATTTGCGGCTCAGCACCTCTGCGAGAAAGTTTCCGTCACCGCAGGCAGGTTCGAGAAATCGGCTGTCAATACGCTGTGTTTCGGGCAATACAAGGTCGCACATGGCTTTGACTTCACGCTCAGCCGTAAATACTTCTCCGTGGTCGGCTACACGCTGCCTGGATTTTACTTGTTTGTTCATAATGGTTCCTTTTTGATATATTTTCAAATACGCATCTACAAATTCGTTTATATATCAAATATTATATCATCATTCTGCAAATTTATCAAGATATATGGGGTATAATTTGATATATAGTCAAATTGCCGAGGTGATATTTGTGGAAGATGCATATGATTTTGGTATTATACTCCAAAAGCTGAGAAAAGAAAAAGGACTCACTCAGGAGCAGCTTGCTCGTAAAATCAATAAGGAAAGCTCTATAATCAGCCGTTATGAAAAGGGTCTGCAATCTCCTACATTTGACACCGTCAAGGCATTTGCCGCAATATTTAACGTATCTATGGACTATTTGTCAGGTACAGAGAAACGTGAACGCATTTCAGCATACAACCTTACAGACCAGCAGCTTGCTATTGTCAACAAGTTGATTTCTGTATTCAGGAATGGTAATGAAACATCTAATAAAAAACTCTCCCCCGAAAGCTGCCAGCTTTTGGGAGAGATCGTTGAGGAATTGTCTAAGTAAAGCAAAAGCCGCAAGGGATTTTAAGTCTCTTGCGGCTGTTTATATTTACATTTATATATTGAAAACTTGTACTTTTTAAGTTATAATAAAAAGGAAGGTGGACTGAATGCTCACGGTTATTAACGAAGAAACCATATCAAACTGAATAGGACAACAGATCCCGATACAAATGTATCGGGATCCATCTTTTTCTAATCTGAGATCGCAGATTTGAATTTCGTCATAAGCTCCAATGATAAATCACTTAAAATAACCTTATAGGCGGTTTTGATTTTGCCGAATTCACTACAGAGTTAGTAGTAGACCAGACATGCTGTGTGTTGATTAATAAATTTAATTTCACATTATGAAATATGCGTTGTATTGACACAACAGCAAAAATATTTAATTATTACTATTGCTTGCCGCAGTACTGCACAAGATATAATCAATCTGCCATTTGTTACAAAGGCGATTGTATGTCGTTGTAAAATATGCTGTTTTTTGTTATAAGCAAAAGAAATTTTATCAATTTTATTGAATTTTAGTCGGAAATATGATAAAATTATATATAATAATCACTATTCTGCTTTAAATAAGTATTAGAGGATGAAAAATGAAAGAATTTAGAAGCATTGATAAAGCTCTTGCATATTTGATTCAGGAATATGTTTGTAAACGCCAAGGTTGTCATTATGAAATGTCAACACAATAAAAAGCTGTTCGGAGTAAGGATACAGCAGCAACAAAATAATGATTGGGATCTTACATGGGCGTTCCCTATAAGTGAAAAAAGAGCTCAAAACGAGGGATTTGACAAGGAAACATTGACTGTTAATATAGAGTATGCCAGTACATATCCTGGATGTCCGTATTGCTCCACTACAGGTTTTGTTCAATGCGGAAATTGTGGTAAACTTACCTGCTACAATGACTCGGGCGAATTCACTTGTGCTTGGTGTGGAAAAAAATCAAATAGTTTCAGGGAATCTGATAGCTCTGATTTGAAAATAGGAGAAGATTAATTGATAAAGGAGGATAAAAATGCAGAATAAAAAACTAATATGCCCATAACCAAAAGTAACATTGATGAACTGTTGACATCTCATAATAGTGCAAATATATTATGCAATTATATGAGAAGAATTGAGTATCTAAAAATGATACTTAAAAACCTGGCTTTTATTCCAAGGTATTTTGAAGAAAAACTCTTTTATTTGAATTTAACTAATATCCAATCAATATCATTTCCTATGACATGTTTTTGTGATATTCCTCTTAGCAAGGTCGCAATGCATATCAAAAACTATGGCACTTATGGAATAGCATTAGATAAAAAGATACACTTAAACAAAGATATACAACCAATTCAGTATATAAATGAAAGCTCTGATTTTTGTAAAATAATTTCACGTTCTTTTGAGGAACTATTAGGAAATAATACTGAGCTTGATGATAAATATAGTTTTTTGTATGATTGTATGTTATCAACTCTTCTTTATATCAAGCCAATATATGGTATTATGGAAAGAAATGCAAATCAGTCTGAAACATTATACTTTAAAGATGAATGCGAATGGCGGTATATTCCAACGTTACCAGATGACATTCCGACTATCCTGCCGCAAAAACATAACAATGATAACGGTCGTCGTTTTTATTCAGACGCTTTGATAAGCCACAAGGAAACATGGTTGAAATTTGAGGTTAATGACATAAAATATATAATTGTTCCCGATAAAGAAAAAGCCGACGAAATAATAAGATTTATAATTGATGAATTAAAAATCAAAGATTTCGAAAAATATCAATTAATAAGCAAAATTGAATTAGCAGAAAACTTTAATAAGGATTTATCGTAAAAGAATATTAAGGAGGATTTTATGAAAGTAAGTTTTAAGGATTCTTTTAGTAGTGATAAAAGCAATGAATTTACAAATGTTCCTAAAGACGTACTGAAAGCTATAAATGTGTCCTTACCTTCAGGATTGGAATATGTTGAATTTATAGATAAGAATGGTGGGAAAAAGTATAAAATAAAAGCAACTAGAGCTAAACAATCTGGAAGTTTTTCCATTGCTCCTGATACTTTGAATCAACTTCCAGATGATATAAAAAAATCACCTGATTTAATATTGGACTATTTATATCGGACACAAAAGCCTATTGAGGTTACTTCGGTTACAGTTGGAGAAGAAGAGAACTCAATTCCAATTGAGCTAATTAATGATGATATTTTATCTCCAAGTAATAGAATTGGCAAATTTATATTGTTACCAACAAAGTTTCCGTTAATAAAGCCATTAAAAATGAGTGTAGATAATTACGAATTAGTTATTAACGTTGAACGTGTTCCATATGATAACATGCATTCAATAAAGATAGAGTCATCATCTGATAGCGTTATAAAACTAATAATCATCTGTCCAGATAATATTTCAGAAAACAACCCGCTTAAGATTTCATGTACTGTTTATCCTAAAAAAGCCAACACTATTAACGAGGTTATAAGTGCTCTAAATATTTATAAAGGTTATATAAATGGCAAATTAATGATTAATGGAGCTCGCATTTCTAAACCATATGCAACCCAAACTAGTATTTCAGTAAATGAGATTGATAAAGAATTACAAGTTTGGAATACCTTTGAAAAACTTGAAAAGATTCTATCTATTCATATTTTACCAAATACCGATTTTTCTTTATTAGATCAGAAATTATTCAATGAATTGAGCCATTGTCTAATCGAAAAAAAGCCATTAATATATATAAGACCATTCAATTCGTTTCAAATTTTAACTTCAGAAAAAGAATCTCTTAGTGAAATTCTCAGGGAAGAACGTTCTGCAATATCATTTATAGAAAAAAACGAACTGTCATTTATGGGAAATAAAATTGTTGTTTTCTCTGCGTCAGTCTTAATGAATTTTAGAATCAAGGAAATTAGCGATAACAATGATGGAAATAGTACAGTTTACATTGAAGGAGATCCAATTGAAGAATATAAACTATATAAATACTATGTTACAACAGAAGAAGAAGCAAATACGAAGATTGCAGATTTAATGAAACAATCAAAATAAAGATTGTTTAGAAAGCGAGACTAATCTTCATCACAATGCTTCAAATAACCTGTGGCTATAAACTTGAGTACGGCACGTACTTAGGAAATAACTTAACTGTAGGCTTTGCTAAATCCTAATCAACCTCTGATATTCCTCCATCTCAAGCTCACCATCGGCAGCTTTAGTTCGCAGTTCGATAGCGTAGTCGCCCCACTCAGCAAACTCTGACTTGCTCATCTTCTTTTTCATAAAACGAGCGTAGTGCTGCTTGTAGGCGCGGTTGTATATCTCCCACACAGGATCACTCTTTATCTTCTCCTTGAAGTTGTGGCTCATTGCGTTATCACGACAAGTTTTCGGAGGATTGCTACTTACAAGGCGCTTGCAGTAATGTGAAAAGGTAGTGTGCTTCATGATGAACCACCGACCGCAGTTGCGGCACTTGACAGGCATGAACTTCTCCTCGATGCACTTGAACAATTCAAAATACAGAAAGGCTCCCAGCGATGTGAAACGATAAGTCTCACAGAGTATGGGATCTTTTTTCGTTTCGATAACCGTGTGCCCCATGCACATACTTCCGCTTGAAACAATGCCTCTATATTTTTGAAATGTGTCAATCACTTTCTGAGTTGTCGGATAACTGTTGTGGTCACAAAGCTCATCAACGAACGGCATAAAGATTTTCTTGACGCGGATAATGTCCTCGATAAAAGTTGAGAATTCATTTGTCATCTGCTCGATACAAGTTGTGAAATCGGCAGCATCTTTTCTGTTCTCGTAGTTGCTGAAAACTTTCTTGCTGTCAAATTCGTAGTCAGATAATGCTCGCAGTTCGTTCAAATCTTCTGTGATATACATTTCCTCATAGGACACAGGCGTACTCTCTGCGTTGACAAAGTGTTCGTTGTAGTCATCGACTTCAAACTCCGAGTCCTCATAAAATGGCTCATCAAAAATGTCGTTGTAGTACGCGAACAGATTTCTCAGCAGACCATGTCTGAAATGTTTTGTGTCGTAGGGCGGAAGTGACTTCGCAATATCCATGACGATGTCGTATGCGAATTCAATTTCCTGTGCTCACTTGCCTATGTCAGCAGGACAGAACAAGGAACTGATGTTCAGCTCAGACTTTGCACGTTCACATACGTCAAACAGTTCACCTAAGTCATAAAAATTCATTGAAAAATAGCGCAGAAGTATCTCTCCAAGCGGATAGACTCTGCCGTCGGAAAGATATATTTTTCTGTCATGGTAGTGTGCTTCTATCTCAAACATAATAGCTCCTTTCAGAAATAGTGTTCTATTTCGTCAGAATGCATAACACTGCGGTTTGCTTTGAAAACAGCTGTATAAATAGCTGAAAACTAAAAGTTTACAATTCGTTCATAAAAACAGATTATAGATTGAACTCGGTAGAGATAGTATACTATATCTATTGACTTTTGTCAAGAGAGCGTGTATACTGAATGCAGTTAAGACGTCCGGACAACTCTTGACATCACAAGTAAAAACGCGAAAGGAAGATGTAGATGAAAGATTTGAACGTTATCAATTGCACAGCATACTCTAAAGGTATCAACTCTCCACTTGAGTACCTCAACATCACTACGCCTGCCGAGTTCAAGGTGGTGATGGATTTACTTTGCAACTATGACGAGGAAAAGAAAAGTGCGTCAATAAGCCGCACAGGTATTGCAAGAGACACTGCAATGTCGGTGAGCAATGTTGAACGCGCACTGAAAACTCTTGCGCAGAAGGATATCATTCGCATACATAACAACTATGCTGACAATGGACGTCAGGTCGAGAACTCTTATGAGGTCGCATTCCTGAACTATGACATGGACGAGGACAAGCTCCGCGACGCAGAGCTTGCACTTCAGTTCAAAAGTTGAATTGTCATAGGGGCTGTGTCATGATGTCATAGGCTTATATATTAAGTATACAAGAGAATATATACTAATACGAAGAAGGAAGATATATATTACATGATAATTATAAATCAAGTAAGTGCCTTTTTTCTTCAGCTATACTGTCTATGACAACGATGTTCAGTAAATCGAGACTGAAACACGCGCAGAAAGCCCCGAAAAAGCCGCCCTCAAAAGGGAAATAGTATAGTTACCCCACCGCTCGCGTTGAACGCGATTGTCGCGCAACGTGGAGCGAGTTGGGGGATATATCAGAGGGAGAAAAATCGGACAAACCTGCGGTAGGTCAGTCGGTCCGCAAGACCGGCAAGACCGGCAAGCATCGCAGACGGCATTCCGCCTGCCGCTGAAAACGGGAGAACCCGTGCCCCTTTTTGGTTTGCAGGAAAAAGGCTGGCGTCATTTGCGCCCGCCATTCCACATCGGACGGGCAGTGCCCGCCGAAATATCAGAACTTGCTGGATTTGAAAATTGGGGTCAAAAGTTGAAAGCGAGAAAAATCTTGGGGTCAAAATTTGAAAAAGTGCTCAACAAAGGCTGTACTTAGGGAAGTGCGGCTGGTGTCAGAGGGCAAAATAAGGAGGAGTGATAAAAAACCGAGTAGGCCTCGCAAGGGATGCTCAAAAAGTCTGGGCTGGTAACACGCAGGCTCAGCAAAGCGGTACGATCTGATTTTGTACCGAGTGATATTTGATTTATTGAATTGAATAGTTTTAGAGGAGGCGGATGTATGAGCGTAAAACTTGAGAAACCTCATTGCAGTGAAGATCCCGAGGTACAGTCCGTATTGCATCACGACTGTACTGTTGACGGTGTCACCTATCGTGTTTGGTCTGCTTTCCTTGGCAGGAAAAGAGCTGAAGAGTCGCTCGGAGAACTAATGCTTCGACAGCTCGA
>Ga0256407_10006447_pt1 | contig 18098 bp, 14 predicted proteins | sample RumenRJG_04DNA_FD_193489 | JGI IMG/M metagenome (GOLD analysis project Ga0256407, IMG submission 193489) | Bovine rumen microbial communities from Lethbridge, Alberta, Canada - RJG_04 | ecosystem: Host-associated > Mammals > Digestive system > Stomach > Rumen | place: Canada: Alberta...
GAACTATAAGGAAAAAGACTTCGGCATAGCAGGAGAGGATGCCCGCCCTTACCTGCAGGCTATAGCAGATAAACTGTGATCTGCGCGTTAGCAATGAGCCATGCACGGACAGGTCGTCGAATGCTCGTCGGGAGCTTGCTCACGAAAGAGCATTCGACGGGCTGGCTGTATACGGCGAATGCCGCGACAGTGAGCAAAAAGCGAAGCGTTTGCGAACCTGTCGGCATGGCGAATTGCGTCCTGACCGAAACCAAAAAACAAGAGAACAGTCACGTTTATATTCAAAGCGAAGCGTTTGCGAACCTGTCGGCATGGCGAATTGCGTCCTGACCGAAACCAAAAAACAAAAGGACCGTCCCGTTTATATTTTTTATATTTCCCTATGTTAAGGAAGCAGACCGGCTTCGGCCATGGCACTGCGGATCTTTTCAAGAACCGGACCCTCGGCGGTGGGCAGGCTGGGCAGATAGGGGTCGCCGACCTGCCGCCCCTGAAGGATCGCCATATCTTTTGCGGCGACGGGGAAGGAAGCGGCATCCATGGAGAGGCGGACGGGATTCAGTTTGAACTGTGCTTCCAGGGAGCCGGTGATGTCACCTGCCATGTATTTGTTATATACGTCGCAGATGAGTTCAGGCATAAAGTTTCCGGCAGTGCAGACACCGCCGACAGCACCTACACAGAGACTGGCGTAGAGAAGAGTGTCCTTGCCGCCAAAAACCTTAAAGTCAACGTCACGGCATCTGCGCACACATTCCTCGGTGAGCGTAATATCACCTGAGGTATCCTTCATACCAACAATGTTGGGAACCTCATGTGCGAGACGGTCTACCATTTCCGCGGTCAGGCCATAGCCCACACGACCGGGATTGTTGTACAGCAGCATGGGTGTCTCAGGAACAGCTTCCGCGATGGTCTTAAAGTGTAGAAATAGCTCCTCTGATGTGGGCTTGAGGAACATAGGCTGGAGCACAGAGATGCATGCTGCTCCGTTTTCTACTGCCATTCTGGCAAGGCGGATACACTTTCTGGTATTGATTGCACCGATTCCAAAGTAGACCGGAACCCGCCCTGCAGCCTGATCCACCATGATCCTGAGGCCTCGTTCCATTTCCTCCTCTTCGATCTGGTAGAATTCACCGTTGGATCCGAAGGCAAGAATGCCGTGAAGCCCGCCCTGAATACAATATTCTACCTGGCTGCGCATGCCGGATTCATCAATCTTTTCGTCTTTGTCGATGACGGTAATGATCGGTACTACAACACCCTTGATGAAATCTGTGTTCATTTTTTTTCCTCCGAGTGATGAATGCTGAGGGGCTTTTCCCGTTTTATGGCCGCACCCCGACATGGGGTGCAGTCGGAAACGGGAAATCCTTTAGAGAGGCAAAACTTTTTTTGTGGGATTACTTTTCCACGATAGAGGTGCCGGTCATACGCTCATAGTAGCGGACAATATCATCGTGGTCACAGGAACCTTCATCATGATTCTTGAGTTCCTGCATAACTTCCATCAGGTTAGCCGTGAGCGGTACGGGCATGTTGATCGCATGTGATGCATTGAGAGCATTGGTGAGGTCTTTGATATGTAAGTCAATGCGGAATCCGGGATTGTAGTTGCCCGCAAGCATCATAGGAACCTTGGCATCCATGACAGTGGAACCTGCCAGACCTCCACGGATTGCGTCATAGACGAGACGGGGATCTGTGCCCATCTTCTTTGCGAAGGTGAAAGCTTCTGCGCAGGCACCGATGTTGATGGCGACGATCATCTGGTTGGCAAGCTTGGCTACATTGCCGGAGCCGATAGGTCCGACATAGACGACAGAAGCGCCCATGCAGTCGAGGAGAGCCTTGTATTTGTCCCACACTTCCTTTTTGCCGCCGCACATGATGGAAAGAGTTCCGTCAATCGCCTTGGGTTCGCCGCCGGAGACAGGGCAGTCCAGCATCTCAATGCCTTTTGCTTCAAGCTCTGCACCAATCTTCTGAGATTCCACAGGGTCGATGGAAGACATGTCGATAACAACGGTATCTTTTGTGGCACCTTCTGCGACACCTCCCTCACCGAGGACTGCTGCACGGACGTGAGGAGAATTGGGAACCATGGTGATAACAACTTCTACCTGGGGAGCGATCTCCGCGCCGTTTTTTCCCTGCTTTGCACCAAGGGCGGTGAGTTCATCGACGTTTTTCTGGTTGAAATCGCAGACGATCAGTTCGTGACCGGCTTTGATAAGATTCTTTGCCATGGGCTTGCCCATGATACCAAGTCCAATAAATCCAACTTTCATTTTTTCTTCTCCTTTCATTTCGAATCTGCTTCGAATAGAAATACCGTTTCGATTGCTTCGAATAGAAATACTGTTTCGATTGCTTCGAATAGAAATACTGTTTCGACTTTATGTTTTTGACCGTCAGGTGATCGGGGCCGGATTAAAGATACACATGTCGTTGTGGAAACCGTACTGGTCGCTATAGGGCTTTTTGATGCCGCTGGCGACATCGAGGATCATATTGAAGATCTCTGTACCTACTTCCGCGATCGTCTTTTCTCCGGTGGCCACGGGACCGGCAGAGATGTCGATCATGTCAAACCAGTGGTCCTTCATCTCATTGCGGCTGCAGACCTTGATGACTGGCGCGATCTCAAGGCCGTAGGGAGTTCCCCTTCCGGTCATGAAGACCTGGAGGCCGATACCGCTGGCTACCTGGCTGGGACCGCATACAATGTCACTTGCAGGTGTGCAGGCACAGATCAGGCCTTTTTTGGCGGGCTTTTCCGCAGGACCGATTACCTGGACAATAGGGCTGGTGCCTGATTTGGCAATGCTGCCCATAGCCTTTTCCACGATATTGGAAAGACCGCCGGCATGATTGCCGGGCGTGGGATTGGCGTCGCGGTCAACACCGCCTTCGTCGAGGTAGTGGTCATACCAGCCGACTTCTTCAGCCAGTCTGTCGCGGGCCTCCTTGTCAATGCAGCGGGCCGCCAGCATGTGGACACCGTCCCGGAATTCAGTGACTTCACTGAACATAACGGTTCCGCCGCCTTTAACGATCATGTCAGAGGCATAGCCGGCACTGGGATTTGCCGTGACCCCGCTGAAGGCATCCGAGCCTCCGCACTGCATGCCGATCAGAAGGTCTGACAAAGGCAGCTCCTGGCGTCTGCGCAGATTGAGTTTTTGCAGTTTTCGGTCCGCCATATCCATGAGCGCCTGCATCATGGCATCGTGGCCCGGCCAGTCCTGAAGAGTGAGTATGTTTTCCGGGGTGTTTTCCTCGGGTGTGAGAACTCTGTCATAAGTGAGCTTTTCGCAGCCCAGGCCCACGACCATTATTTCGCCTCCGAAATTCGGATGGTGGATGAGGTTTCTCACTGCCCGGATCGGCAGAAAGGCATTGGGGGCGTTGATCGCGACACCGCAGCCGTAGGGATGTGTCACCGCGACGATGTCATCGACGTTGGGGTATCTTGGCAGGAGTTCCTCTTTCATGCGCTGTACGGCGACCTTGAGAACGCCTGCCGTACACTGAACTGTCGTGACGATTCCCAGCATATTGCGGGTTCCCGCGGGTCCGGAACGATTCCTGTAGCCCATCCAGGTCGTTCGCGGCGGGTCAGGGAGCCGGTCTTTTGTCAGAATATTAGTACCCCATGCCATGTTGTTCAGCCCCGGACGTTCCGGAAGCTGCAGAGAATGTTCGTTGATCCAGGTTCCGGCAGGTGTATCAGCAATCACGGTGCCGAGTACTACGCCGTAGCGAAAGACTTCGCCCCCTGCCGGGATGTCCGTCAGGGCGACTTTATGCGCCTGCGGAATATCCTGTCTGGTGAAGACTCCCGGAAGGACCTGTGTTCCTGCGGGCAGATCCTGCAGTGCGATGGCAACATTATCCCGCTCATTGATTTTAACAATTAGTGTTTTTGACATAAGCGCCTCCTCATTGGGGTATTGTGGGTTGGCAGCCTTCCGTCCTTTGAAGTTAATGTCCTGTCGGTTTCCTCTTCGCATGGTCATATTGTAATGGCGCGGTCCGGATAAAACTATTCGCAGACTCTACAAGGATGGGGAGCTTTTTTTGGTCAAGACGTTATTTTTTCATATTTTGAAAAATAAATTGCAAAAGATTGCAAAAAAGCCCCGAAAGTGATACGGTTTATATATCCGAAATACATATAGTCCGGACATGGGTGAATAAATGAATCGCCCTTTATATCATTGTCATTTATACAGTTGTCGATAATACAGAGTGGATTCCATGAACGACAGAGGAGGACGATGGACACTCATTCTGCCTTGGGATGGGGGAGAAACAGGATGGCAAAAATCGGAATTCTGGTGCCGCGTGAGAAAATGCGGCAGGAAGTGCTGACACTTTTAAAAGAAATCTCTCTTGAGGTGGTCTATTGCAATACAATTGAAACGCCTGATACGATCAATGAGGCCAGGCGGGCAGTGGAACAGGGGGCACAGCTGATCGTCGCCAGGGGCTATCAGGCAAAGATACTGCGTGAACAGACCAATATTCCACTGGTTGAGATCCATTTTACAGCACAGGAGATCTGTCTGCTTCTGCAGCGTGCAAAAGAGATTCTCGGGAAGCCGCATCCGCATGTGGCAATCATCGCTTTTGAAAACATGCTGCCGGATATGACCCACATTGCATCTTTGATGGATGTGGAACTAACAGTATCTTATCTGGAAAAGGCAGAGCTTGTGTCCGGTGTTCTGGAGGAATATGAGAAGAATCGTCCGGACATCGTGATTGGAGGTCAGATTACCTGTGAGGCCGCACGGGAGCGGGGATATCTGACACTTTTTTACCAGTCAACATCTGAATCCATCGCCGAGGCTCTGCGAATGGCCCGACGGATCTCTTTTGCCATGGACTCTGAGCAGCTGCACACGGCACGCTTTGAAACGGTTCTTGATTCCTCCTTTCATGCAATCCTGCAAGTCAACGCAGAGTATACGGTAATAAGCATAAACCGCACGGCGGAGGAAATGCTCAGATGCAAAGAGCGGGAGGTGATCGGCAAACAGGTTTTTGACGTATTGCAGGACATGAACCCGGAGCCGCTCAGACAGGTGCTTGCAGGAAAAAGAGAAAGTCTGGTGATTTCCCATGAGATCTATAAGGAAGCATTCATGGTACTCATCGCTTCGATTCGCTTTAATGAGCGTATCACTGGCGCGATCCTTTCCTTCCGGCAGCTGAGTGCGGTATCCGGCCTGTCGAGACAGGCCAGGAGAGAGCTGCTGCTGCGCGGATTCCGGACAGATGTGACCTTCAGGGATCTTTCTACAAAGGACGTGAAGATGCGGGAAATTCTGGAAAAAGCAGAAGTGTTTGCGCTTTCCGGAAGCCCGGTCCTCCTGTATGAAGCTGAGGGGAATGAGGCATCCATGATTGCCCGTGCAATCCACAACAATTCAGACCGTAAAGCAGGCCCTTTTGTCAGCCTGGATATACGCGATCTGGCACCCGGGGAACAGGTTGATGCTCTTCTATACAGGAAGGCGCCCAAAGCGGCGGATCCCCGTCGTCTCCATGAAGAAGACACCAGCCGTACCGGGCGAAATGCCGACAGAGGTTTAGCAGCATCGGGGGCTGCCTCCGCTTCGGGAAATTACCGCTATGCCGGACACGGAGATTCTTTGCAACAGCGGTCATCCGGACCACACTCACGTCCCGGTGATATGCCTGATCCTTCTGAGGATCGTACAGAGGCCCTCCCATTGCCTGGTGCTATGGTCCGTGCAAACCACGGAACACTTTTTATCAACCGGATTGAAAAGCTTTCTCTTCAGGCACAGCATCAGCTGCTCCGAACACTTCTGCCGTGGACTCAGATGCACACAGATGCCAGACCGATCGACTCACTCGACGTCCGTATCATCGCCTGTGCCAAACAGAATCTTCTTCCTGCAGTCGAAAATGATACCTTCAGCGAGGAACTATATTACCATTTCAGCGGCCTGACTCTTTCTATTCCGCCTTTGGAGAGCCGTCCTGAGGACCTCAAAGAGGCTTTCCGAAAACGATTCGCGACATACACGTCCCGTTATAATCGTCCCTTGCAGCTGACAGGGGAGGCTTTGCGCCTTATTCCGCAGCTGCGGTGGCCGGGCGGTTTTTCCCAGGTGGATGCCTTCTGTGAGCGCCTGGTACTGGAAGCGGTAAAGCGCCGAATAGACGAGCAGGTTATCAGGGAACTTTTCAATCAGCTCTATCCGGAGGTTCGGCAGGTACAGGGGGAACAGCGTCTTGTTGTCTATGACGCCCCGCAGGCTCAGCAGATCCGCGATCTTCTGGAAAAACACAGAGGCGACCGTACCGCAGTTGCCGAAGAACTCGGTATTAGCAAGACGACTCTCTGGCGTCATATGAAAAAATACAATGTGACTGCAAAATACTAAGAAAGGAGAAAAAGGATGAGAAGATACCTGATTACAGTGATTCCCGGTCTTGCGGATAATGAAAAGGATAAGATCAGGGCTGTTTCGGAGCAGTACGGACTGACCGCAAGGTTTTATACTTCTCCGGAGGAGGCTGCTCTTGTGCTGCCCGAGGCGGAGATCGTTTTTGGACAGAGCGGAGAACTGGCAGATCATGCACCTGCTCTGAAATGGCTCTGCACTCCTTCTGCCGGGATCAATCAGTTTTCAAGGAAAAAAGTCTTTATAACAGGGCAGGCAGTACTGACCAATTCCTCGGGGGCATATGGGGTGACAATTTCGGAACATGTGATTATGGTTCTGTTGGAGATTCTCCGCCGCCAGCCGGAATATACACAGATCGTTTCAAAGCGGGAATGGGTACGATCACTCCCTATCCGGTCCATTCGCGACAGCAATATCACTCTTGTGGGGACGGGGGATATAGGACAGGAAACAGCAGTCCGGCTCAGAAGCTTTACCCCCTTGCGGCTGACAGGGGTCAACCGCAGAGGAGATAATCCCGGAGGTTTATTTGACCGTATCGTGAAAAGCATTGATCTGGAAATTGCCCTGCCGGAGACGGATATCCTGATCTTGTCTCTTCCCGGAACACCGGACACAGAGGGGATGCTGGGAGAAAAACAACTGGCCATGCTTCCGGACGGGACAGTCGTAATCAATGTGGGACGCGGGACGGTCATCCGGCAGTCCGCTCTGGAAAAAGAACTCCGGAAAGGGAGGCTGTATGCTGCCCTGGACGTGTTTGAGAAAGAGCCCATTCCCGAAGAGGATCCGATCTGGAGCTGTCCCAACCTGCTCATTACGCCGCATATCGCCGGAAACATGACTTTGCCTTATACTGTCAGGCGGATCACCGAGTTGTTCCTGGAGGACCTGCACAACTATTGTGAAGGCCGCCCGCTCAAGCGGCAGGTGAATATAAAACAAGGATATTGAAACAAGGATATTGATTAAAGCTCTTAACCGAGGCTGCTGCATGGCTGCATACAGGCTGTGCAACAGCCTCTTTATTATGACACGGCCCGCGTAATGTATTTTTCCGCCCTGCGGCGGACGCAGGCCGGTCGGGGGGGGAGGGCGTCAAGGACGCCTATGCCCTATTTACGCTTTCTGTTATTACGCTGCCTGCACGATATCAAAAGCCGTAATGACGAATGGAAAATTTCAAAATATGAAATAATAATTCCAATATATGCATTTTTATGGAAGCAAAACGAAAAGCCTGGCGGAATATTAGGGATTCGGTCAATAGTTTTTGCCGGCTGTTTTTTTTACAATAAAACCACAACAGGAAAAGTAATGCAGCTCGTCAGCAACCACCAGATTACCCTGTTCCGGATTCACACAGACCCGGGACGGTGGCCTGCCTCCGGTCTCTTCTTCGCAGTCAGAACCGGCGGGCTGCTTTGCTCCTGTGGAACGAATACGACTGTGACCGGCCTTATTCTGAAGGGTGCAGTGACCGGATACGACTGGACTCAAACCGGTAGACTTTCTTCATTTTCTCGCTTTGTTAAGGCATGAGGGATGAAAAAATCACAAAAAAACGGGATTGCAGCGGCAGAAAAACAACAGTGGTGTACCAGAGCAGATTGTGCCGTAGAAGAAAGGTCAGGAACACAGCTGCTTCACATGAAAGGGGGATTTGATCCATGAGTGAAGCCACAAGAATGATAATAGGTCTTGTTATCGGTATAGCAGTTATGATTTTCCTGGTCATGAAGACCAAGGTGCACACATTTATAGCACTTTTGATGGCTGCGGCAATCGCCGGTCTGATTGGCGGGATGCCGATAGCGGATGTCACACTGGAGGACGGCACAAAGATAACCGGCCTGATCAGTGCCATCCAGGACGGTTTTGGAAACACACTCAAAAGCACCGGCATTATTATCGGTCTCGGTGTCATGATGGGCGGTATACTTGAGAAATCCGGCGCTGCGGAACAGCTCGCCTTTACATTTATCAAGAAACTGGGCGAAAAACACGTTGAGTGGGCGCTGGCTGTCACCGGCTGGTTTGTTGCGATTCCCGTATTCGCAGATTCCGCAATCGTCATCTTTGCCCCTCTGGTCAAGGCAATTTCCGAAGTTACAGGTATTTCCGTTATTACAACGGCTCTGTCCCTGGCCTGCGGCCTGCAGCTGACCCACTGCCTCGTTCCTCCCACTCCGGGGCCTCTGACCGCCGCCGGCATGCTCGGTGTAGACGTCGGTCAGATGATCCTCATAGGCTCCATCGTATCCATCCCTATGCTGATCGTGGTCATGTTCTACGTCAAATGGATCGGAAAGAAGATCTACCAGATTCCCAACCCCAACGGCGGATTCGACCGCATGGAGTACAAAGAAGAATATATCAAATCCATGGATCAGGTAGAGAAGCTCATCGACGCAAAAAAACTCCCTTCCTTCGGAGCATCCATTGCTCCGATCATCGTTCCCGTCATCCTCATCTTCATCAAAACAGTCTGGGATATGACGGCCTCTGCTGAAATGAAAGCAGGCCTACTCGGCAGCGTCATTGCTTTCATCGGTGCTCCGATTATCGCACTGGTCATCGGCACACTGCTCTCAATCTACGGACTGGTCAAAGACCGTGACACCAAAGAAGTCCTTGGGATGATGGATGGTGCCATTAAGGATACCGGAATCATCATGCTGATCACCGGTGCAGGCGGCTCTCTCGGAAACGTCATCAAAGTGGCGGGTATCGGTGATGTCCTGGGTACAGCAATCACAAAGACTCCGCTGCCTGCAATCTTAATCCCTTTTATCATCGCTGCCCTGATGCGAATTGCCCTGGGATCTGCGACTGTCGCCATCACAACTGCCGCGTCTCTTTCCGCAGGTCTGATTGGTATGCTGAGCGTCTCTCCACTGCTCATGGCAGTTTCCTGCTGTATCGGCGCGATTTCGTTCTCCTACTTCAATGACTCCGGATTCTGGGTGTTCAACGGTATGTTCGGCCTCACCGAGCTTAAAGATCAGGTCCGCTGCAAAACAGCCGTCTCGATGATCATGGCAGGGGTCGGTATAGTAGAACTGTTTATCCTGGGTATCTTCATACACTGATATGAGAATTTGTATCAAACATTGTCAAAACTGCAAATCGCCTGACTGAACCAGTCTCGGCCAAAGAAACAGAATAGGGTAGAGGCGGCCCTGCTGCCCTCTGGCCCCCGACCGGCCCGCGTCCGCCGCAAGGCGGAAAAACACCTTACGCGGGCCGTGTCATACAAAAGAGCAATAGTTTAATCAATGATTTAAAGGAGGAAAACCATGAGCTGCCCCGTTATCACAAAGATGGAAGTATATCCCGTAGCAGGACACGACTGCATGGAACTGAACCTTTCCGGTGCGCATGCACCTTATTTTACCAGGAATATAGTCATTCTGACGGATTCCACCGGCACAGAGGGCGTTGGTGAGGTTCCCGGCGGTCAGAAGATCACCGCAGCCCTGGAAGCTGTCGAGCACCTTGTGATCGGATCCAGTATCGGCGATTACAAGCAGACTCTGACCAGGGTCAGAAACTGGCTCAATGAAAACATCAAGGACGACGTCCGCGGCCTGCAGACTTTTGACCTGCGCACAGGCGTACATGTCGTGACTGCCATCGAAGCACCTTTGCTCGATCTGCTCGGCAAATATCTTGATGTCCCCGCAGCTGCTCTGATGGGCGACGGCATCCAGAGAGAGCGCGTGCGTTTCCTTTCTTACCTCTTCTATGTCGGAGACCGCAAAAAGACCGACCTTCCTTACGAGGAAGAGCCGGACGCCGAGTGCGACTGGTACCGTCTGCGTCATGAGGAGGCTATGACCCCCGAGGCAATTGTCGCCCTTGCAAAGGCAACTTATGAGAAATACGGGTTCGAGGATTTCAAACTCAAAGGAGGTGTTCTGGAGCCCGAACAGGAACTTGAGGCGGTACGCGCTATCAAAGAAGCTTTCCCGGATGCCCGTGTCGACCTTGATCCCAATGGCTGCTGGAGTCTGGAGAAGGCCCTGGAGCTGGCTCCCGAATTCAAGAAGATCCTGGCATACTGTGAGGACCCCTGCGGTGCAGAGGGCCGATTCTCCGGACGTGAGATCATGGCGGAGTTCAAACGAGGATCGGGTATGCCTACTGCGACCAACATGATCGACACCGACTGGCGTGAGATGGCGCATTGCATCGCTCTCAACAGTGTGGATATCCCTCTCGCAGACCCGCATTTCTGGACCATGAACGGGTCCGTGCGCGTCGGACAACTCTGCAATGACTTCGGCCTTATGTGGGGGTGCCATTCTAACAACCACTTTGACATCAGTCTTGCCATGGTCGTCCAGTGCGCGGCTGCTGTTCCCGGCAAACTCAACGGCATTGACACCCACTGGATCTGGCAGGAAGGCCGTGAGCGCCTGACCAAAGAGCCCATGCAGATTGTCGACGGATGCATTGACCTTCCGAAGAAAGGCGGTCTTGGTATCGAAGTCGATCGAGAGCAGATCATGAAGGCAAACAAGCTTTACATCGAAAACTGTCTGGGTGCCCGCGATGACGCAAAGGGTATGCAGTACCTTATCCCCGGCTGGACTTTTGATCCCAAGCGCCCCTGCATGGTGCGCTGAGAAGGCACAAGAAAGACACGAGGGAAGATAGAAGGCACAGAGGCCCAGGAGGACGGTTCTTTTGTTTCCGTCCCCCTGGGCCTCTTTTTTGTGGGAACTTCAAGAGGGCATAAAAAAGATGTATTCTGCATTTTCTTATATAGCTGATGTGGTACAATAAGTGCTGTGTTCGCGTTACATTATATTCGTGGATTGCATATTGTTATTGGTTCCACGGCCTGATTCGTTTTTTGATGAAAAAGGATTTTGTACCTGAAAGGAGATAGTGAATGTATAAAGAAGAGATTACACATTACAGTGATTGTCTGAACAGAGACATGCATATTATGGTTTACGGCCATGGCGGCGTGCCCTTTCTGGCTTTTCCCACACAGGATTCTCTGTGCCATAATTACGAAGAATTCGGAATGATCCGTGAGCTGAGCGGCTATCTGGAAGACGGCAGGATCCAGTATTGTGTCGTAGACACGATAGACAGGGAAAGCTGGTCTGAAGGTGATCCGGATCCGGGACGCAGGGCCTGGAAACAGGAACTGTATTTCCGCTATATCGTAAATGAAGTGATGCCGATTATCCTGGAGCGGACCGGCGGAAAGCTTCCCATGACGACAGGGTGCAGTCTTGGCGCAAATCACGCCGTGCTCACTGTACTTAGAAGACCGGATCTGTTCTCCGGATGCCTGGCTCTGTCGGGCGTCTATGACAGCAATGTTTTCTTCAAGGGCTGGATGAATGAGACGCTCTATGACAATTCTCCGGAGTGCTTTCTGCCCAACATGCCTCTCGACCACCCCTATATCGGCGAGTACAATCAGAAGCAGATCATCATTTGCGTCGGCCAGGGCGCATGGGAAGAGGACGGCGTCCGCTCGCTCAGATATCTGGAAAGCGTTTTCCGCGAGAAAGGTATCAACGCCTGGTGTGATTTCTGGGGCTATGATGTGAATCACGACTGGCCCTGGTGGTTTAAACAGATGCACTATTTCCTCCCGATCATTTTCGAGAGATGGGGAATGCAGTAAGGAAATCTCCAGAAACCGGAAACCAATAATCCCGCAGGTCTTACCATAGTGAAAGCAAGTCTTGAAGCAAATCGCATCAGACAGAGCCCTTTACCTTTAGTGGTGGACTGTTATTGTTTATGGTACAATCAAAAGAAGATACGGCAGGATGACAGTACACGGTGGAGAAAGGGATGAAAACATACCGGGATGAAATCATTTATTGGGAAGAGAAGGGAGAAGGAACCAATGATACTTCATCAGATTATTACGTCCCTGCTTGAAACAGATGCGTACAAGCTGTCCATGGGGCAGGCAATATACCATTGTTTCAGCAGATATAAGACAACATGGACATTTAAGTGCAGAAATAAAGACGTGCATTTCACACCTGAAATGGTAGATGAGATCCGCCAGCAGATTCAGGCCTACTGCAATCTGCGGTTCACAGAGGACGAGCTGGCCTATATTGACAAGATTCGCTGGATCAAAGGATCTTATGTCGATTTTCTCCGTCTCTGGAAGCCCAGATTCGAAGATTTCGAGATCACGGAAGACGCGGAATGCGGGCTTTCCATTGAAACCAGAGGAACCTGGCTCAATACGTCCATGTACGAGATCCCGACTCTTGCCATCGTAAACGAGGTGTACTTCCGCATGGCGCATGGTTATGACAGCCTGTTCAAAGTCTTCAAAGAAAGGCTCGAAGAGAAGATCGGATGGCTGGAAAGAGATGAAATGTGCATTGGAACTTTCAGTGAATTCGGGCTCCGCCGCAGACTTTCTGCGGAAGCACAGGACCTTGTGGTCAGGCGCCTGAAAGAGGCCAACCTCGGCAGTTCTTCTTTTATCGGAACGTCCAATGTCTTCCTTGCAAAGAAATATGGCCTTGTTCCGGTCGGAACCATGGCACACGAGTGGATCATGTGCACCGGACAGGGAGACCACAGTCACAATCCCGCCTATTCCAATCTCTACGCCCTGAATGCATGGGTGGAGGAATACGGTGTCCTGAACGGTATCGCCCTAACGGATACGATCACAACGGACTGCTTCCTGCGTGACTTTGACCTTACTTTCGCCACCCTGTTCTCCGGTACACGGCACGATTCCGGCGACCCTTATGAATGGGGAGACAAGATGCTTGCCCACTACGAGTCTCTGGGAATCGATGGAAAGACCAAGACCCTGCTGTTTTCCGACAGCCTGAATTTTGAGAAAGCTCATGCCATAAACACTTACTTCAAAGACAAGGCCAAGGTCGCCTTCGGAATCGGCACTTACCTGTCCAATGACACAGATGTTCCGGCGCTGAACATCGTCATGAAGACGACTGCCTGCAACGGACAGGCGGTTGCAAAACTGTCAGATACAGCGGGAAAAGGAATGTGCAAGGATGAAGGCTATATCCAGTTCCTGGAAGCCTGTATTCGATGGAGAATGGAACACGAGCCGCACATGTTGGCAAAGTGATAAGGAGCCTCTTACATAGACAGCGTAGATCGCAGGCATTATCAACGATAAATCGTGATTCAGCTTATACCTAAGGCTGTATTTGATATTTGAAACTATACTATTCCGGACAAACAAGCGACAGCCGGTGCAGATTCCTTTATGAGGAGACTGCACCGGCTGTTTTGAGCCGGATCATAATTCTGAGCCGGATCTTAATTTTTGAATGGAAAAACAGGTCCCTCCGGGTCAACTGTCCTCACCCTGTGCTGGCAGATCTCATGTGCATTGGATCCGTCGAAGTGCAGGTAGTAAAACTCCATGCCTTTTAGCTCGTTAATACTTCTATACCAAGGGCGGTAAGCTCGGAGACAGTTGTTCCTGTGATTTTTTGATCTGTGATGACGGACTTTACCCGGTCTTTGAGATTGAGCGGCACTGTGCCGTGCCGCGAGAATTTGTCGGACTCTGTCAGGATAATGACCTGATCCGCCTGCCGTGCCATATCCCGGACGGCCTGGGCACGCATCTGATCCTGATTGGTGAAGCCTGCCCTTGCGGACCAGCCGTCTACGCCGATGAAGAATTGATTGACCCAGAAATTCTCAGCACACTGCCTTACCATGGGCCCTACCATGACCTGGGCGTCCTGTTGGTAGATACCGCCCAGAAGAATGATCTGGAAATCCGAAGAGCGGCGGATATAATCAGCGATGAAGGCGCTGTTTGTGATCAGGGTTATACCGCTTCGGTGCTCGGCCAGCGCTGCCGCCAGCAGAGCGCAGCAGCTGCCGCTCTCGATCATGATCGTGTCGCCATCCTTTACAAGCTCTGCGGCGCGCAGTGCGATCGCGCGCTTTTCCTCATAGTGATAGGCGAGACGCCCTTTGATGTCATCCGTACTGGACAGGACAGCAGATCCGTGCTCTCTTGTGATCAGTCCCTGCGCCTCCATGGCGTCCAGATCCTTGCGGACAGTGACCTGGGAGACCCCGAGATGTGCCGAGAGTTCGGCGACTTCCAGCTTCTTTTCTTTTACCAGAAGTTCCAGAATCTGATTGGTACGGTCTTCCTTTTTTCGCATCCTGCGCCCCTTTCAAAAGGTTTATTCTTCATCGCGCAATACCCGTGACTTCAGTCGTGGGATACGCGCGCAAAAAGTGAAACTCGCTTCATCGCGCAATACCCGTGACTTCAGCCATAGGATACGCGCGGGAGAGTTTTAAATCTTCATCGTGCCGGACTCATGAGAGAGTCTTGAATCTATATCATGCAAGACTCATGAGAGAGTCTTGAAACTTCATTTATAAATCAGATTATAGCATAATCCGACATTATCGGACTGAATTTCCTTACATTCATAAGTTATAGCTCATTACTGGTGTTATCTGTACACGCCCTATCGAGGGCCTGTACAAGTAACGTTGCGAAAAACACCTCGCGTTTCAGGCGGGGCTTTTGTTCTCAGAAAAAGCACTCTATGCCCTGGTCCAGGAAGACCTTCTGATATTCGGTGAGGTCTTCCGGATGCAGCGCTTTCACATCGGCCATCTGGTAATCCCTGTTGAGGAATTCATATTTGCGCTCACCCATCTGGTGGAAGGGAAGGAGCTGCACACGCGAAAACCCGATTTCACTCAGGAGCGCAGCAAGTCCCTCTGCATCAGACAGCTCCGCATTGAAGCCCGGAATCACAGGGATCCGGGGCAGAACGTTAAGCCCCTCTTCCTGTGCCCAGCGGAGATTCCTGTGGATCAGCTCAGTTCCGACGCCGGTCCCCTTTTTATGCTTCTCTGAATCATACTGTTTGACATCAAAGAGCAGGAGATCAAAGAGGGGGGCAAGCCTGTGAAATACTTCCGTGCTCACACAGCCGGTGGTCTCGATCGCTGTGTGGACGCCCTTCTCCCTGAGGCGCAGGATCAATGCTTCTGCGAAGTCGGGCTGCGTCATGCCTTCCCCGCCGGAGATGGTCACGCCCCCGCCGGATTCCTCATAGAAATCTTTATCCTGCATGCACACTTCCACAACCTCGTCGACAGTCTTTTTTTCTCCTTCACCGGTCAGCGCGCGGCCGGGGCAGCCCTTCACACAGGCAAGACAGCCTGTACATTTATGAAGATCAATATGGATCCTTCCTTCCGGTGAGGCAGTGACTGCCTTCTCCGGACAGGTATGCAGGCATTTTTGACAGTGCAGGCAGTTGTCACTGTGATACATGATCTGTACTCTGGAGAGCTGGGACTCCGGATTGGAACACCATTTGCAGCGAAGGGGACATCCTTTCAGGAAAACAGTGGTCCTGACGCCCGGCCCGTCATGAATAGAAAACTTCTGTATATTAAAGATGATACCTTTCATTTCCATTAATAAAAAACTCCTTAAAACATTTCCGAATAAATCTTCACCGGATTGGATGGTTCTCGTACATCATCTGTTTTGTATGCTCTTATCTTAGCATCAGCGAACATATTTGTAAAGAATAACTTACGAATGTAATTTAAATAAATTGCTTATGAAAATATTCGTTGACATCAAGGGAGAAAGTGTTATAATTAAGCTACGAACGGAACAAAAATAAATTACGATGAAAACATTCGATGATAATAAAGGAGTTTTTTATGGAAAACAAAGCACATTTCGGATCCCTGACCTCCAGGATGCAGGCCTATCGCGAGAGCGTCCTTGATCAGAAGCCCTATATCGACGCACAGCGCGCAGTCCTGGCTACGGAAGCCTATAAGAAGAATCTCAATCAGCCGGCGGTCATGAAGAGAGCGCTGATGCTGCAGAACATTCTGGCCAAGATGGATATTTATATTGAAGACGAGACAGTCCTTGTCGGCAACCAGTCCTCTGTCAACCGCGGCGCTCCGGTCTTTCCGGAGTACACGATGAAGTTCATCCTGGACGAGCTGGATCTGTTTGAGAAACGCGACGGCGATGTCTTCTATATTACGGAAGAGACTAAGAAGCAGCTGCGCGAGATCGCTCCCTTCTGGGAGAACAACAACCTCCGCGCCCGCGGAGAGACGCTGATTCCGGAAGAGATGCAGGTCTATATGGATACAGGATTCTTCGGCATGGAGGGTAAGCTCAACGCCGGCGACGCCCACCTGGCAGTAGATTATAGCAATATGCTGAAGACCGGCCTGAAGGGCTATGAGGAGCGTACGAAGGCGCTCAAGGCGGCGCTGGATCTGACAGAGCCCGAATCCATCGACAAGTACCAGTTCTACAAAGCAGTCCTGGTCGTGATCGATGCTGTGAAGGGATTCGCAGAGCGCTTTGCGGCCCTGGCGAGAGAGAAGGCGGAGAGAGCAGAGGAGCCAAGGAAGTCCGAACTTTTCGAGATTGCACGCGTCTGCGACAAGGTTCCCTATCAGCCGGCAGAGACTTTCCACGAGGCGGTGCAGGCTGTGTGGTTTATCCAGCTGATCCTGCAGATCGAGTCCAACGGTCACTCCCTCAGTTACGGCCGTTTTGACCAGTATGTCTATCCTTATCTGGCATCCGACCTGGAAAAGGGAAGGATCACCGAGGATCAGGCTGTCGAGCTGCTTACCAATCTTTGGATCAAGACATTGACCATCAACAAGGTCCGCTCCCAGGCCCACACATTCTCCAGCGCCGGAAGCCCTATGTATCAGAATGTCACGATCGGCGGACAGACCGCAGACGGCAGGGACGCCGTCAATAAGCTGTCATTCCTGATCCTCAGGTCCATCGGTCAGACGAGACTTCCGCAGCCAAACCTGACAGTCCGCTATCACAGGAATATCAGTCAGGCCTTCATGGACGAGGCGCTGGAGGTCTTAAAGCTCGGAACCGGCATGCCGGCTTTCAACAACGACGAGGTCATCATTCCTTCCTTCATTGAGAAGGGCGTCAAAAAAGAGGATGCCTACTGCTATTCCGCGATCGGCTGTGTAGAAACTGCCGTGCCCGGAAAGTGGGGCTATCGCTGCACCGGCATGAGCTACCTGAATTTCCCCAGGATCCTCCTGATGGTCATGAACAACGGCATCGATGTGACCAGCGGCAGGAGATTCGTCAGGGATTACGGGAACTTCAGGGATATGGAATCTTTTGATGAACTGATGAAGGCATGGGACGGCGCGATCAGAGAGCTTACCCGCGCAAGCGTCATCGTGGAGAATGCCATCGACCTGGCCAGCGAGCGCGAAGTGCCCGATATTCTCTGCTCCTGCCTGACACAGGACTGCCTGGGACGCGGCAAGACCATCAAAGAGGGCGGCGCCGTATACGATTTCATCTCCGGCCTGCAGGTCGGCATCGCCAATATGGCAGACAGCCTTTCCGCAATTAAAAAGCTGGTATTTGAAGATAAGAAGATTTCCCGCGATGAACTCATGAACGCTCTGGCGACAGACTTCGCGGGAGAAGAGGGCGAGAGGATCCGTCAGATGCTGATCAATGACGCTCCTAAATACGGCAACGACGACGATTACGCCGATCAGCTGGTCGTGGACGCTTACGCTTCTTACCTGGATGAAATGAAGAAATATAAAAATACCCGTTTCGGCAGGGGCCCCATCGGC
>Ga0256407_10006448_pt1 | contig 18097 bp, 22 predicted proteins | sample RumenRJG_04DNA_FD_193489 | JGI IMG/M metagenome (GOLD analysis project Ga0256407, IMG submission 193489) | Bovine rumen microbial communities from Lethbridge, Alberta, Canada - RJG_04 | ecosystem: Host-associated > Mammals > Digestive system > Stomach > Rumen | place: Canada: Alberta...
ATAAATTGACAAAACGGAGATAAAAAAATGTCACGTATAGGAAAATTACCCATCGAGATACCTGCAGGTGTTGAAGTCAAAATTGACGGACAGACAATAATTGCGAAAGGTCCTTTGGGAACGGAAGAAGTTACGGTAAGACCGGAAATAACACTTTCTCAAGAAGATAATAAAGTTGTTGTAGGTCGTATAAATGATGAACGTAAGTCACGTTCTTTACACGGTATGTCAAGAACTCTCGTTGCTAACGCAATAAACGGTGTTAAAAACGGCTTTGAAAAGAAACTTGAAATCGTTGGTGTAGGTTACAGAGCAGCAATGCAAGGTACTACGTTGAATCTTCAACTCGGATATTCTCATCCGATTAATATTGAAGCACCTAAAGGTGTAAAAATCGAAGTTGAAGCAAACACCAAAATCAGAATTTCAGGACCTAACAAGCAAGTTGTAGGCGACCTTGCAGCACTTGTTCGTTCAAAGAGACCTCCTGAAGTTTATAAAGGAAAAGGTGTTAAATACGAAGGTGAACACATCAGAAGAAAAGTCGGTAAGACAGGTAAAAAATAGAGCGGCATAATGTCGTTTAAGTAAGCCCGTATGAACCCTTATAATTCGTTATAAGAAGGTTCGGGTGAAAGGATAGGATAATGATTAAAAACGAAAACAGAAAAGAAAAAACACAAAAACGTCACAGAAGAATCAGAGTAAAAGTTTCAGGTACTTCTGAAACTCCGAGATTGGCAGTTTACAGAAGCACAAAACACATTTATGCACAAATCATAGATGATGTTAAAGGTGTTACATTGGTATCTGCTTCATCTGACGATAAAGAATTGAAAGCAAAACTTCCTCACGGCGGAAATATTGAAGCAGCAAAAGTCGTAGGTGCCGAACTTGCAAAAAGAGCGGCTAAAAAGAAAATCGTTGATGTTGTATTTGACAGAGGCGGTTTCTTATATCACGGCAGAGTCGCTGCACTTGCAGATGCTGCAAGAGAAGGCGGTTTGAATTTCTAATTAGTTTAAAAATAAAATATAAATGACTTCTGCAAAATGCAGAAGTCATTTTATTTGTTCTGTTTCGTGGATTATTTATGATTGTTTTATTTTAAGCTATTTCTTCAACTTTTTCAAGTTTCTTCAACTCTACTTTATTAGAAGGCTGTTTATTTTCCTTACCCATCAAGGATACCAATATTTCAGGTTTCTTGACCATATCGGCAGTTACGGTAAACTCTTTTATTGATGAATCTGAAGGAACTTCATACATAATATCCATCATCAAAGTTTCAAGAATTGAACGCAAAGCTCTTGCACCTGTTTTGCGCTTTAACGCTTCTTGTGCAATTATTTCAATCGCTTCGTCTTCAAATTTCAAATCAACTCCGTCCATATCTAAAAGACATTGATATTGTTTAACCAAAGCATTTTTCGGCTTGGTCAAAATCATTTTCAAAGTTTCTTCGTCTAACGGATCAAGAACTGCATAAATAGGAACACGGCCTATAAATTCGGGAATCAAACCAAATTTAAGCAAATCTTCCGGCTGCAGTTTTTTAAGCATTCTGCTTTCTTCAATTTCCTTTTCCGCTTGAGTTTTTGGGGCTGCTGCACCAAATCCGAGAGAAGTACCTTCACCCGCTCTTCTGTCAACAATTTTTTCAAGTCCGACAAAAGCACCGCCGACAATAAACAATATATTGCTGGTATCAATTTGAATAAATTCTTGATGAGGGTGTTTTCTGCCGCCTTGAGGAGGAACATTTGCAACAGTACCTTCAATCATCTTCAAAAGTGCCTGTTGAACACCTTCTCCGCTAACGTCACGGGTAATACTCGGGTTTTCTGATTTTCTTGCAATTTTATCAATTTCATCAACGTAAATTATGCCTTTTTCAGCTCTTTGAGCGTCATAATTTGCACTTTGATAAAGTCTTAACAAAATATTTTCAACGTCATCACCGACATATCCCGCTTCTGTAAGAGTAGTAGCATCTGCAACCGCAAACGGAACATCAAGCATCTTTGCCAGAGTTTGTGCAAGTAAAGTCTTACCGCTTCCCGTTGGTCCTACGAGCAAAATATTACTCTTGTGAATTTCAACATCGTTTTTCGATTTTGAAGATGCATTGTGAGCAAGTCTTTTGTAGTGGTTGTAAACCGCTACGGAAAGAACTTTCTTTGCATCGTCCTGACCGATTATGTATTGGTCAAGATATTCCTTTATCTGATGAGGTTTCGGAATATCTTTTAAATCCTGCTTATCTTCTGAAGAACCTGATTCTTCTTTCTTCTCTTTAGAATCAAGAAACTCTTCATCAAGAATTTCGTTACAGAGTTCGACACATTCATCGCAAATATAAACTTCAGGACCGGCTATAAGTTTTTTTACCTGATCTTGAGTTTTTCCGCAGAAAGAACATTTTAAACGACTGTCATCATGGTTTGCCATTTTGTGAACTCCGATTATCTACATCAATATATTACTATTTTTCACCCATTGAAACAACTTTATCAATCATTCCGTATTCAAGTGCTTCTACGGGAGTCATAATATAGTCACGGTCTGTATCTTTTTCAATTTTCTTTAATGATTGTCCTGTATTCTTTGCAAGAATTTCGTTCAATGATTTTTTAATTCTTACGATTTCAGCTGCTTGAATTTCGATATCAGTTGCTTGACCTTGAGCACCGCCGAGAGGTTGGTGAATTAAAACTCTTGAGTGAGGAAGAGCCATTCTCTTTCCGGGAGTACCTGCCGCTAAGAGGAATGCACCCATTGATGCAGCTTGTCCCAAACATATTGTTGAAACATCTGCTCTAATGTGTTGCATTGTATCATATATTGCAAATCCTGCCGTTACACTTCCTCCGGGAGAGTTTATGTATAACATAATATCTTTTTCCGGGTTTTCGCTATCTAAAAGCAATAACTGTGCAACGATAAGGTTTGCAACCATATCATCGATTTGTGTTCCGAGAAAAATTATTCTTTCTCTGAGTAATCTTGAGAAAATGTCAAATGACCTTTCTCCTCTGCTTGATTGTTCTACTACTACGGGTACAAAACTCATTATTCTTCTCCTGTTTATTATTTATCTTGTTTTTCAACTATTTTAGCATTATCTATAAGAAATTTAGTAACCTTTTGACTCATAATCTGTTGTGTAAGATAGTGAATCATATTGGGGTTTCTCTTCATTTCGGTAACTATCATTTCTGCAGTTGTATTGTACAATCTCGAAAGTTCTATTACCTTTGAATCAATGTCTTCATTTAAAACTCTTATTTTTTCATTCTTTGCAATTTGTGCAATTATCAATGCTGTTTTAATTCTTCTTTCTGCTTCTTTTTGAATTTCTTCGTCATATTTCCCTGATTTTTGTTCTTCCATAATTTTTTGGAAATCTTGACCTTGAAGCATTGCTTTTTGTTGAATTTCATACATCATTGCATCAATTTCTCTTTGAATCATTTGAGGCTGAATTTTCATTTCAGTTTCATTTAAAAGTTTTTCGTAAAGAACTGTTGTTGCACGTCTTGCGTTTTCGCTCTTTTCCATTTCATCAAGATAAACTTTAATATCTGATTTCATTCCTTCAACAGTATCATACTTGCCTTTTCCGACTTTCTTGGCTAATTCGTCGGTAAGTTCGGGATATATTCTTTCAAGAATTTCATTTATTTTTATCTTAAATTCTGCATCTTTACCTTTAATTTTTTCATCATGATATTCATCAGGGAATTTAACCTGTATAGTAAACTCCGAATTCAATTCTTTACCTACGAGTTGTTCAGCAAAACCGGGGATAAAGTTACTGTGAGCAAGGTCTAATCTGTATCCGTTTGCTTTTCCGCCTTTAATTGCTTCTCCGTCAACAAATCCTTCAAAATCAATATTTACGGTATCTTTTTCGTTAGTAGGTCTGCCTTCAACTTTTTGTAAAGTTGAATTATTTTCTTTTACGTAATTTAATTCTTTTTCCATTGCGTCTTCAGGTTGATGGAATTGTTCTATTGCAAGTTCTATTCCTTTATATTCGGGAAGAGTAAAATTAGGTCTTAATTCAGCTTGTGCAGTAACATGAATTGATGAATCTTCTTCGAATTTAAAATCTGTAATTTTTGGTTCCATTACTAATTCATATTTGTTTGAAACAATAAATTCATGTATCTTTTTCGGTAAAAGATTTTCAAGAACTTCTCTTTGAATGTAATCTCTGCCAAGATGTTTTTCTACAACATTAGCAGGTGCTTTTCCCTTTCTGAAACCCGGAATATTTACATATGCCGACAATTTTTTACAAGCCTGTGCATATGCAACTTTTGATTCTTTTGAATCAACTGTAATTTCCATTAACAATTCATTATTTTCATTTACTTCACTTTTTTCAAAATTTATACTCATAATTCTACCCTTTGGCTAATATCTTAAAAACATTATAAAACAAATATGCATAAAACAAAATCATATTTACAAATCATAAAAATTTTTCAAAATGCTACTTTTCTCTAATGAAATTAGACAAAAATTTTTTTAAGATAAAACTGTCAACACACTCTGTTCTTCTTTATCAGTTTTCCCTTTCTTTTTCGGAAAGGGATTTTTTTAGAGCAACATTAAAAAATAAGTCCTTTATTTTATATATTCTCTGTATATTGAAAAATCAAAATGTGGAAGAGGTTTTTCGTTTTTTTCATAATTTTCGGAATTAAAACGTTTTATGGCAGAATCTATTTCCTGTTCATTATAAAGGTAAATTCTGTTCGTTAAACCGAATTCTTCCGCAAGAGTTTCAACCTTCGGGTCATATACAATCGGAAGAACTTTATATTCATATTTTAACCCCAAAAGACAAGAGTGATATCTCATTGAAATAAGCATATCAAGATGTGAAAAAGAATCGGAAATTGCATCAGGTGACCTGCTTATTACAACCTGAGTATAAATATTTGGACAAAATTCTCTTAATTTCTCTTCCAATAACATACAGACATCTTTATCTTGAGATTTTTGAAGAGCGTATATAAATATCTTTTTTTTAGGAAATGTTGATGCAATAGATTTTGCAATTGCAGTCAGCATTTCATCAGTAAGAGTATTCCATCTTCTTAATTGAACACCGACTCCGTTGTGTGAATATTTTCTTGAAATATGAATATTCCATACCGGGTCAGGAACAAGTTCCGCTGAAACACCCCAATTTTTGAGCATAGATAAACTTTTTTCATCTCTTACCGTCACAAAAGAACACTTTTTTAATACTTTTTTTGTTACTTCTTTTGAAAATTTATTTCTTATAGGACCTATTCCTTGAGCAAAAATTACAACTTTCTTTCCCAAAACTAAAGCAAGACAAATTATAAAAAGGTAATAAAAAAGACTTTTTGAACTCGTAACATCTTGTAAAAGACTCCCGCCACCGGAAAATAGTACATCACTCCTTAATATTGCAAAAAATATTCCCGGCATATTGAAAGTATATACAGATTTTGTTTGATAATTTTTTCTTGTTTGTTTTGGATCTTTTGAAATTATTGTTATATCCTTTACTTCTTCTTTTTTCAAAGAATCTGTAAGAACGCCAAGAACCGCTTCATCACCGAAGTTATTGAACCCGTAATATCCTGAAATAACTACTTTTTTTGTTTTATTGTTGTTCATTTTTTTCCTGTATTGCGGCTGTAACTTCTTTAAGTGTAGGAATGGACTTTATTGCACCGATTTTTCTGACTTGTAAGCCCGAAACAACGGCTGCTGTTTCTGCTGCTTTAAAAGGAGAAGATCCTTTTGATATTTCATACAAAAAGGCACCGTTAAATACGTCTCCCGCTCCCGTAGTATCGATTTTTATATTCGAATAAAACGGAACGAAAGATTTTTCATTACCAGAATATACAAAATACCCAGAATGTTCCTTTGATTTGATTATGACCGTTTTTATACCGACATCAAAAAGCATATCTTTTATTTTGTCGTAAGATTCTATTTCCCACAATTCATTAGCATCATAAAATAAATTAATAAAAATGATGTCTATATAATCTTTTATATCTTCAAATGCTTCTCTTGCTTCTTCTTTTGACCAAAAGACTGAATAGAAATTCGGCGCATATGCAGTTGTTATACCGTTTTCCTTTGCAATAGAATACATTTTATGAACAGCCTCTTTTACAGATAAAGACAAAGATTGAGTGATTCCTGTCGCATAAACGATATCTGCTTTTTTTATATATTCTTCATCAATGTCTTTTTCGGTAACGGTTGATGCGGCACTCTTTTTTCTATAATAAGCAAACTCTCTTTTTCCTGTTTCACAGCCGGCAACAAAATATATTCCGTTATAGCCTTCGTTTGTTGTAACGGTCGTAATATCAATGCCTTCCGAAACTAATCCGCCTGTTAAAAAATCACGAAAAGCATCAGAGGCGACCTTTGTTATATAACCGACTTTTCCGCCGAGCCGTGAAACTGCAACGGCTGAAGCAATTGTATCACCGCCAAAATATTTGTCTAAAGTATCCGCATATTCAAGACTTTGATTATTTGAAAGTTCCACAAGAACTTCGCCTATTGTTATGATATTTAATTTGTCCATAAAAATTTTTCCGTTTGCTACACACATTAACAAAAAATATCGTTTTGGTCAAATAACAAAAAAGAGAAATTTGTTGTTTAACCCTCTTTTTAGTTTATTCCCCGATTGAAAAATGACGATGTTTATAATATTATTTTTTCAAATATTAGGAATAGAAAAGGATAAGATATGACAAGACCGATGAATATAGCCGAAAAGATTTTAGCGGCACATGCAGGATTAGAAGAAGTTGTTCCCGGACAATTAATCACTGCAAAACTTGATATTACGTTAGCAAACGATATTACAGGCCCTGTTGCGGTCAGAGAATTTAAGAAAATCGGTGCTGAAAAAGTTTTTGATAATACAAGAGTTGTTTTTGTTCCCGACCACTTTGTTCCGAACAAAGATATTAAATCGGCAGAACAGGTAAAAATGCTTAGAGAATTTGCAAAAGAACAAAACCTCGTTAATTTCTTTGAAGTTGGAAGAATGGGCATTGAACACGCACTTCTTCCCGAAAAAGGAATTGTTACGGCAGGTGATTTGATTATCGGAGCAGATTCTCACACTTGTACTTACGGTGCTTTAGGCGCTTTTGCAACAGGAGTCGGCTCGACAGATTTGGCATGCGGTATGGCATCAGGGGAAACTTGGTTTAAAGTTCCAGAAACAATAAAAGTTGAATTTAACGGTAAACTCAATAAATGGGTAAGTTCAAAAGATTTGATTTTACACTTAATCGGAGATATCGGAGTTGACGGTGCTTTGTATCAGGCTCTTGAAGTTGGCGGAAATGTAATTGAAGAAATGGATATGGACGGAAGATTTACCTTCTGCAATATGGCTATTGAAGCAGGGGCTAAAACAGGTATAATCGCTGCTGACGAAAAAACGGAAGAATATTTAAAAGGTCGTTCGATTAGACCTTACAAGATTTATAAGAGTGATGAAGGCGCACAATATGTTCGTACGATAAAATATGATGTTGCAGATATAGAACCGACCGTTGCATTCCCTCATTTACCGGAAAATACAAAACCTATTTCAAAAGTCGGAAATATAACTATCGACCAAGCGGTTATTGGAAGTTGTACAAACGGCAGACTTTCAGATTTAAAAGTTGCGGCTGAAATTCTTGAAGGAAGAAAAGTTAATGAAAACGTAAGACTTATTGTATTCCCCGGAACTCAGCAAATTTACCTTGATGCGATTGAAAAAGGGTATGTTCAAACAATTGTTAAAGCAGGCGGTGCGGTTTCAACTCCGACTTGCGGACCTTGTCTCGGCGGGCATGCAGGTATCCTCGCGGCAGGCGAAAGAGCAATTTCTACAACAAACAGAAACTTTGTAGGAAGAATGGGACACGTTGATAGTGAAGTTTACCTTGCTTCTCCCGCAGTTGCTGCAGCAAGTGCAATTCTCGGAAAAATCGCTTCTCCTGAAGAATTGTAAAAATTACAAATAAGTTGTTTAAAGCGGTAGGTTTATCTTACCGCTTTTTTGATTCATACATTTTGATTTTTAATTACTTCATATCCCGTTAGTTTTTCAAGTTGGTTAAGCCAATTTTCCATTATTTCTTCTTCGGAAAGTTCATAAGATATCATTTCTCCGATTTTTACAGTTACTTGAGGTTTTTTAAAGGGATTAAAATTACTTTTTTCGGTTCCTGTTATCCCAATCGGAAGAATATTTGTCTTAAACATTTTTGCAAGAACTATGAAGCCTCTGTTAACGTGTTCGATTTTTTTGTTTCTGTTTATCCCGCCCTGTGGAAAAATTCCCAAATTCCAATCTTTTGATTTTAAAATATCTCTGACAGACTTGATAGTCGAAACATCAGGTTTGTCTTGATTTACAAGAAATGCTCCGAGCCTCGGTAAAACAAATCTCATGACAGGATGTTCAAAAAGAGGCTTTTTTGCCATATAAAAATATTTTAACCCTGTTGCCCAAGCCATCAGGTGCGGGTCAAAAAATGATATGTGATTACTTGCACAAATTATTTTCCCTTTTTTCGGAACGTTTTCTCTTCCTATAAATTTAAATTTATAAAAAAGTGACATAATCGGTATAAAAACACAATAAAGCGACCAAAGTTGAAATAACCTTGTTTTAATATTTAAATCCTCGGGATAAACTCTTGTAAGGGATTTTTCAGTCATTTTTACGTACTCGGAATGTATTCAAGACCTGAAAGAGCCGAAACAGCCTTTCCCCAATTGTCCATGGTTTCCTGAAAATCACCGCAGGGTATCAGGTTTCCGATTTTAATGGTTATTTTTCCCGAATGAATAATGCCCTTTTTTACTCCGTCGGTTTTGATTATTGATACGGGTAAAATGTTGCAATCAGAGGCTTTTGCGAGTGCAACAAATCCTCTCGAAATGTTTTTTATGGTACTGCTTTTATCTCTTGTTCCCTGAGGAAATATACCGAGTTTCCATGAACTGTTTTTAACTGCAAGTGCCGTTTTTATTGTTGAAACTTCAAGTTTTTCACGGTTTACCGCAAATGCCCCGCACCAATCCATTAAAACTCTTGACCAAAAATGTTCAAATAACTGCTCTTTTGCCATAAAAGCGATAGGCATACCAAGAGCAAAAACAAGTACAAAAGGATCAAATCCCGAAACATGATTTGCAGCAATTATGTATTTTTTGTCTTTTTCTAAGTTTTCTTTTCCGAAAACTTCAACTTTATATCTGCATCTGATATATGCACCTAGTGTCCAATGGGTAACTATTTTTTGAAAAATCGCTCTCCATCTGTTGAATTCTTTAGATTCACGCTTTGAGAATTTCTTTTCCATATATTTTTTAAACATCAAACACTCTCCTAATTTTGGTTTTTATTTTATCATATTTAACCTGATATGACTAATTTATTGACATAATCTTAATATTATTTTTTAAAAAGAAATTTTATTTACAGTAAAAAAAGAGAGAATCATACCGATTCTCTCTTTTTACAAAGGATTAAACCTATACGGTTTAGTTTGCGTAAACGCTTACTTGTTTTCTGTCGCGTCTGTGAGGTTCAAATTTAACAATACCGTCTATTTTTGCAAACAATGTATCATCGCTGCCGATTCCTACATTGTTGCCGGGGTGAATTTTTGTTCCTCTTTGACGAACTAAGATATTACCTGCTTGAACGACTTCGCCGCCGAATTTCTTAACACCTAAACGCTTACTTTCGCTGTCACGACCGTTTTTGGTAGAACCCATACCTTTTTTATGTGCCATTTTCTTTCTCCTTAACTTTTTGCTTTACAATTCCTATTCTTCAGAAGCAGTTTCTTTTGCTTTAGAAGCGGTAGTTCTGATTTTGTTAATCATAACTCTTGTAAAACCTTGTCTGTGACCTTGTTTTTTTCTGTAGCCTTTTTTTGCTCTTTGTTTGTAAACAAGAACTTTTTTTGTTTTGTCATGTTTAACGACTACACCTTCAACACTTGCGTTTGCAACGTAAGGCTGACCGACTTTTGATTTTTTGCCGTTAACGAGCATAACGACTTCTTTGAAAACAACTTTGCTTTCGGGAGCATCTTCAAGAAGTTCGATATCTACATATCTTCCTTCTTCCATTTGATACTGTTTTCCGCCCGTTTCAACAATTGCGTACATAGTTATGTATCCTTTCAATTGAAGCAATCGTACTCTTTCGAGGTTTAAAAACGATTTGCTTATCTAACTCCGAAATTTCACAAAAATGCAAAATTCCACATGAAGATTGTATCTTTAGCAAAATATAAAGTCAATCCTCTGTTATTACGGATTATGTTTTTTTATAAAGTGTTATATAATAAATAAGAACCGTTTTTAAAAAAGGAAAAATTTATGTTGTTTTGCACTCAACCTTTTCAAAATATTGAAATAGATTGGAATTTCTATGTATATACATGCTGTCCTTTTTTTAACAATCATTATTATATAGGAAATATTTTGAATGAATCTTTGGAAGAAATTTGGAATTCCGAAAGAGTTCAAAAGTTGAGGCAAAATATTTTAAACGGAGATTTCTCATTATGTAATCTCGGAACTTGCATTTACTACAAAGACATGGATATTGATAAAAGTAAATATAATGTTATTTGTAGTGATTATCCCAAAACTGTTTGGCTCGATTATGACAGGTTTTGTAATGCAAAATGTATTATTTGCAGAGATAAACATATTCTAAATGATAAAGAAAAGGTTGAAAAATATAATCAAATTGCGGAAAAAAATATTCTTCCAATTTTAAAATCTGCAGAAACGGTTCAAGTAAACGGTTCCGGAGAATCTTTTTATTCGGAACATTCCCTATATATGATAAAAAGAATTAGTGAGTTGTATCCTCATATAAAATTTTTTATAACAACAAACGGATTACTGTGCAATAAGCAAAAAATATCCGAACTTGGACTTCAGGGAAAGATTGAAAAATTGAATATATCTGTTCATGCTGCAACCGAAAAAACATACAAAAAAATTACAAGAGCAGGTTCTTTAAAAATTGTTCTTGAAAATATTAAACAATTAAAGGAAATGCAGCAAAAACACGAAATAGGAATAATAGAATTTGTTTTTATTGTTTCTTCCTTAAATTATAAGGAAATTCCAATGTTTCTTGATTTGGCGGATAAATTTAAAATTAAAACAATATTCAGAGATTATGTAAAAATGCCTGATACGGAAATGGGTGAAAATTATCAAAAATATTATATTTTTGATGAAAAACATAAAGATTTTAAAAAATTGAAAAAGGTTTTATCGGATGAAAGACTTATTAAGTATAAAGACCAATATTTAATGAGTCCGTTGTTGTCAAAAATAAGAGATGATGCTCAAAAAGAAAAACTTGAACCTTTCAGTATTAAACGTTTGTTTAATATAAAAATTAAACATTAGGTCAATAAATAATACTCCTTATGATTGATACCCAAAATTAACTCAAAACCTAAAATGGTTATGTTAATCGTTTTGGAGTATTGTTTTGAAATCTGTTGATAATTTAAAGTTAAATGCGGAAGAATTTTCTAATATTGCAGAGGAGTTGTTTTCTGAAAACAAAAATAAGGAAGCAATTAAGTGTTATTTAAATTCCGTTTTAATGAAAAGAATTAATCCTAAGGCATACAAAGGTTTGGGGATTTCTTACAAGTGTTTGAAAAAGTTTGATAAAGCGATTATGTATCTTGAAAAAGCAAAAGAACTTACTCCTTTTGATTTTGAAATATACAGAGAACTCGGTGTTTGCTATCTCGGAAAAGGAAAAAGTTGTTTAGCCGTTAAAAATTTTATAAAAGCAATTAAATTAAATCCTGAAAATTTAGATGTTCAAATAGAACTTGCTTTTGCTCACGAATATATGGAAGAGCCTGAAATGGCATTAATGATATATCAAAAAATTATTGAAACAAATCCTGATTATCAAAAGGCGTACATTCAAAAGGCTGCTCTTTTAATGCAACAAGAATCTTTTATTGAAGCAATAGAAGTTTTTAAACAAATATTAAAAATCAATCCAGATTATTACCGTTCATATCTCGGAATTGGTATTTGCTTTGATAAACTTTCGGAAAAATCAAAGGCAAAAAGGTATTATAAAAAGTATTTATCGCTAAATTCGGAATCAATGAATTCTGAAAGTGTACTTTCTCGTATTTTAGAAATTCAAAAAGATGTTCCTGCGAGAAAAAATTTCTTAAAAGTTGTTTGATAAAATACATAAATTCGACACGAGAACTCAAGTTGTGATAATATTTAATTGAAAAAACGGAGTTCTCAAATGATTAGCGAAGATGATAAAATTTTAATTACGATTATCGGTGCCGACAAGATTGGTATCGTTGCTAAAATTACGGCTGTTCTTGCAGAATGCAAAGTAAACATCGAAGATATTAAACAATCTGTTATGCAAGATTTTTTCGTAATGTTTATGCTTGTTGAAAAAAGTAATTCACCTCTTTCTTTCAAAGAAATTAAAGATACCCTGACAAAAACGGGAAAAGAGATGAGTATGGAAATTTGGGTGCAAAAGAAACAAATTTTCGACAAAATGCATACAATATAAGGGGATATAGGCGTGAATTTTTTTAATGAGGATTCAATTCTTGAAACCATCAATATGATTAAATTGCACAATCTTGATATAAGAACTGTTACGCTTGCTTTGAGTTTAAGAGATTGTTGTGATGTCGATGTAAAATGCGTCGGCGAAAAAATACACGAAAAGATAATTAAATATGCGAAAAATTTAAAATCTTATGCTAACGAAATAGAGGAAGAATATTCAATTCCTATTGTAAATAAAAGAATTGCAGTAACGCCGATTTCTATTGTCGGAGAATCTTGCAAAAGCCCTGATTATGTTTATCTCGCAAAAATTCTCGATAAATCTGCAGATGAAGTAGGCATTGATTTTATTGGCGGATTTGGTGCATTAGTTGAAAAAGGAATGACAAAAGGTGATGAATTTCTTATAAAATCTATTCCTGAAGCCCTTGCACAAACAAACAAAGTCTGTTCATCAATTAACCTTGCTTCATCAAAAGCAGGAATTAATATGGACGCAGTTAATAAAATGTCTGAGATTATCAAACAAACGGCAGAAAAAACATCTTCTCAAGACGGAATCGGGGCGGCAAAACTTGTTTGTTTCTGTAATGCTCCCGGGGATAACCCGTTTATGGCGGGGGCTTTTCACGGAATAGGTGAGCCTGAATGTGCTTTAAATATCGGTGTTTCAGGACCTGGTGTTGTCAGGGCTGCAGTAGATATAATGCCCAAAACAGCAAATCTCGGAGAAGTTGCAAACACAATAAAAAAAGTCGCTTATAAAATTACAACGACAGGTGAAGTAATCGGTCGTGAATTATCGGAAAAATTGGGAATACCTTTCGGGGTAATTGACCTTTCACTTGCTCCGACACCTGCTATTGGTGATAGTGTTGCGGGAATATTTAGAGCAATGGGTTTAGAGCATGCAGGTGCACACGGAACTACAGCTGCTCTTGCAATGCTTAATGATGCGGTTAAAAAGGGTGGTATAATGGCAAGTTCCTATGTCGGCGGTCTTTCGGGCGCATTCATTCCTGTTTCGGAAGATGCGGAAATGATTGAAGCTGCAGCAAAAGGACATTTAACTTTTGATAAATTAGAAGCAATGACATCGGTTTGTTCTGTCGGTCTTGATATGATTGCTATTCCCGGGAATACGCCTCAAGAAACAATTGCGGGAATAATTGCCGACGAAATGGCAATAGGAATGATAAACAAGAAAACCACAGCAGTCAGAGTCATTCCCGTACCGAATAAAACAGTCGGGCAAACTGCAGTTTACGGCGGACTTTTGGGAGAAGCCCCAATCATGACAGTAAACACTCTTTCATCATCTGATTTTGTCAAAAGAGGGGGAAGAATTCCTGCACCTATACACAGTTTAAATAATTAGAGGTTTTAAATATGACGGTTGAACAAAAAGAAAAACATAAAATAAAAGAATGGACTGATTATTTTCTTGATATGGCGAAAATGTGTGCGACACGTTCAAATTGCCTTCGCTCTCAAGTCGGTGCAGTTATAGTCGGAGAAGACAAAAAAATTAAAGCAACGGGTTATAACGGAACACCTTCTAAGGTTGAATCATGCTACGAAAGAGGAACTTGTTACAGGATAGAAAACAATATTCAATCGGGAACAAGATATGAAACGTGCAGAAGTATCCATGCCGAACAAAACGCAATAATCCAAGCTGGACAAGACCGCTGCAAAGATGCAACCATGTATATTTACGGTCATAATTTTATTTGTATTCTCTGTAAAAGATTTATTGTTCAGGCGGGTATAAAAGATGTTTATTTGAAAAAAGACGATAATTCAAAGATTGAATACGTTACGGTAGAACAAATAAGAAAAGAGTTATCAGAATAGAACAAAAATGCCTCGAAAAAATCGAGGCATTTTTGTAAATTATTCGTTTTATCAATTATTTTTTATCTGTCATAATGAATACGCTGATAATATCGTTAATTTGAGCCATTTGACGTTGAAATTCTCTGATATTACCTTCTAATTGCATTATTTCTTTTTTGTATTCCTGAACTTTGATTGAACATTCTTGAATAGCAGCGTTAAGACCGTTGTGAACTTCTTGTGCTTCTTTAAGAACACCGTTCATTGAAATTCCGAGTGCTTCCATAGTTTGTCTGATAATTTGAGCACCGACCTGCTTTGAAACTCCTGCGGGAAGTTGATTGACCAACTTTTTGAGGACAGCTACATTTGTGGGTAAATCAGTATTGTATGCGTTGTATGTTTGAGTTGGAGCCGAATTCATCATATTTATTTGAGGTTCAGGATTAATAGGTTCTGAAGTAAAATGATATTCGGGAGTTTCCATACTTACAGGCTCTTCAACTATTGAAGGGTGAATTTCTTCACTTGGAGTACTCATCGGCATATATTCGTTTCCGTACATAGTCTTTTTCTTTAATGCTTCTACTATTTTTTTTCCCATATTTTCAGGTAATTGACTTGCGCACATAATTTTTTCCTTTTCTTGAATTTTATGAATGAATTATAAATAAAACTTATTAATTTTTCAAGTTTATAAGAATAATAGTATGTCAGGCGTGATGAAAAATTAATTTTTTGTTAACATATTAATAATAATAGAAAAAATGTTATATAACTGTGTTAAAGATAAAGTAAGGTAAGTAAGATTGGAGGAAATACAAAAATGAGTATCAGACCGTTAGCAGATAAATTGGTTGTCAAAATTATTGACGAAGCAGAACAAACTTCAGGCGGAATTTTTATTCCCGACAGCGCAAAAGAAAAACCTCAAAAAGGTGAAGTAATTGCCGTAGGACCCGGAAAAACTCTTGATAACGGAGAAAAAGAATCAATGGACGTTAAAGTAGGCGAAATTGTTCTTTATGCTAAATATGCAGGCACAGACATCAAATTAGATGATACAATGTACAAAATTTTATCGGTAAGAGATGTTTTGGGCGTACTTGAATAAGATATTTTAGGAGAATAAGAAAATGGCTAAAAAAATAGTTTTTAATGAAGAAGCACGTAAGGCTTTAATGAGAGGTATCGATGCAGTAGCAGATACCGTAAAAATAACACTCGGACCTAAGGGAAGAAATGTTATTTTGGAAAAGAAATTCGGCGCACCCCAAATTGTTAATGACGGTGTTACGATTGCAAAAGAAATTGAACTTGAAGACGGTCTTGAAAATTCAGGTGCTCAATTATTAAAAGAAGTTTCTTCAAAAACAAACGATGTAGCAGGTGACGGTACAACAACCGCATCAGTTCTTGCACAAGCAATAGTAAAAGAAGGTTTAAGAAACCTTACTGCAGGTGCAAACCCGATGTGCATTAAAAGAGGCATGGACAAAGGTGTTGAACTTGCAATAGAAACTATCAAAGGAATGTCAACTCCTGTTGATTCAAAAGAAAAATCAGCACAAGTTGCAGCAATTTCAGCAGGTAACGACAGTTCAGTAGGTGAGCTTATTGCAGACGCTATGGAAAAAGTAGGACATGACGGTGTTATTACTGTTGAAGAATCAAAATCAACAGGAACTAACCTTAAACTTGTTGAAGGTATGCAATTTGATAAAGGTTATATTTCACCTTACTTCATTACAGATACCGAAAGAATGGAATCAGTTCTTGAAGATGCTTATGTATTATGCGTTAACAAGAAAATTAACCTTATATCCGACTTAGTTCCTATATTAGAACAAGTTGCTCGTGATGGACGTTCTTTATTGTTGATTGCAGAAGACGTTGAAGGTGAAGCACTTGCAACATTAGTTGTAAACACAATGAGAAAAGTTTTAAGAGCAGTTGCAGTTAAGGCTCCGGGATTTGGCGACAGAAGAAAAGCAATGCTTGAAGATATCGCTATTTTAACAGGCGGTCAATTGTTTACCGAAGAACTTGGAATTAAACTCGAAAATGTAACCGTTCAAATGCTCGGTCTTGCAAAAAGAGTTACCGTAAACAAAGATACAACAACAATCGTTGTAGGCGACGATACAAAAGAAGCAGTTGCTGACAGAGTTAAATTGATTAAGCGTCAAATTGAAGCATCTGACAGTGAATACGATAAAGAAAAACTTCAAGAAAGACTTGCAAAACTTTCAGGCGGTGTTGCCGTTATCGAAGTCGGTGCAGCATCTGAAGTTGAATTGAAAGAAAAGAAACTCAGAATTGAAGACGCTCTTAACGCAACAAGAGCAGCAAAAGAAGAAGGTATCGTTCCCGGCGGCGGAGTTGCTCTCGTTAGAGTTATGCAAGCACTCGAAGGTAAATTGAATACAATGAAATACGATTCAGATGATGAAAAAATCGGTTTCAGAATTTTATTGGATTCATTACATATTCCTCTAAAACAAATCGCCGATAACGCAGGTGAAAAGGGTGAAGTTGTTGTTGAAGCAGTTAAAAAACTTCCCCAAAACGAAGGTTATGATGCAATGAACGGTGTTTATACCGATATGCTTAAAGCAGGTATCGTTGACCCTGCAAAGGTTACTCGTTCAGCACTTCAAAACGCTGTTTCAGTAGCATCAATGCTCCTTACAACAGAAGCTGCAGTTGTTGAAATTCCCGAAAAGAAAGGCTGCGCTCCCGCAATGCCTGACATGGGCGGAATGGGAGGAATGGGCGGCATGATGTAATGCCTGTTCATAAAACAGTAATAAAAAGCGGTTAATTATTTAACCGCTTTTTTAATGCAAAAATTTTAATCTGTATAACTTTTTTCAATTTCTTTGTATGCAATTTCACTATTTATTTTCATATAGTTTGAAAGTATCTCGACTACAAAATTTAATGCCATAATATTTTCTAAAAGTTCTTTATCGGTTTTTCCGTTTTTGATTTCGTAAAAATTTTCTTCCAAAATATCGTTAATAGTATTACTGATAAAATTTATCGCCATAATGGTTGGTTTTTCTTCTATCAAATAATCTTCCAATTCCATTATTTTTTCCTTTGTTACATTTTATAAACATATAAATGATTTAAAATTAGTATAAATGATTTTAATATCATTTATATTAAACCTGTTTCTATTTTTTGTCAAATTTTTCTATTACATATAAAATCAAAGTATGGAAAACAGAGTAAAGAAACAACTAAAACATTTGCTTTTAGAAGAAGATTTAAAGATTAAGGATATTGTTCCTAAACTTACTGAAAAAACAGGGAAATGTTATGTTTATGACAGTTTTATTCATCGTTTAAAGCGAGCAACGATAACTTATGAAGAGATGCTCGATATAGCAGAAATCCTTGGTTATGATATTCAGTTTGTAAAAAGAAATAAATAATTTTTTATTAATTCAATATATTGAAATCGGGTAAAAAAAGAGTTAAAATATAAATGTAGCTTACGCAAAATTCAACGAATTTTGCACAAACGGGATTCCTACGGGGCCCGTTTTTTATTATCTTCTAAATTTGTCTTCTCTTTCCATTCTTCTTATGTTTGTTTAATCAAACT